>Ga0307512_10006740_pt1 | contig 11552 bp, 13 predicted proteins | sample 14_EM_MG_FD_200267 | JGI IMG/M metagenome (GOLD analysis project Ga0307512, IMG submission 200267) | Populus trichocarpa ectomycorrhiza microbial communities from riparian zone in the Pacific Northwest, United States - 14_EM | ecosystem: Host-associated > Plants > Roots > Unclassified | place... | reverse complement strand
CCCCGCCCCGGCCCCCCCCCCGGCCGCCCGCGCCCCCCGCCCGCCGCCGCCGCCCCCCCCCCCCCCCCCCCCCCCCCCCCCCGCCCGCCCCCCCCCCCCCCCCCCCCCCCAAGGCGATCCGTTGGCAGCGCTGCGTTGCCCGTGGCAGCAGGCCGGCACTCGCCCGACGGGAGTGGCTTGCTCGCTGCACGCTCTGACGCTCTCCTGCCCCGCCAGCTGCTGCTACCCCGCATGGGCGGTGCGGACGCCGCTGCGGGGCGTGGCGGACTGCACGTCCTCGCCGCTGCGGGGCCTCCCATCCGTGGCCACTGCCGTCGCAGGCTGGCGCTCCCTGCACCAGCAACACTGCGCTCGCGGGTGCCACTGGCTCGCGCAGGGTGGACGAGCAGGCTGTTCCCGCCTTCCCCGCCAGGCATCGCGGGCTCCAGCGAGTCACGGCCGCTCGAGCAGGGAGGCGAGCAGGCTTCTTTCCCAACACCTCCGGGACACGGAGGGATGGCCTGGACAGGGACGGCCCTTGGTGCGCTCAGCACTCGCTCGCGGGAGTCCCAGTCCGCGCGAGCCAGGCGTGAGCTGGCCGTGCCGACGCCTCCGTCGTGTGGCAGTCTGGTTACGTCCGCGTCCACCTCCGAGTCCCCGCGCCCGCTGTGAGCGGGGACCGAGTCGAGAGCCTGCGGGACTTCTCCAGTCGGATGATCTCGTGCAGTCATGGCCCGTTTCGTACATACAACCGCTTCCCTCCCCTCCCCTCCCTTCCCCCGCGCCCCTCCCACCCGAAACCTCCGGCGGCGGCGACTCCGTTGTCGGAACCAAGGAATAAACCGGACTGATAGGCGTAGGCACCTCCCTCGCCCCCATGTCCCCCCGTCTGCACCTGGGGGGAGACAGGGCCGGCGGTTGGCCGTAGCCTGCGAGAATGCTGCTGGGTGGTCCGCGTGGAGGTGCAGTGGAGTACGTGGCTGCGGGCGTCGTGGCCGATCCGCACTGCTGATGGCTGCGCGACACACGCGGCGTCGTGATTTCCAAGCACTCCGTGGTCCGCGATTGCGCTGGGTGGATGCCGCTGGCGGCGGCGGTGGCTTCCGTTTGCCGGCATCGAGCACATCAGCTCGCCGCTCACGAGCTGTCACGTCGGTGGCGGAAGGCACACGGCCAAGCGCTGCGGCCCAACTCGCCGCCTGCGTGGAAACCCGTCAGCCGGCACCCCGATCCGCGCCCGCAGCACGCCGCCCGCCTCCGGATGTGGCTCCCGAGACGGCGCTTTCTCTGGTGGTCGCGCGAGCGTCAGTGTCGGCGCCCATCCTCCGGGCCGCCCAGGGCGAAGGATTTAGCAGACACGCAACCGGATACGACGGATCTCGGCGCTGTGCCCACCACCGCAGCCCGACGACGCCTCGCGGCTTTTTGACCGATGCGGCATACCACACCCGCCGAGGATTGTCGTTCGCACGCCGAAAGGCGACGCGCGTGCTTTGGTTTCACCATCGTGCAATGCTGCACCCGTGCACCCGAGATGCGCCGATGGACGGATCTCCATGGCCCGGACGGGAATCAGCCCCCACACTCCTCACACACCCCACCGGCGATTGGCCGAGCAAGTCGGAGTCGACGTGCAGCTCGTACGCCGAGCAGGCCTGTTGCAAGTCGGCAGTTGGCTGGCTGCATATCTCTGACCCCCTGTTTCCGCTCTTCCAACCTGCTGCCACCAAGCACCGGAGCGCAGGTCGGACTTGCTGCGGAATAGGCGTTGGGCTGGTGCGCCCGATGTTCAGCCTTGTCGCAAGGTGCGGATGGGGGGTGGCCGGGCGTGTTGGAGCTTTATTGCTGGTGCACACGGGATGGTCTGCGGCGGAAGCTGTGAGGATTCTCCTGTTGGCGCATCACTGGCGATAGTGCCGGCAATCCGTACGATGTGTGGCACTTGGCTGATGTCTTCCATCCACTGCAGCGTCGGCATGGCCACATGCGAGACTCATCGGGGCAGCGAGTGCATGCTTGCGGCACAGCGTCTGCGAACCTGCCGCAGCGAATGGACTGAGCCAAGCTGTGCCGCCAATGCTCACCCCCGTCGCGGGTCTGGTGGGCTTTGCGGGGGATGCCGCGAGGGATGGCCGCGACAGCGGGCTGCGCGGGTTCCACGGATCGTCCTCAGTGCGCCGGCGTGTCTGCTCGGCTGCGGCGGGGGAGTGCTGCCGCCGCACGCTTGCCGCTCGCTGTGCCGCCACCACGTGCTGCTGGCCCGACGCCCCGGCCGGGCGCAGTCAGTGCAAGGCTCTACGAGGTCTTTGCTCGGGTATTCATACAGGCTGAAAACGACGTTAGCAGATGTTCAGCCTTGTCAGCGTCTTCGTATTCGATCGGAGGAGTCTCCGGCGCCGGCAGCATCAACTACAAGCCATTGGAAATACTTAATTAGGTACAAAGTAATAGAGAAATAAATAGCATCTCCACCAAAGAGAGAACTAAATAAAAAAAAAATTAAGCATGGGACTTGTTGCCTCCATTGACATTGAGGCACCGCTGCATGATGGAGGGCACCGCTGCAGCGTCCAGATCTCATTGCTCTTGCCATCGTACGTCGGAAGATGTTATGGCAAGTCGACGAGGATGCCCCGGTGACTGTTTCTACTCTATCCGCGTAAACGTACATAGGTCTGATCGCTGTCGGCAGTGTCCGGTAAGCGACAATAATGGCACGTCTTGCCGGGTGTTACTCCGGGTCCTGTTCAACCAAATTGATTAATTTTCACGACTGGCACCGACCAAGACGAGAACCGTACCTCGAATCTGCTCCGACGCTGCGATCGCTGCTGGTAAACGGGAGAAGGAGAGAGGAGGAGAAACTCCCCAAAATTGCTGCTCCCAAAATGGCTAACAATGAGGCGTGAGCTTAGACCCTCTTTAGCCTCGTCTCGACGCCGCTAAGAGGCGCCACCTTTCAGCCTGTACCCATGCAACGATCTAGATAGTATGTAGGCTCGGAGGGCACATATACATATATATATGTAGATACCGTGCGGAAAGAGACACAAGCGTTGGAATGTCGCTTACGCTATCAGGAGGGATGGCACTCGCTTCCGAGCGTTGTCCTGCAGCAGCAGCAAGTCGGGTCGTGAACATAACAAGCCCGGTACGAAAAGCGCCACCAGCTCTCGTAGCTCAGGGGTTAGAGCGGTCGATTGCAGATCGACAGGTCCCTCGTTCAAATCGGGGTGGGAGCTTTGCCGTATTCTTTTTTTTCTTTCTTTATTTTCCCCCTTCTTTTGCATGTTGTCTTAACGCCGATGCGTGTAACGATGCAGATCGCTATGTTCATGTCAGAGTGCGTCATGTCCCCAGCGCGACCGGCGGATCTCGGACGTAACGGATCGCCAGGCTCGGACGTGCAGGCGTGGCGCGCCGACTGGACGGGTCGCGCTGTCAACGTGGTAGCGCACGCGAGTGACGGCCTGTGCTGCTCGCAGCGGGATTGGATTCAACGGGGCGACGGCAGCACGGAGAGGCCCCGCCTTGCGTATGGCACGAAAGCAATGCGCGTGCGGCGTGGACTCCGACGTGGCTCCCGGACCGCACACCTCCTCTCGCACGTAAGCTCGACGACGCTGACGAATGGCTTCGATGCACGCACTATACATGAAACGGAGAGAAAGCGCACGCTCCAGCGCGTCTGTTTCGCGATGCCATGTTAGCCGTGGGTTGTTGTCCGTCCGAGCAGGAGCCGCACGGCGATATGCTCCCAACCGCGCGGCCGCTGCTGCGGACGTGTTTCTCCGCCGCCCAGCGCGAGCACGGCGTCGGCGGGCTGGCTGCGCCGGACCCACAGTGTTGCGGGCGGGGATCGGCGGACATGTGTTCTCACTCGCGGCGGGGCGAACGCAGGGCTGTCGCCGTCCTGCGGAGAGCCTGGGCGCTGCGTCGGGGGGGGGGGGGAGACCGCTGGCTCCACGCTTCTATTTTTCTCCCGCATTTGGTTCCTTTCTTCTCGCACGAGGAGGAAGACGCCGCTTTTGGTGCGAGCGGTGCTTATGCGTGCTATATTTACACGCCAGTCCACCCGCCTGCTCGTTGCTATCTTTGCTGCTGTCCCTCGCCCACAGCGCCGCTTTTCGTCACCCCCACCCCCTCCACGTATGCTACTGCTCTCATACCTCCTTCTCTGTTCCGAAAGCGGCACGCTGAAACCGTGGGTGGATTTGGAAGCAGACACCGGCGCCGCCGCCCACCGCTCCGTCTTGCCACGCGGACACGGAGCCGCCAACGCCGCTTGGATGCAGCCGTACGTACCTCTCCGCCCCTGCGCCGGCGCAAGGCGGGGTATTCCGTCGCATCGCAGTGCTTGAAGTCGACGGCCGACCGCCGGGAGTGTAGCTGGTTTGTGCTGGGTGGCCAGGGACACTTCCGCTGCTGCGCTGCGGGCGGGGATGAGCCAAGGGCAGTGCGCGTTCCCCGTCCGCGGGGTGCTTCGTTACTCGTATGTGACCTTACCAGATCATGACGAGATCGAGACGACGACGATGACGGTGATGATGATGGTTCATTGACCCCGTGTACCCTGTCGGACCACCGCGATATTGTGTACAGTCCGTTGACGAGATTAAGGCGATGGCGTTGATGTTGATGATAATAGTTCATTAATTGCATGCGGACGAGATTAGGGCAGCGGCGTGCTGTCGGCGCCCGTCGGGCGCGCGAGTGCTGGGCGATGACGGCCCCTCTGGCGCTGCCAACGGCGTGTGCAGATTGCCCGCGACTCCGGCTGCAAGGATGCGGCGAGAGACACCCGCCGTCACGTGGCGGAACCCGGGTGCAGGCGTGCGGCGCGGTCGCGTGCTCCGGACCGGAGTCGAGTGGCGTCGGCCACGTGCGATGGTTCGGCGTTTCTAGCTACGCAGGTAGCGTTTCGGTTGGATCCGAGCTGTCGTCGCGCGTGAACGGGACCGGACTGTGCACAGTATCGCCGCGGTCCGAGAGGGGCGCACGCGCTCAATGCCTCATCGTCGCCATCGTCGCGCTCGTGCCTGCTCGCTGCTGGGAGCGGACGGCGCTTGGCATTCACCGCTTGCGGCGGGGTGGATGCGCCGGGCGTCGCCGCTTCCGCACCGCTGCAGACGTTCCGCGACGACTACATATATTTGACCGTGCATCGACGCTATTTTAGCGGCGCTGGTGCTGCCTTCGCGCGTGCCTTGTCGCGGCCCCGATTATGTAGGACGGATCCGCATCGACTACTGCTGTCGTAGCCGCAGCTGGAGGGCGAGCGCGCTTTCCCGATCGGGACGCGACTCAGCCCCCTGCGAGATCGATTTCAGCGTTGGGCACGCTACTCTAGCTAGTACGCACCAGCTTTTTTGGGGAGCTTGCCGCACCGCCACACTATTTTCCAAATCATAATGACTAATAAGAGTGCTTGGTTCTGGCGAACACACCCGAAGCGACGGGCGGAATCTGCGCGACGAAGGACTCGGCGTACGTAGTTAATGGAGGGTATTGCCATGATCTACCTATATAGATGGGTCGCATGCAATTAGTGACAAAAACAAAATAAGAAATTAAAAAAAAGGAAGAACTCGGTAAAGAGGACTACTTACCTACTACTACACTTCCCATGGTCTGGTCCCATCTACAATTTGTTCCGGTGCCAGGTTTACCAACGGAGCGACAGTCAGTCTGATATGGTCAACCCAAGCAGCGGCCACCTCCCTCCTCCCCGCATCCGGTACTCCTCTCTCCTTTAAAACCGCATGCACTGCATACAGCTGCTGTTGCAGTTGCTCTCCGACCTCGCGCACTTCGAGCAGACTGTTCACCTTGTCTTCGTCCGTGACTGCAACAAGCTGCTCCTGTACATCGGCCACCGCTCCCATGGTCTCGTACACTTCCAGTCCGCCGTCTTCGAACATATTCACATAACACTGCCACCGTTCTGGCGTAAGAACTTCAACAACGCTGTGGAGGTGAAAAATGTGTCGGCAAGGAAGAAGATAGCTGCGAGAGAATTGGCATTTGCAGTGTGCGCCTTGTTGTGCAAGATCGAAGGGCACCGCTTTCCCGGCTGCAATCCTCTCCTCCACCGCCCAGATTTCGGGTATCAGTAGCTGCTGAATTGCCACTGGAAACCGAGCGATGACGGGGTATTCGTTGTGGCAGATGGTAAGAACTTTGTTCGAGAAAATCGCTGAGGCAGTGGCGACGCGAGAATCCACATCCTTCGACTGGGTCATGATATGCAAAATCATATCGCGGATACCTGACTAATTAGTCAATTAATAGATTTCACCTAATAGATTGAGCGAATATAAGTATGTACGTACCGAACATTGCAACCTTTCCTTTGCTAACACCAGCGGCGCTTTTCAGCTTGCGGTGCCAGGCCTCGCTGGAGTTGATTGAGCAAATTTGCAGAAGAAGAGGACTATGTTGTCGAGCGTACATGGCCCATCTTTCTGCAGTCTCCAACCAGTGCCGTTGCACATAGCCTTTCTTCTCCGGTGGTGCGACTCTAACCGCTTCCTCACACCACTCACGGCATTTAATACCTGTATAGGCATGTAAAGCGTGACTCAGTAGTTGGAAGACTGGCTTTAAGGCGTCTGCCTTAAACTGCCGCTGCAGAGTACGCATGGTATGCACCAAACACAATATATGTGATACCTCTGACTCTCCCGCCTCCAATCCGCGGAAGGTTTTTCGTACCGCGAGCTGTTCGATAGAACTGTCGTCCGTCAGGACATATCGGGGGTGCCAGCCACTCCACGCCTTGATTGCTTGCATCGCTTTGCTTAACGCGTCGGCATTTTCACGTTCAACAACACAGTGTGCAGTTGGGATTGCGATCCCATGCTCATCCCGTACCAGAAAGGAAAACGTATTGTGCTTCCACTTATTCATTTTGTGGGTGGAGTCAAACTGTGTCAGGTATCCTCGTCGGCGTAGAATCTCCAGACGCGACGGGTGTGCAAACACCATGCCCCAGCGAGGTTCTTTTTCCGAATCGAGAACTGAGAATTCTTCAAACAGCCAGCCTTTGGACGTTAGAAGGACCCGAGCTTCGTCGATATCGGCTCGGAAGTCGGTACCGTTCACGATAAACCGATTGTCACTCCGGATACCGCGTTTTGCATTGATAATGTCTTGCCTAATTTGAGGTCAACACATATACAGAAAAATAAATATTAAACCTGTTAAAATGGTACTCACCTCTTAAGAGAAACACCACCGGCTGCCTCCAAGTTCTCGGAACCTTCAGTACTGCCTGATCCTTTCAACGCATGAAAGATCTGAGCCGGCGTATAATTTTTATTCGCCTCGGTGGCAATGGCCCGCTTGACGATGGAGGGAAGACCGCAGAGACGGAAAACTTCTTCGATGCTATGCGTATGGACAGCATCGTCCTTCCTCTCTAAGAAGACCATCACCGGCTCACTGCCGCTCGGAATGGTACGAATTATCTTCATCCGAACCTGGCAGAGGTCCTTGATGCGGACTGCAGTCATTCGGGGTTTGACAACACGGCCTTCGTTTCTCGCGACATTCGTGCCGGTCTTTTTGCTCTTCCGCAGACGGCATTCGTAGTGTTGGACCTGTATCGTACCCTGCCGCTGGGTCGTGTTCCCGCCAATCTTGGTCCAGACGGTGTCAACCAATGGCCAGTACTCATCGAATTCCAGAAGGGTTAGCTGGACCGGATTCTCCAGTCGGAAAAGGATCTCTCTGTAGGTGGTTGCCTGCGAGGGCACTGGAATCATGGTGGAGGAGGAGGCCATTTTCGCGCGCGATTGACGGTTCGAGTTGTGGTGATGGGCAGCAGAGCCCCCTGAACGGTAGGGCCCCTGTAACCGATTCACACTTTTATTTTATTTTATTTGGCCAACTAACAATTTAGTCCGATGCCACAAGTGGCGGAGAGATCCCAAAACAGACTAGCGTGCCCAACGCATGAATCGATTCCCGCAGCACGGCGGATGGGGACGCTGGCCGGCGGCGCGAGGCGGGGACGGAAATAGCGCGCGCCCGTTGGCGCGAGGCGGGGCTGTGTTGGGCGCCGGCACAGACACCACGCAGCTGGCGATGTGGGACGGACGGACGTTAGTTCTGCAGCGTCCGCCATGCGCGCGTGCGGCGTCGGGGGGGGGGGGAGATTGCGGGCCCCATGCCCCGCCCGGCAGCGCGGACGGAAGGACAGCAGCACAATTGCCGCGACGGCGGCCGAGTCGACCTGCCGGAAAGACTCGGCGCGATATTGCCCACCACCCCCGCCGCTGCCGCAGGACCACGTCTTTGCTGCCGCTGCAGCCACGGTCACGCCAGCTGCCTGCCGCGGCGGAGCGGAAGAAGCAGATCGATCCAGCATTCCGCGCTGACGACCGGGTCACGACGCAGGACAGACCGATCGCTGCATTGGCGCTGAGCTGCGAGCCCGCTGGTCCGGGTCACCGCCCGGATCCCGCCCGCCGAACGTCCGCCAGGTCACCGCTTCTCGCTGCCTCGCTCACCAATGCTGACTGTTCGCTATCGATAGTGGCCCAGGGCTGTGGGTTCCACCACCGATGACACCGCCCGGCGCTTCTTGCTCCCGGCAGGTCCGGCCGTGGCATGCGGCACGGCGAATGCGTGGCCTGCGGCCCCCACCTCCACCACCACCAACACCATCGTCGGGTCCCGCTGACGGCTGCGATTCCCCTCGACTGTGCCTGCGTGCCCTCGACGATCCCGGCATCGCGGAAGAAGCAACACTCGCCTGCCCCCGAGCCCGTAAGCCCGTCCGCCGGGCAGCGATTCTTTATAGACTCCAGACTCCCCTCCCTCTCTTCCGCCGCCGTCTTATAAGCCCGACACGAAAGCACAAACACCCCCCCGGCCACGGAACAGCATGCTGAAATCACCACTGCTCCCCGAGCTGCACTCATCCTTCTACTTCGACAGCAGCAACTGCAACTATTTCCGCACACCGGGACGCTCGAGAGCGATGGCCGTCGGATCACCGAGGGACAGTCCGAGCCGCGCGACGCCCGCCGCGTCGTCCTCGGCGGAAGCACATCTGGCGTTCGAGCCCACGACGCCGCGCACGTACTCGCATTCGCCGGCCAGCGTATCGACGGCGGCGGGCGGCGGCGATGTCGTCGTCCAGCCGTGGATGTTCGCCCTCTTCCCCGACACGTACGCCGATGCCCCCGCTTATCCCACCGCCGCCGCGGTCGTTGACGGCCACTACATGCACGGCGTGGGCAGCCTTGTCTACGGACAGTCACCGCCAGCGCCTGGGTCCCCCCACGGCGCTCATCCTGCGGACGCCTTCGACGCTCGCATCCACGGTGGCGGTGAGCATTTCCGTCCTCCCTCCCTCTCCCCTGTTCTCCGGCGCCTCTGCGTGGGCTCCGCGGGGCGGCCTCGTCCGTCGTCGGCCACCGTGCGATGCTCGCCGATTTCCTGACGTGCTGCGGCTAACGGATGTCCCGGCAGTGGAGCCTCACCGGCCAGACCAGCCGTTCTACCAATCCTACGACGCAACGGGCGCCCTGCGCGAGTTCGAGAGGTATGGCAGAGAGCAGAATACCCTTCCGTCCGCCTCCTCCTCCCACGGCCGACTCCCTCCACCCGAACTTGGCTCATCGCAGGTTCAGCAGAGATCCGAAGCGGGTGCGGCTGTCGCCGTTTTCGGAGTACGACTCCAGCTCGTCCGAGTGCGATCCGCGCGACTGGGCAGCGCACTCCGACTACGCGCGCTCGCCGCAGCTCGCCGCAGCGTCCAGCCCGAACAGCGGCGCGTACTCGCCCGACTCCGCCGCCGCACACCAGCCGCGCAGCAACCCGACGGCGTCCAGCCACGGCCACCTGGCGGCGCAGTTCCCCGGCCCCGTGCGCACCAAGATACGCAAGGTCCGCCGCAAGCTCGAGCCGCAGGAGCGCGAGCAGGTCCACCAGCTGCGCAAGATCGGCGCGTGCACAAAGTGCTGGGGACTGAAGATGAAGGTGAGTTGGTCCGTCTCGGCGGGGCGGTCCTGGGTCTGACGCCGGATTTCCCAGTGCGACGACGGCAGCCCGTGCAAGCGCTGCGAGAAGACGGGCGCCGGCGCGCTCTGCGTCCGCGTCCACTTTGTCGATCTGGACGTGTTCTCCAAATGTAGGTGCGGTCCGCTCCTCGCTCCCGCGTGATGTGTGCTGACATCGGGCCGACAGGGCTGGTCGACTCGTACTCGCGGACGATGATGCACCACTCACTGCGCTTCACGGCCGCGCCACCGCGGACGCTCGTCGTCTCGCACTCAGCGGCGCTGGGCGTGACGATGCAGCTCACCGCGTTTGAGTTCGCGCCGTCGGCGGCCGAGGAACTCGACTACTGGTATAGGGACGCCCACGGGTGGCGGTCGACGCGGACCGCGCCGTTCGCGATGAAGCGCGGCATCAGCACGGACGTCATGGAACGGTACATCACGAACCACACGTACTACTTCGTCGAGCGCGCGTTCCGCGACAACCCGATCATGGCCGAGATCTTCGCGACGGCGCTCGCGTACGCACGCACGGAGGACAACTTCCTGCTGCGGGACACGCTGCAGCTGTGGACGGCGACGCAGATGCTGATCGCGGGCGCGGCGCTCCATCCGACGTCGGAGACGCTCGGGATCGCGCCGATCGCGAGCGCGCCGCCGTCGCCGCAGGCGGGCCGGACGCCGCTGCCGCGCGTGCTCGCCAACCAGATCGACCACCTGCTCGAGCGGCGTGTGTGGCAGCTCGAGAAGCAGATCCTGTGCGAGCTGCAGAAGCGCATCTTCGGCCGCAAGCGCGAGGACTGGCTCAAGATCTTCTTCAGCGCGGCCGTGTTCACGAACGCGCTCGAGCGCGACTCGTGGCGCCTGTACTACTGGCTCGTGCACAGCGACAGCGGCGCGCACGTGTGGCGCCACCCGTCGCCGCCGAAACGGCTGATCGAGAAGAACGACGCGCTGGCCACGTCGCTGGCCGCCCACTTCGCGGCCATCTCCAAGGGCCTGACCCCGTTCGCGCCGGACTGGACCCGCGAGCAGACGCTCGCGCTGCTCGGCGGCCAGTGCGCAGACGCCGAGGCGCTGCTGGCGGCCATTGAGCGCATCGGCCGCGGGCTGCGCGATCCTGGTGCGTCCATGCCACCCACATCCGTCAATGGGCGATTGCTGACCCCCGCGCGCCAACAGAACACGCACGCTTCACCAGCAACGTCCTCGCGCACTACCGCCAGGACGACGAGAGCAGTCTGGACTTTCTGTACTCGTGCAAGGTGATGATCGTGTGATCACGCCACCCTTTTTTTTTCGTCGTTTATTTTTCTCCGGTATCGTTTTGTGGCATGGGTGTGGTGCACGGCAGGGGGCCAGCCCCGGACCTGCCCGCTAGATACATTCCTAGATTGGGGTCATCTCGGTTTTTCGCTGGAGTTGCGGTTGTATGTCGTTTCGCACATGTTTCTTTCTTTTCTTCCGCGAGGCCGGCAGCCTGCGCGTGGGTGTAGTTATGTTGTATCTGTCTGCTGTGTGGGGGGGGGGGGGGGGGGGAGAGGGCGCGGTGCTTGCGTATTG
>Ga0307512_10006738_pt1 | contig 11555 bp, 11 predicted proteins | sample 14_EM_MG_FD_200267 | JGI IMG/M metagenome (GOLD analysis project Ga0307512, IMG submission 200267) | Populus trichocarpa ectomycorrhiza microbial communities from riparian zone in the Pacific Northwest, United States - 14_EM | ecosystem: Host-associated > Plants > Roots > Unclassified | place... | reverse complement strand
ACTTCGCATAATCTGCAATGTTCATATCTGCCCAAGGCGATTGTAATCAGCAAAGCACGATAACAAGCGACGGAGACGACTGACTGTCGCTCGAACAAATACCAACGACGCTTGCATGATACTTGGCCGCCTCAGAATACTCCTCAAGGTCGTTGTGGAATTGTGCCAACTTGAGGTGTATCGAAGTGTCGTGGGGTCCTGTAGCAATGAGTGCCCGTTTCAGACACTCGATCGCTTCTCGCGGCCTGTCATGTCACGTAAGAAAATTGTGCGTCGTACAATCCTCAATCTCACCTTCCGAGTTCCTCATAACAAGCCGCCTGTCCTTGCCAGAGGCGCACGTCGTATGGCCTAATGAAGTCGTTAGCACGTTCTTCTCATCGATTTACAGGTCTCTACCTCAAAGTGGTGGCCTTCTGGAAGTAATACAGGGCATATTGGTGCATGCTGAGAAGTTCATATGCTTGCGCCAAGCCATACCAGGCTCGGTAGTCCTTCTGGTTTACGTCTAGGCCGGTAAGCCACGTTTGAGCTAGGAAACAGAGCCCGGTCGTAGACTTACCCGCAGCCCTTCTGTAAGCTTCAATTGCAGCGTTGGAATTTTTCAGTTCGATGTACTCATGACCCATCAGTGTCCAAGCGGACAGGTAGGTCCGGTCAAGCTGCACCGCTCTTTTGAAGTACCTGATGGCCTTCTCGTGTTCTGATCTCAGTGAATAGTGGTTCCCTGTGTAATGACAAAGCATGTGGGTTTGCTGTGGTAGCTCCTACGTTAATAAGTGTGGTATCTCACCGACGAGGCAGCAGACTTCTGGCCGATCCTTGTCGACTTCCAGGAACTCGTGCGCCAATTTTGAGAGTTTAATCCTGTTGTCTGTGACGTAAAGGATATCCGAATAAATGTCGATGTTGTCTATTCGATGCGGATCGAGCGTAAGGATCCTTTGGAACTGCTTCTCGGCTTCGCCAAAGTCTACAAAAATTCACGTCAAATCCATTGGGTGGCAACAGGATCAATGAACTTTACCGTGCTGGTGGTACAGTGCACAGGCCCGCATGCTCATGACCCAAGGGCTTACTGGGAAGAAATCTTCGGTCAGGAGCCTCTCGCAAAGTTGCAACTCATGATCGGTAGGTGATCGGAACGCGTTCAGTGTATGGATTTGGAAGAATTGGACAAGAGGATGTGATCTTGGTAGCGGCAAATATTGGAGCAGTGCACTCAACTGGATTCACCCGAAGCATCAAACCCTGATATAGAGCTGAGGCAAATCCAACTCACCTCCTCTGAATCATCGACGCAAGTACCGAGAAGTGTCCATGCAGACCAATTCCAGGGATACAGAGCGATCGAGCGGATGTCGGCTTCTATGGCTTCCTCCCGTCGACCTAATCGATACAACAGCAGTGCCTTCCTATGAAAATTATGAAACGGATAGAAGGAACAACGGGGGTGTCCCTCACATGAACATGAGAAATGGTTCAGTCGCATCTTTTACCATCTCTAAGAGAGGTAGCAGGTCTTTTGCCATGGGGGTAGCAGCCTGCTTTCGGGAGTCTGTTGATGAAGCGAATCAAAAAAATGGGATTTTCCAGACCTCCACGCTCGCATACTTGAATATTTGTTCCACTCCTTCAATGCTTGCTTCTCGGCCACCTAGAAATTTGCGGCTGAGGATGAGATCAAGTCTTCAAGGTCGGAAGATGAGATCATACAATACCATGTACTGGCTGTAAACACTCAGGAATAAAGCTTTGGTACTACGACATTCGTGGAGCCAATACACTGCGCGTCTGAACTCGCGATGTTCGAAGCACTTCTGAGCCGTGGCCAGGAAGTCTCCTTCGCGCATCTCAAGCTCGAGTTCGTGTAATCGGGCATGCTCCGGTATCCGTTGTAGCCTGGGAGCGTGGCGATGTGGAGGGAGATTTGGTTCCATGTCTGTAATAGGTACCGTCTTCGACCTGGCTGGCGTCGAGGCGAACGGCGCGGTCGTCGCATCGAACGGTCCGCTAGGCACCGCAAATAATTTTTGGTGGGGGATCGATACAAGCAATTCTGCAGCCCTGTATGATAAAACTGGGATAAGGCCTCTCTGCGGAGCACGACCTGCAAACGAAACGGACCACTTGGATGCAAACTGAAGCCCTCTATCCCCACAATCCTTCACAGCCTCTCTGAGCGCGGTGATCATCGAATCATCGACTTGCGTCACGAGGTCCTGGCTTTCCATCCTCAAACGTGGTGATCCGCGGGGTAGAGGTAGTCGGTGGCACGGGAGGACCCTGGAGAATGAGGGAGGGGTTCGTCGATCGTCCGAACAAATTCTGCGTGGGGGAACATACTCGATCAATGAACTTGCTGCTGCTGACGATCACGACGTTGATCGTCCTCCTCTTCTCCCTATGCATACTTAGACTTTTCTACGTCTTCAAGTTCGGTGGTGGTCATCGCAAACCGAAGAGAACCACATCGTACACCTGTGGTCTTGCGGTGTTCCTTGGATCAGGTACGAAACCTGGTATCGCCGAGGTGTCAAGTTAACAAGCTTCATCACAAACGTGCAGGTGGACATACCACAGAGGCTCTTGCCTTGGTCTCGGCTCTTGACTTTACGAGGTATACCCCGCGTACCTATATCATCAGTGATGGCGACACGTTGAGCGCTCAGAAGGCTCGTGAGCTGGAGGAGAGGAAACGCGTAAGTGGAGGATGATGGCCCCTGTAGTTCCAGAGGACCAATTCCTCACACACGCGATTTTAGGACTGTGACTCTGACCCCAAATACACGTTACTTTACGTGCCTCGTGCCCGTAGGGTCCACCAACCCCTTTGGACTACCCCTCCATCGGTGCTAGTATCGCTGATCGCTTGTGTCAGGCATACTATCCGAGCAGCACTATATCCCGAGTCGGCTTGGGATGTTTTGATTTTGAACGGTCCTGGGACGTGTTTCAGCATCTGCACCGCCGTCTACTTCAATCGCGTAAGTCTCCTACTCTCCCACCGATACATCCTGGGGTCGGGCGTTGGAACTGACATACGCACGTTCTTAGTTTCTGAGTTTACCTTCTCCAAGGGTGGTATACGTAGAATCTTTCGCCCGGGTCCGATCCCTCTCTCTTTCTGGAAAGCTTCTCCGACCATTTGTCGACAGGTCAGTTGGTTTTCACCCGTTTCATCCTCTCCCAATCACCAATCCCCCAATAGATTTATTGTCCAATGGCCGGGGATACAGCAAGATGGTAGAAACCAGCATTTTGGCTGCCTTGTTTGACTTAACGATTTCTTTCCTTCATGTAATGTGTGGTATTAATCTAACGATTATTATCCGACACTATCGGAACGGATTACTCGGCTAAGCTGTGAGGTGGATGAGATCACACCATGGGACTCCAGACGGCTCTAGGGTGTCTTGAGTCATCCCAGAATCACCATCCCTACGGCCAATAATAACCCTACGTTCTGTTCTGCCTAGGCTTTATGGGTAATCTGCCTCCAGCGGATCGGTTACTTTCAATAAAAATGTCTCGGTATCGGTTCGTTAAGCCCAAGATGGGATCATTCGTTCCATGACAGCTCGTCATACGACAACTGCGCCTTGCGGACATCCGCACGATATTACCTACCAGGAGCGTAAGCTCCATCCACTACAACATGTGGAACATGCACTTAAATGTAAATTTTCAATGGACAACACACACACGAGTTCTGAGTTCCCAGGTCCCGCCTCATTCTCACCACGGTGGAACCCCCAGAAGTTGGGGCGTAGGGCCTCATTGTATCACTCACCTCCAAGTTACACATGGCAGGTCTTTGAGCCAGGGGTTATTGTTCTTCATCCCCTCTGTGACTCGTCGGCATCGTCGTTTCTTTCCCAAGATCTCTCCCAGTGTACCTCTCCCTCTTGGAACTACTAAGTCGTCGCGAGGAGATGGTTGATAGGGGGATGGAAACTCCACTCCCCGTAGGGAATGAAGGACCCTTGGCAAAGGTGAGAGGCACCATTGTGCCGTAAGAAAAAGACCACTGCGCCGCATCTGTATCCCAACGCATGGCTAGTATCAATTACTTCAATTATTACCTTACGTAGTACCCCGATTCTTCAAGAACTTCTTCTGGCTGGGCGACAGCATGGGGGAGGACTCTCCTCATGATTCGGATTCTGATCGATAGAATCTTTCTTACCGTTGGGCCAGGTCCGTATGAGAGTGGCTTGTGCATGATGCAGAGTGTATGTGCTGTACCCGAGTAAATCACGATTACCCTAGAATCGCTGATTAGACCACGGACTTCTGGTCAAGAATGAAAGAACCCGGCAAAAATATGAACTAGAATTGGGAATGTCGATACGTCATTGAGTCAGTTGTGCCATAATACAAGCTACCATCAAGTCACACCCCCTGAGACTGGTCTGTGGGGGGGGGATATAAAAAGAGCTGTGGACAGGGATACTGACGAGGAACACTAAAAACTCCGGATTGGAATGATCGTTGGGCGACCGACTTCAATGCCACAGGGAACGCTGAAGCGGCCTCCGAAGATTCGACCGGAGAAACTTCGATCGGCTGCTCAACACGGCGATGGGGAGGAGCACACGACCAAGTGCCTCTACCGGAAGCGAGGGGACATACTCTCAGGACTCGGGACAAATCCTGTCGGTAAGCTCTCGCTCGGCTCACATTGTCCTGCCAGCGGTCGGCATGGGGTAATTTTCAAATGTGGGGGAGATCGATTCGGTCGCTTGATGACCGGGGAGTCCCTCCAGTCAACTGGGTTTGAATCCCGTCGGCATCTAGAAGGGGATCAGCAACACGCTCTGTTCACGTTCATCAGCGAACGACCCCCGCAGGATTCAGAACTTGAGGGTCTGTATGTTTCACTATCTTCTCCTGCGTATCGGAGACTTGATCTGTTTGGAGATTGTTATTGGAGAACGAACGATTGACACTGGTAATTATTGGATGAATACCATCCGCATCACGGCGACTTACAACAGAACGCGAATGGTAGGTATTCATAAAGCAAGATGCGTAAGTATGGGGAAATTGCAGCTAACGTGCGTGGACAAGGTCAACCGGTAAGAAAACGGACAACGGGAACGCGCGGGCTGACTGGCAAAAATTAGGCGAGCATCACTTCCTCGTCCACCTATCCTCTCCATCGCTCCTTCCGCCCCGCCGTGGGCTGGCGCTTCGCCCACGACCACCTTCTCGCTTTCCAGGTTCCCACCCACCACCGCCCTCGGTCTTGGGAGGGTGTAACTTTCTGTCGACACGCTGGCCGTGACGGAGTGCACTTGTGAGTTCCTTTGACGCTAATCGAAGATGCATGAAGTTGCAAAAGCCTCCCCGATTGCATTCCCCGTTTTCGTTTTGTCGGCAACACGCCTCACGGAAGTCCGTGACTGGGGAGAGTTCGGCGTAGAGTGGTCGACCTGCATACCACCGGTTATTTAGGTTTTCAACAGCGGCCTGTGCTTCCGTTTCCCATTCGAAACGGGCGTACACGTTGCCGATTAAATGGTCACCAACATTGTCACATACCTATTCAGAATTGTGTTAGCAATCACCACTATGTCGGCAGAATATGTAAGACTACACGCACGTGAAGCTCGAGAAGGTGTCCAAACTTCGCCAACTCGCAGTACAAGTCCTCGTAAACCGCATCAAAACCCTCCTGAAGTTCCTTTGGGGTCAAACGGCAGACCGGATCGTGGGCCGGGTTATGGTAAACGTTGGGAAGTAGAATGGTTTGCGAGAATGATGGTTTGATGTGCTTTCGTGAGCACCTGTCACCGTGCCTACAGGCTCCAATCTGGAGATAGTGATAGTAGAGGTTAGCTTCCTAGAAACCCGAAAGGACTGACGCAGTACTCACTTTATAGTAAAACGAGCAGTTTACGCGGTCCTGTTCTGTGCCGAAGATGTTTGCCTATGCCAAAAATCGCGTTAGTTTGATCTAATCCAAGTGCACGGCCAATGTACGTACCAAGTGAGAGGCCATGATGTACCAAGACGCGCGGCGCCGTGAGCGTGATACTTCAAGCCGCAAAGATTTGGTGAAGCAAGAGCAAGGCAGAAATTCAATCTCCGATAAATTTATAGCTCCGCGACTGTGGCTTAGTCATCCACTCCTCCCTACCAGACATCTTCGCGGTTGTTCTAGGAGCTTGGTAAGCCTAAACGATGAAAATCCATATCGCAAAAGCAAAGGATTAGGCCTTAGGTTTGGGAGCCGCTCTTTGTATTCTTCTGGATTCACACGGACCGACTGATGGCGCAGTCGTGGTCGACCTTCTCATTTTGAGGAAGCTCAATCGAGGATTGTCACACTCCACCACACAACTGGGCCTGGACTTCATCAGGCAATCATCGCGATATCAACTTACTCCATGACGGGGAGAGGCGTGAGTGCTCGGTGATGCCACACTGTGAAGTGTATTCTTCATCTCGCTTGTTTCGGCTAACTTTCAAGACTCGACGTGCAGTGACTGATAAATCGATAAGACCACAGGCGGTCCTGTGTGCTCATCAACGCGGCACTTAGGAGGGGGACCATTCGGGACACCTATACGTGTTGTATACCACCAGCCGTTTGGAACAATTGTCCTCTCGGAACACCCTTGCCGTGCAATTTGCTTGTGTTGTCAATCATATTCGAGTGGTACAGCCTCGATGTGTTTGTGTGAACCCATGTTGGCAGCGAGTGCATTCCGATGTTCACGAAAGAATCATCATGTACTTTTACAACACAAGTCTAGGATCAAGGTTTGAATGACTCTCTGGCGATGATCAAGCAACACATTCCGCTGGCTGTGGGGAGAAGAATACACGATTACGGTCACCAAATCCGTTTGACCATCGTGAATCGGGTGATGTCCTCTAGGTCTGGTCGCTTCCTGCCACCTCCAGCTCCACCGTCTCCGCTACCACCATTCTTCTCGCCCTTATTTCCAGTCTTTTCCCTATTCTCTCCAATCTCAGCGACGGCTGCGGCATTATCCATTTGGTTGTCTAGATATGTCTTGAGTTCCCGATTGTAAACGCGTTCTTCACCACCTTCTCCTATCGGATCTCTGCCGAAGTCGTTGATTTTGTCGTCTGCTTTTCTCTGCTCCATACCCGCCCTTCGTTTTGTTGCATAGCCAAGCAATCTGACTCCCATGATGATCTTGATCACAACGAAACTGAATGTCGGGTGTGGGAGAGTAATGACGATTTCAGGAACAAAGTTGATTGGTGCCGTATAATTAAGTGAAGGGATGAATGCTCACCAGACCCACATCAAGAACCCAAGAATGCCCCATTTCAGCCTCATAACGACACGCTCAGTCGAAACAGGGACCAAGTATCCCTCCGATTCAAAATGCATTGACATGAACAAGTGATAAGACTGTCTCCCGATGAGTATCGCCAGAACTGCGAGAGGCAACGCAGCAAAACCCAAGCGCCGCGCGACAAGTGGCGATTGGTCGACATATGAATGCTATAACATGTGAATTGATGAAGGTCCGAACTCGCTAGTACATCACATACCTTTCGTGCGCCTCTTCTGCCTGTGGCGCTCGCGCTGGCTAAATCTCTGCACAACACATCGGTATAACGTTCGTATACCGACGGTCGGATGTGATTGAACTTGGTGATGAATGCATGTTTGAGCCAGTCCACAAGCGTTTCAGAGAGAAGAACCGTAAAAAGCGGCTAGCAAAGGAGGACGTTGAGTCCCGCAAGGTATGAGAAAGAACCTGAGTATCTTACGAACTTACATAGGATATGGTCCAAAGGACGTTGTTCCCTCTGAACCAACCGAAACTCTTTGGTAACGAGAACCCCCCAGAGAAGTCGAATTCCGAACCGCTGAGTTCGATGAGGTTGCGAAACGCGACGACGAAGAGCATCAAGAAGAGACTAAATCTCTCCACAATATCTGGGTGTCTAATTAATTTCCTTCAACGCTCTATCGCTGGGCCATCTATTTGACATACCTGCGCAGGTGATCTGAAAAAGGTTGTCCTTCTCAAACTTTTTGAACACGCTTCCCTTGATTTCAACAAACTGGTTCGACATGAGGAGCGTCAGGAGCGCGTGATCGTACGAGTTGACCGCAACATTAAGAGAAATGGTTTGATAGACCATCACGAGGGTGTGTGCAACTAGGAGTATATTTAACACGAAACAGCCAAGTAACAGAGGCCCACTTACCAACATAGATCACTGAAAGCGCGAAGAAAAAGAATGGCCGTGCTGTCTGTGGACTGACCGGTTTCCTGTGTGAAAGGTACAGTATAGTCGACCTCGAGAAGAGACAGTCCAGTATATCCTGTCCTATGGATGCACACAGCCTGTCCGCAATCTTATATCGATCAGTATCACCGTTATCCTGAGAACAACCAGGGTATAACTGACTTCTAGAGCATTAAAGATTACGTAGAGCTTGATTGTGTCTTGACCACGAATAGAATGGTAGATCCGACTAGCGTCGGTAAGAGGAGTAAGGATTGCCGTTGATACCACCAGCAATAAAATACGGAGGATGTCGGCCTTTTGGGCTGCGGGGAGAGAAGGCGCTCGTTTCCAAGAGAAGACATTGCCTAGCAAACGCCAGAATGCCAAGGTTGATCGTATTGGGAGGATGGTAAAGGTGTATAGAAAGGAGTCGAGGCACAGGATGAATCCAAATCCGATGATCTAGCTGACATCAGCTTCGACCAAATGGAAAGGGGTGCTCTTGGTCACCTTTTCGATGGCGTAAGGAATATTGAGGAAATTACTGACTCGTTCCCATTTCATTTCTTGGTGAGAATCGAAATCGGTAGCGAGCAGTTCTTCTTGGAGGTAGTCCCATATCGAGAACGGCTGCTGGTATGACGTCGGCAGTTTAGTCGGGGTCGCAACAAATGTGGTCGTGCCGAGCGGTGGCGAAGAAGCGATAGGGGTGGGGGGCAAGGACAAATAAGTAAACGGTTTATTGTTCGGAAGGGGCGCGGGGAAGATTTCCTGGAAGGTGGGTGGATCCTCGACATCCACCGCTCCCGTCGGAAGAATGGTGTCCTGGGATTCTGCATGTTGCAATACGGACGGCGTCGTCCTGATAGCTAACGGCTTAGACGGCTTCCTACCACTCCGCACGTCTCCATCTAAGTCGACCGTTGAATTGTGTTCCGAAGAAGGAAAGAGCGCTTTCCACTCCTTTGTGTCTGACGCAACGGAATCTGGCGACCCGTACCTTCCTTTCTGTTTACCATTGGAACTAGAGCTACGGGGGTCGACGAAAAGATCTTGAAGGTATAACGGTCCAGTGGTTTCTTTCGATAATGCTCGTTGTCGTTGTTCGGTCCATCCTACTTCATCAGAGCTGAGGGAATCTCGGCGGGTCGTAGAGTTGATTTCGTCCGAAGCAACTCGACCTCGCAGGGTATCTCGTAAGAGAGTGGGAGAAGATGAACGGGAAGATTTCGACTTGCTCCTCACGGTGTTGGTTGAATACCGTCGTGTACGTCGCCCGTTGTGGGACATGGGCGTCACTAACAACCGGAGGTCCCGTGGTCCGATCACCGTGGCAAGCGTCCCACCGATCAGTCAGAATATTCCCACAACCAGGCTTTATCTTTCCTTGCCCTCTCCCAGCCTGACATTGACATGGATCTCCCCTCCACAGGGTGTTACCTTGATACTTGTATAATCTACTTGTCACAGATAATATTGGATGGAAAACTGCTCTCAGCACTCATCTAGTCACTTATAGGTTATGAATTTTGAGTTCTGTACTTATCCAAGAATGAGATACATGATTCATAGGATTTAAAGAGTGAACAAAGAGAATACATGTATTATTGATGCCTACTAGAGGATACTGCTAAAATCAAGAATCAACACCTTTGTAGGTGTAAAACATACAACTAGATACCAGTCATCCCACTGCACATCAGCAGGCTTTTCATATCTCTTAGGCAGCTGAAAAACCACCCTCCCAGTCAATGTATTCTTGACCCTAGATAGACTAGTGTCCCATAGCAAGATGCCAACAGGGTGGAGTTTGTTTGCAGGTGTATTGGGTAACTGAACAGGTGGTGAGCCTATGGTTCCAAAGTCCCACCCCTGGCATCCTGATATACTGTTACAAACCCAGACTCTTGAGCCATCCACAGCAAGGGATTCAAGGTGGTAGGTATCAACATCCACTCTGCCAACAACCTCCCCTGTCTTAATGGATATAGCTTGAATAAATCCTACACCTAGGCAGAAGATCCTAGATCCATCTCCTGAAATCTTGAGATCCAACAACTTATTAGGTCCATCTACTACAAGGAGGGATTCCCCTTTTTCCACATCCCAGATTGTGATCTTTGAATTTACATACCAAATATAGATCAACTTGCCATTGATCAGCTGAACATCTTCTGTGAAGACTGGCCTGCCAGGAATTGGTTGAATATATGATTTATAGAAGCCTTTGGTTGGGGCTTAGAAGGATGCCTTGCAGAGGCCAGTTGAGATATCCCATGTCCTCACCACTCCATCCAAATCACTTGTAATAATAGTGTTGTCTTTTGCTTGCAGAGTGACAGACATGTTATAAGCAAAAGCTGAGGCAATGGATATGGGCTTTGGATTAACTTCAACTGGGTCTGATGAAACACCAACTTGCTAGAACTTGACTGATTTATCATCAGATGCTGAGATGAGGGAGGATGGGGAAGAAAATATAAGGGAGTTAACTTTCTCAGTATGTCCAATGAAGGTTTCAGCAAGGTGTGGTTCCAAGCCAGTAACATCCCAAACATAGATAGTGGCCTGAGAAGCAACTGCAAAAAGCCTGCCATCAGGGGAGAAGCAGCAGTGATAGATACTTCCATTGGCTATCTGGAATTCATTCACAATCACTCCAGAATTGGAGTCTTGAACTGTGACAGCTTTGTTGTGGCATAAAATGAACTGAGTGCCATCTGGGGAGAATGAGATACAAGACCCATCATATGTAGGTCCTGCTTGATGACCATTGATGTCCCACTGCCAGCCTTTTTTACCAGATATGGATAGGAGGTGTTGTGAGTTTATGGGAGAAAAGCTAACATATATCACAATGCCCTCTTGCTTTATGACACAATGACACTCTCCTGTATGAGTGTTCCACAAATGAAGTGCCCCACATAAGGATCCTGAAGCAATCCTGGTATTGTCTGCTGAGATAGAAACAGAGCAAACACAATCAGTGTGGCCATGGAAGGTCTTGACCACCCCACCAGTCTGCACATCCCAGAGTTTTACAGTCCCTCCCCCACATCCAGATACAAGAAACATCCCATCTGATGAGTAAGTGATAGACTGAACAGAATAAGTGTGGTCAGAAAGGATAGCTATCTGGCTGCCAGTGATTGCATTGAAGATAATGATGTTTACACCAGATCCAACTGCAATGTTATCTTTCCAGTATGAGAGATCTGTTCCATGGCTATTTAATGAAACTGTACAGGAACATTTTCCCCATTCAGCTGGGAGACCTTTAACCACCTGAACTTCTTGTGACATCTCTGGATTATAGCATTTGTGAA
>Ga0307512_10006736_pt1 | contig 11555 bp, 15 predicted proteins | sample 14_EM_MG_FD_200267 | JGI IMG/M metagenome (GOLD analysis project Ga0307512, IMG submission 200267) | Populus trichocarpa ectomycorrhiza microbial communities from riparian zone in the Pacific Northwest, United States - 14_EM | ecosystem: Host-associated > Plants > Roots > Unclassified | place... | reverse complement strand
GTTATTTCTTATCGTAACAACCACGCCATATCATCCGATATCACAACACCTCTGACCACTTCTTTATCTTACTAAATTATACCGCCACCATCTCGCCGCTTCCTCCGCGTCTTCCAACATCTCCGCCTTTCCGTAACACAATTCCTTCCGTACCACCCGTATCTTTCTTCTATTATTCCTAGGTATCACTGTACCTGCCTGCGCCGTGACAGGCACAATCTTCGCTCCGGTGGGAAGTGGATCATGTGTATCACACCACCAATTACCCGCGTTCATCTCACAGTACATTCGACGACCAGCAGTGTCAGCGAGGCGCACTGGTTCAACATCGAGGTGTGCCGAATAAGGAAGATCTGCCAGGAGGAATTTGATACATTTGAAAATTTAGCTGAAGTATAATGTTCTGAAGATATGTAAGTTATCTTCAACCCAACTATCATCGCCAAGCCCGAAATTGAATCAAGAGAAGAGGTCTCGTAGGGCATCTCCTGAGTGGAATGATTCGATTTCGAAGTTGTCGACCCAACGCCTCAGACGTTAATCCATCCCGGTTTTCGATTGCTGGCTCAATTATTGAGCCTGTCAAAAGATGTGTGCAAACCGAAATGGATGTCATGGATTCCATTGTTCTGAGTACTTGCGATGCTTGTTGTACAATCCAGTGGCTTTGCCATATGTTGTCCCACCCGCATTTTCCGCTCCAACTACCTGGATATGAGCCTTTGTGTTTGTTGAAGCGGGGGTACAGTGAGGATCAGGCTGCTGAGGGTCTATAGGTTCTTCGTCGGGAGAATCTTCAGGTGGTGGTGCACCAGGTATGTTGTCTATTACTGGATCATTCATTCAAAGTTTGTCGATGGCCATTCAGGTTGACCTACTGTAGTTAAACCATGATGGCTCAGGGTGATCCCAGCCGGCAGGTGGTAGAATCCCGTCAGGTAAGAGCTCTTCATTACTCAATATTGGGTGTTATTGTCGATAGTGAGCTTCCAGTCAGTTTTCGTTGAATAATTTCTTATTGCAGATATGGCATTTAACATGTTTCCGGCAAGTGTTTACCATATCTGTGAAATGCTATGTGTTCTGATGAATCTCAATGATGCTTTCGGGGGTATGGTGTGTTGCTGGATTCGAGCCGGAAGGATATTTGTTTGAATGCGAGCTAACTCACGTTAGCATATCCCTTCCAGAGTGGCATCACACCCCGTCAAATGTAGCGGAGGGGTAAACGAATTCACCTTACCATTAGTTTTCTTCAGAAACTAGGATAATATCGATCTAATCCCGCACACTAATGCTGCACATTATATGCTGCAAATCGTTAGCAGAGACACTTCCTTTTGTCAATGTTGAGCTGAATGGAAGTACGGATATCACAATGCCAAGTACTATGATGTAACTTGCCTCGTGTGTATTTAGCGTCATTGGTCATTGATCGACCATAAGTCTGTGCGACATGTCTCGTTAGACGATACAATAGACACCTTCTCATATGCCCGCACACAGTCGACTACTCGAGCGTACGCCACCGTACAACACGTCATGAGCCCTTGCTTTTAGAAAGGGAACCGATGATCAATACTTCCACTTTCCTTTGTTAAGTGGAGGTCAACATCGTCATGCAGAAGCATCTCCACAAGCTTAGCAATTACCCCGCATTCTGCCGTGTTCCTGACGGCAGCTGCTGGACGTCACCCGCAGTGTCTGAGAGACTACAATAACTGATGATCGCGATACAAAATTAAAATCGTGCGAGATGAGTTCGACGACAATCACAATTACCAAGTTCAATGGCACGAACTATGCACGATGGTCAACCGAGATGACCCTACTCCTCGAGCCGAAGCAAGTGTATGGTATCATCAAAGGATACAGTGACAAGCCGGAAGAACCAGCAGCAAACCTGACCGCTACAGTGATGGCCGTATTCAAAGACTGCATCAATCGCAATGGTGTTGCCAGATCAACTATGCGGCTCGGCATGGAACCAAGGATTCAATCGCAATACACGGTTGTCGACAATGCGAAGACGCTTTGGGAAAAGCTAGCATCAACCTAGAAGTCAAAGTGGAAGCTCACCATCTTCGAGCATAGGGAAGACCTTGGGAGCATCAAGCTACAGGACCGCGAGGGTGTCGACAATTACACATTGCGGATCGATTGGAATGTGAAGGATTTCAATCTCGGCGCAGGACCAACGACCACTGACACCGATGCTGCCGACACCGATGCAAACGCAAAGACAATCGCCAACATGAGTGAGCAGGAACACATCTTCTACCTCCTTCGAGGAGTCCCAAGAAACGACGAGTGGAAAGTCTTCCCGGAGTTCATCATGGACAAAAATGCCATAATGACTGCCACGCCCAATGAGATCGTCACCAAGCTCATCAAAAAGGAAGCTGCAATCACGAGAGAGAATGGGCTATCTCCAGAAGCTCTGCTCTGCGCAATGAAGGCTGGCAAAGGTGGTGGTAACGGTGGTAACGCCAGTAAAGTCGGCCGAAGTCTAAAGAGCGATAAGAGAGATGATAAGAGAGGTAATAGGGGAGACAACGATAGGAAAGAGAAAGATTTCCGGAAATGCTTTCATTGCCAATGGCGATGGCATATCACCGAGAACTGCTTGAGCAAGCAACACGGCGATCCCCCAAAGTCTGCCAACACTGCAGTAAATGCATCAACTGAGACTACTTCGATTTTCACCACTGCGATTGGGAACTGTTGGATCGTGGCTAGCTCAACGCTTCATCCAGCAATCGGGTAATCGATTGTGGATGCACGACTCACATCTCCGGCCATCGATCAATATTCATCACCTAGACCAAATATCCTCCGAATATGAAGATGGTGAAGAGATACAATGTGGTCACATCGTTTGCATCCGGGTATGGAAGCGTTAGGTTGACTTGCCAGCTGCCAGATGGAAAGACGGAAATGATCATACTTCAAGAAGTGGTGGGTTTGCCAGCATCGTTCAATCTCATCTCACAGTCTCAGAATATGGACAAGGATGTCAAAGTAGGAACGGTGAATCACTACGGTCTCAACCTCTCCATTCGCCATGGCAAGTTGATTGCCAATGCACCTCAGATCGATGGGCAATTGGTTCTGGATCGCGTTCTGGATCGAGCTCCAGAATCAACCGAATACACCGATATGAACAATGACAGCTGACTGCTGGCATTTGAGACGACTGGGCATGCATCTCAGCACGATGTAGAGAAGCAGATGTTATGGCACCGCCGCCTGGCACACGTCGGTGTCAAGGCTTTGAATATCTTGCCGAAAGTTGTTGCTGACGCTCCAAAGATGACTGGGAAGTGCGATTGTGAGAGCTGCATCTAGTGCAAATTAGCTCGAAAACTCTTTACTCCGAATACAACTTCCCATGCGACAGAGCCTCTGCAGATTATTCACTCAAACATATGCGGTCCCTTGGAAACAGCCAACGGAGGAGGTAGATATATGCTGCTCTTCATCGACAATGCTACGAGGCATATGGATGAGTATATATTGAAGTACAAGTCGGAAGCCCTTCAGAAATTCAAAGAATGGAAGGCTGCTGGAGAAAAGGTGTCGGGTGAGCAAGTGACGCGATTTCATGCAGATGGAGGCGGTCAGTACACCTGTAAGGAATTCGCAGAATACCCAAAATCAGAGGGCTTACTCAAGGAAACGACTATGCCCTGCACTCCTCAGTGCAATGGAATCGTCGAACAGGCGAACCGCATGATCATGGAGTTCGTACGATGCATGCTGGATGATGCCGGAATTTCCAAGAAGTACTGGGCATTGGCAGTCTCAGTGGCAGGCTATCTCTAGAACCTTACTCCAACGCGATCGGCAGTCAGTGAATTCCCGTATGAGCCCTGGCATGGGAGGAAGCCAAATTTGAAGCATCTCCGTGTGTTCGGACGCTTGGCGTTTGTCCACATTCCAAAAGAGAAACGAAACAAGCTAGATGAGGGAGCCACACCCAGCATATTTGTTGGCTACAGCATATTGCTAATCACTACTTCGTATACGATCCATTGGCCAGGACCCTTCACCGGTCCCATGATGTGGTATACAGAGATGGAGAGCGGTATACCGCACCGGATGCTGCACATGAAGCAATCTTGAATCAGCACTTCTACAGAGACGTCATCAAGCAACCCAAACCCGCAGAGTAGCAACCAACCGAACGCCAAACGGAGGAGTCATTGGACGATGAATCACCTCCGAAGCTAAAGAAGCCAACGAAGATGTCGCGACAGTTGGCTGGCCTTGAGACGTCACTTAGAGATGCATGGAAGCCGCCGGCCAAAGGTAGTCGCCGGAACCACGCTGGGAAGGATATGTTGGGAGAATCTACACAATTGGCTGCCAAAGATGAGGAATTGGAGGATATGATTCGCATCTACCCTGCAGCTGCGATCTCCGGCAATCACGAGGATGCGATCAATCCAAAGTGTTACAATGCAGCGACTCGCCAAAAAATGGGATACGGCAATGAAAGAAGAGTTAGATGCAATTGGTCAGCATCAAGTCTTTGGAGATTTTGTGGAGCTTCCGGAAGGGAGAAAGGCTTTGCCAAGTCATTGGGTATACAAAATGAAGCGCGATGGAGCAGGCAATGTGCAGCGGTTCAACGCCAGGTGAGCCTCTGGAGGAAATCACCGAATCGAAGGCATCGACTACCAGGCCACGTATGCACTGACTGCTCACTTGGGCCATGTTAGGCTGGCACTCTCCATCGGCGCCAAGTACGATCTCGAGATTTCTGAACTGGACGTATGCACGGCTTTCCTGGGAGTTGACTTGGAAGACAAGATCTATATGCACCCACTGCTGGGATACTTTCGTTTGCTCCAGAAAGGGAGCCAATACCACGATTCAGGATCAAAGACATCGCGGAAGATGGTACTCAGCTTGAGAAAGTCTCTTTATGGCCTGAAGCAGTCCTCGTACGTTTCGTACGGCACATTCAGGGATTTCGTGATCTCGATTGGATGTGTGGCATCACATGTCGACAGAGGACTGTTCGTGCTGGAGGGTCAAGGCAAAGTTGTCGCCGCAGTCGTTCTGTGGGTCGATGATCTCCTTATCATTGCTAATGAGGGCTTGATTGGGCAGATCAAGGATCAGATGAAGAAGTGGTTCAGAATGCATGATCTCCGGAGCGTCTCCTTCTATCCCGGCATGAACATCAAACGCGATTGGCAGCATCACACGATCGACATCCTTCAGCACAGCTACATTCGGCTGATCTTGGCGAAGTTCAAAATGGACGTGTGCAGGCCGGTTGCCACGCCAATGGCAATGAAGCTTCACAAGAGGAAGCCCCGACGAAGAAGCATGTGGTCCGACCATATATGAATCAATGATCAGAAGCGTTATATAGGTGATGATTGCCACTCGGCCCGATATCGCATAGCCATCGGAGTCCTCAGCTGGTTCAATCATGACCCAAGCAATGAGCATATGGTAGCTCTGAAGTGGGTGTTTCGGTGCCTCATTTGCACAAAGGACTGGTGTCTGCGTTTCAGAGGAGCGCTCGGAGGAGAACTTGGAGAAAGTACAGTCGGAGGAGAACGGGTAGGTGCATGTAGAGGTTATGTCAATTCGGACTATGCTGGATGCCCGGATGACTATAAATCGACAAGTGGACTGGTCATCACCTTCGGCGGAGCGGTCGACTGGCGATCGAGAAGACAGGAGTCGACTGCCCAGTCGACGACCGAAGCCAAATACTATGCCTTTGGAGTAGCCTGCATGAGACTCACAGAGATCTCGCATCTCTTGAAGGGGCTCGGCATCCCGACTATCCCTCACATGTTCTGCGATGCACAGTCACTGATCGCGAGCATCAAGAACAGAATCTACCGTGGAACTGCAGTTGCACACATTGCAACCAAGTACTATCATGCAGCAGATATGGCTACAGATGGAGAGATCGACTTGAGCTACGTATAGATTGCTGAGATGCTTGGTGACTGCATCACAAAGCCACTGCTGATCCCCGCCTCCGTGAAGCATTGTGCAGCGATGGGAATGATCGGAATTGGTCTCCAAATGGTCTCGGGATTCGACTTGGGAATAGGCTTGGAAATGGCCTCGATATGCAAGGTAATCTTCAGGGGAATAGAATCGGAATTCGAATAGGAAATGTCATCGGGAACGTCGTCGGAACGCAAATTGATTGATTGGGAAAATTAGTTTTGAGGAGATCCATGATGTTTGATTGGCTTCCCTTCTCTTTCATTTACCCTGTTGTTTGAAACGGACATAATAGCCATCCTGGAGGAGTGTTGAGCTGATTGGAAGTTCGGATATCAGTATGCCAAGAACTATGATGCAGCTTGCCTCTTGAGTGGATAGTGCCATTAGTCATCGATCAACCATATGTCAGCGCTACATGTCCTGTCACACCATACAACCAACACCTTCGCATAGGCCCTCATACACTCGACTACTGAAGCACACGCCACCGTACACCAGTTAACACTGCAATCAACCTTCGATGCTGTTCGTCAGGTGCTATTACGATCGGCCTTATCGTATTGTACGTCACTGGGGTATTTTGCAGATCATTCCTACGCTCGAGCCTCAAGCGGCGGATAACATCAGCTTCATACGAATAATAGGTAAGTTTCCTAGCCGGCTGTATGCCTGCTCAATGATCATTAAGAACTGATAGGCTGGTAGGATGTCTTGTTCAGTAACGATCCTTGACGGGTGGGTGGATTCTGAGGAGACAATGCACTTTACACAAGGAGCTCAAAAGAAAGCAATCACTGTTGCTGCTCGACAAACGAGGCCTCATATTGAGTGCAGTGCAGATTGTTCACACCCATTCTGAGCGTAAAATGCCTCCGAGTGCTAACCTTCCAACTGGATATATTTCTTGTTGGGTTCCTGGAGATATCAGGTCGTATCCCTTCAATGACCTTTACAGTCATGAACTGTACACAGGTGAAAATATATCTAAGATTGTTGTATACCAATTCGAGCATATAACAACGATAGATGGTATTTGTGATTATGATCTCTTTTTCGGTGTGGGGTTTCATGGGCTGAAAGGTGCAGTGAAACACTACAGTGCATGACAAATAAGATGTATATAATAGGCCTTCATTCCGCCAAAGGTCACTGCTACCTTCAATATTCTCAACTATACTCAGCGGCATTCGAAAACACCAATTGAAAGGATAATTTCTTTACTATCATCGGTTGTTTTTATACAATGTCGACAGACGGACCTGCACCGAAGTCAACCAATCTAGCTCCGCCAGGTAGCCTGTTTGGCTCACAACAACACCCAGCTGAAAATCTGGGAGCATCAGATCATAATGCTGGAAATACACAGACCAAAGACACACAACTCGGGCGACCCGGCAATCAGTTTTATCCACCACCGGGGTTTAGTTAGCCGCCGTTGCAGCCACCATTTTCAGGCGCTCCCCAGTTTGACCACCCTGCCCCATTCAACATGACACCAAGCTCACAAGGAAACTCTGGTGCGACTCAAGGATATCCGAGTTATGGCCCATCGTGGCAAGCATATGATTTCTCCCAAAGCGATTATGGTGGGCCTCAAATGGTCCCCACTCCGCAGTGCGCTGGACTTGCGCCGTCATCTCTAGGCGCACCTGAATTGCCTCCAGCACCACTTCGAAACAATCCAATCATTGGGCTGACATCCTCCGCCTCTACAGCACCAGGACAACTTTCCGGCTGACCTGAGAGACCCCCCATTAGTGTTCTGACAAAACGATTTCAGCCGGCGGCGGGACCGCCCAAGACAGATGTTGCAGGGATTGCCGATTTGCCCACATGGTCAGATATTTCTTATGACAAATACGATGCAGAGTATGAGAGCGACGATTAGTCGGACTTGGGCGGTGCTAACAGCAAAGCCCCGATCAGCTTGAGTCAAATGGAAATCTCGTTGATGCAATTTGCCAAAAGGATTGGGCAGCCCAACTATAGTACCTTCAACAAGTAGAAAAACGTATGGGTGGCTGGGTGTCTGGAGAAGCAGCATTGGTCCGTTATCCGGGGACAGAACAGTGTGAATCAGGTGGGAGATGTTCGCCTGCACTGGGAGTCTGCTGTTGTATACCTTTTGGAGACTTTCGAGAAAAGGCAGGGATTGGAAAATTTCGATAATGCCCAATGGATTCGGCGAGATTAGGTGAAGACGTTTTTGAAAAAATGTGCAAGCGACGTTCGGGAGGCGAGGCAGAAATCAAGGCAAGGCAACAAGCGACTGGCGATGCCTTTGGGAGAGTGCCCGGGCAACAATGTGAGAGGTAACCAACCAGTGTTGCCAGAAACAACTTGCATCATTGTGATTTGTTGGGTGCCAAACGGCAACAATGACGAGACATCCAGCAATCAACTCCAAGCTTCATACACAGATGTCAGGCACTGGGTGGAGCTGATTGATTTCATTGAAACAAATTGTGGCCCAACAGAACCATACTGTCTGACTGCATTTTACAACTTCAACTCGACGTTGGGAGAATTGGATGAACAGTATATGACTTTATACGCACCCGGGCAACTCATGAATGACCTTCAATATGGACAGATTTCATTCAACAGTTCTTGTTCTAATGCCTTCAAGTTGAAACTGGGACACCATTTGAAACTATTTCTGGTAGAAATGAAGGCAGCGACAGGGAGGGATATTGCGGAGCACGTAATGAAACCGGCCAAGGTAATCCCAGCTACCCTTGTTACAGTTAGTTATGCCGCACTGCAAATCAGTTAACTTAGACTTCGGAGGGATCCGATGAGAATTGAAGAGTGGTTGATGAGGAGCCAGGTGGGAAAGCGACGGATAGTAGTATTAATATAAGTTCTGATTGACTGAACAGAATTGATTGTATTACACATATTATTGTTCCAAATGATTGTCTGTGAAATACCTAACATCACGATGAATTTCAGGAGCGCCGGAGTATGAGCCGATCAGCCCAACTCATTCCAGTGCAACTGAAAACGATCTTTGAGGATGAAAGCGATACCGACCAAGGTGCAGGAGAGGTTCAGGAGCAACTGGATGGCAAGGAGATCCTCAATGCAGATATTACCGGTTCAGTACTGAGCACTGTTCTCAACGCAATCAACAACGAATTTGAACATGAGTGTCTTGATGAGGTGGTCTGGTCGCTGAATGACCATCCGATTCGCCAATCAACTGACGACAGGGTTCTAGGCCACATGTATTCAATTCCAGGCCTGCCTGGACCAACAATTCTGGCGCAGAAGGTTCGGGCCTTATGGTTCATTGTGCGGAGGTGGGTATCGGATCCTGATATGCCAGGAGCACTGGTTGCGGATGAAATGGGGCTTGGCAAGATTTTCACCTCAGTAGCATCAGCAATGATATATAAACTGCTGACTGAGAATGTTGAAATGGGGTCACCGCTGTCGATTTTGTGAGGGAATACCCTTGATGAGTGGGTCAATATAACACAGAACAGGTTTGCCAGGCTTATGAGTGACGAATGGGCATGGTGTCTGTTGCGGAGACAAAATTCCGTGCCCTACCGCCTGTTAGAGATCCAGTTAACTCCACCGCAGGGTCATCCAGTGCTAACATCATCCTTTCAACCCATTCTGGCATTGACAAAGCCTGGGGTTGCAGAGACGTTCAAGAGTGTCATCGATGAGATGTTGTATGCAGCTGAGTTTGAACTCAATAACTCGCTGCAAGCGGAAAATGCGAATCTCACCCAGGTGGATCTGAACACCAGTATAGACGAGCCGGAAAACCGATGGAATGTCCACCTTGTTTCATATGATACCTTAACATCGAGAGCAAAACCATCAAGCAATGGCCAACTCTCACACTGTTCATGGAGTTCTGAGATTTTTGATTGGTCCCATCGGTACAAGACAGAAATTAGAGTCTGCTGGCGCATTGCTGTAACGGCACGGCTGCACGTGACGTGTCCAGGGCCGGGTAATACCCGCTTTATATAGTCGGCTCGCCACGAGCCTTAGATCTCTAGCGATAATTTTACATACCTTACCTTTATACTACTCTACAATATTGACATCCACGTGTGCAACCGTATCTACTGATATACCTTCCTACGAGGCCATACACGGGCGTATGCCTTTACACTATTATCGCTCTTACAATTTCAGATACGTTTCGCATACGGGATTTCATGAATGACACCTTTCCGACGCATCACGACACGTAGTCTACGCGCGAGATATCATACAGATTTGAGAGCACTGATTGCATCAGCGAAGTGTCTAGATATGTCTATTGAATTGAGGTTAACGGTAACAGAGACGATCATGTGCGGATTCCAGAGGCCAATTGGCCAGAGACATGTCGCGACACCTACGAATGAGAAATCATACGGACTTGAGATCTACGAATTGCAGATACACAAGAGGCATGAATTGTCCACCCAATCGAGGTTAACAGTAGTACAGACAATTCCGAGTTGATTCCAGAGGCCAACCGGCCTCGAGACGCGTCAGCGACCAAGTCAGTCAAAGTGAATTGCAACGAATTCATCATACGAGAACTCGAAGGCTATCAATTGCAGCATCAATGAGATTCGATAAGTTACCTTCCAATTGAGTCAATTGACGATTACAGGGACGATTCCAGAGCCCATAGGTCTCCCAAAGTTGTGTCACCGCCAATGCCTTAGCGGGCCCTACTCCAGAGATGCTCTCGAATCTCTTCCGACGAGCGCAATCGCATGCCAACTATCGAGCCGACACAGGCCACAATTGCACACCCAAGTGCACCTGCGATTATATTCCTCTCAGCCGTGCGAAGTGCACTTACAGAGGATCAGGGCAGGTTTACGAAATACACGCGATTCACGTCGATCCACATCGCCGACGGCAGTTGCAATCGCGATTACCTTCTACGCGACTCGATGGAGTTATCTACGTTACGGATGCTGTGTGGAGTTCCAGCAGAGGCTATGCAATGATTCAACTATGATTACCGATACGATTACCGATATCATTATCGGTATCATGGTATACCGACGGGCAGAGCTCAACATAGTGGAGCAGCGATCGCAGATCGTGTTGCAGCTCCGTATGGGAAGTATAATAACCCCCGAATATTCTAAAGTTGCCAGCAGATACGATTCACAATTACCATTGTCAATTATCCCCTTTGGCACCTTATAGGACGACCGAACCGGATCGTTGTGAGGAGTGAGAGCCATCTGCGCCAACTCTATTCTATTTCATCAAACAAGTCAACGAAAGCCGATCGCCAACAAGCGAATACGGATGTGCCCATACGATGGCATACGAAGAGGGTTTTTAGGAATACAATGGTGATGATGTAGCCGGGATTCTAAGGATCCACGGGGCTAACGGAGGATGGACCGTCTGGGCACTCTCAGGAGACCAGCGGATTCCGCATGTATTTAAAGCGTGAAGAGGTTCAATTGATGTGTCGTATCCCCACGTGGGAATGGACAGTATTTGGTTGTCAGACAGTCCCAATTGGGTGTGACAAGTATGTGATTCGCTCAGTGAGCTTATTCGTACACATGGTGGCAGCCGCGGTG
>Ga0307512_10006735_pt1 | contig 11556 bp, 20 predicted proteins | sample 14_EM_MG_FD_200267 | JGI IMG/M metagenome (GOLD analysis project Ga0307512, IMG submission 200267) | Populus trichocarpa ectomycorrhiza microbial communities from riparian zone in the Pacific Northwest, United States - 14_EM | ecosystem: Host-associated > Plants > Roots > Unclassified | place... | reverse complement strand
GTCCCCTCGTTACCCCCCCCCATGAGCTCTCGTTCTTGTTTGTGTATCCCCTTTGTGTTTTCGGTCTGTTACATCGTAAAGGTCTTTTTGTACTGGAGACCGGTTTTTCGATTTGTTGGGACGGAGAAAATGCGTGCGTGTGGTGACCCGCTCCGTACACAGATGTCTAAACGCGTATCTGGATACCGGCTTCGGCTGGCCGTCTATGTAAGACGAGATGGTTACTCGCGATTGCATTGCAGACTATTACAACAAGAAATAACAAAGCAACCGTAGAACCAACCACTCGAAGATCCGGTTCTAAGCAATGGTTTTTATTCCGCCCCAAGCAACGCTCTTGCTTTGAGTAGGCGGTTGTGGCTGTTGAGGTTGACCAGACTGTTGTTGTGCTGGAGGGTTGGCCGGCCTGATAGGCACTGGGAGCGGAGAGTTTTTTAGACCATCGTACACACGTTGAGCGTGTTCCGTGTTCCGGATGAACCATCCTGCGTAGCGACGACCCACGGTCGACTCGGTAATGTGGACCATGTTCTGTAGAGAGGTAATCGTCAGCGATAATGTGGTCAGGAGCATCGATGGAACGCAGGTTTCGGCATCACCTCGTCGATAACAAAGTCTAAATCGTTGTTGGAGACCGTCGAGCCGTCCAACAGACCCTTCTCGCTACCCACCCGGCCAATACTCCTGCTCGCTTGTTTGAGAACCATCAACTGCTGGACCATCTCTTCCTCATCGGTGTCTAAGAACCCAGCGAGCTTGCTCGTCCCCAACGAAGTGTACAACTTCAAGAAACTCCGAAGGGTAGGAACGGGAAGCTGAGCCCTCACGTCGGCTATGAAATCTTTCAAATGCCGTTGAGCGGGGTCGGTGTGAGGCTCTTCGAGATAAGCAGTCAATGCCTCCGTATCCTCATACGGTGGTGGGTTCGCCGAAACGAACTTGGGGCAAGCGTAGATGAACAGTTCCTCAAACGCCGGGATACCCTCCTCCCCTCTCGACATTTTACCAACCTGCTCGCCGAACCGCTCCTTGACGATGTTCAGAATGTTATCGTCCAATCGGCTGGGAGACAAAGCGTTGCAGATCGCGAACAGGGCGTACATCCTGTCTGCCGTTTTGTTGATTTGATCGTATTGGTAACTCCGCGTGTGGTATTGTCGCATGCGGAGGATGAGGTTCAGGATCGTCACGAATGTGCGAGTCGCGTCGGTGTACCGCCTGAGCATCATGTAGCAGAACCCGACGTAGTAGTAGGTTGAGACGTGGCATGCGGTCACTCGGGTGAGTGAGGACTTTGGAGGTATAGTTCATCAGGGTCAGATGCAGACGCTTCGAGGAGGGGAGGTGAAGACGGGTAAATACCTTTTGGTTCAGTTCGACATTCTCCATCGATTTTAGGGCGAGAGTGAAGTCACCCAACATTGTGTGGACGCGGAGCAGACCGAGGATACTGAAGTACCCGAGAAGGCGGTACAGCGGGAGGACGCCATACTCTCCAACGATCTCGCTGATTTGTGGACGGTCAGTCACTGTTTCCAGGTTTGACAACGGGAAACGTACCCGATCTCCTCCTGGCTTTTGCCTTCTTGAACTGCGTTGATATACTCGTGTACTTTCGATTTCTGGATAAGCGAGTACAAGACGTTCAACACGCTGTATGAGGACCATGGCTGGTGAAAGGAGTATTCAGCATCCCATCGTTTAATTGCAGTTTCGGCGTCCTACCTGACCAGCATCTCCCAGACTGGTAAGCTCTTCCTCCGTTTTTGATGCAGCCTTGGATCTCCAGACGCTGAAAGATTGGTATTGGTAGATGAATTCGTCGATGATGTCCCACAACCACTGTTCTGGGAGCTCCAAAGTTACCGGTCCATCGGAGTCTGGTCGGGCGATATCAAGAATCAGAACTATCGCAGACGACACCTGAGTCACTCACTGAGTAGGTAATTGAACAGTTCACAGCTGTTCTCGTACGAATGGAACCGATCATCGACGTTTGGCTGTAGCCGGGAGTAGACATGCCGGTAGTACAGTTCCCGATATAAAATCAGGAAAATGGGATCTGGACCATGCAAAGGGATTAATCACGAGAGATAAGGGCGAGTGAGGGTAAATACCATCGTTGACTAACGGGGCTATGAGTTCAGCCTCTGGCCATTCGGTCTTGGCATAGTATTTCTCGGTCAGACGGTTCCATCCACTTTCGTATGAGACCGTGATTTCTGCGAGATTGTTCTCCTGAACGGCTTGGTAGAAGTGTACGATGAACTATAGGGTCGTAGATTGGTAGGTGATTTCACATTATACACTCTCCCATACACACCCTCTTCACAACGTCAGGGATTTGGGCGAAAGCTTGTTGCGCCATCTGCTGTTGCATAGCAAGCATAGTAGTCTCGTCGATATTGGATTTGGCTAGACGGTCGTGGATTCTTGGTTACATTGTCGGATGTATGATTTTGACTTTGAGACGCACCATCTTCATATAGGTCTGTTTGACCGAAGCTGCCGATGGCCAGGTTAAGATCGACGCCTTCAAGGTCCTCGTCGACCTCGGCCTCAGCAGCCCAATAAGTCATCCGTTGTTCAGCCATCGTTAGAGGTCCCTCTGCCAGATTTCCAGCAAGCCGTTAGTGGATAAGAAAAGTTTTGAGTTCGCGGAGGGTGGGGTCACGTGAGCGCCATCACCTCTCAATTGCTCGCTCATTTCGCGCCGGCCCGTTCACTTCTTTCGAGACTGAAGTGTTCTGCGAGGGCGACATCTGGAGCTTGTTCATATACTCAGAGCCCATCGGCCCTCATCGACCGGACGTGTTATAACGTGTCTTTGGAAAGGTACATTGCGGAAGTCTCTGACGACTATGAGGATCAAAGCCGACTATGGGCCAGATATCCGCCTCTGTCTCGATGTAAGTCCAACAAGGGTCCAATACTCGACAATTGGAACGTGAACTCATGGTTTTTTTGTCGCCCTCGCAGCATTTCAAACCTTCTGAACAAGATGTACAGGCTCGGGATAACCTCCTTGACCAGTTGATTGAGATAGTTAACGAACGTTTCGGCTCCGGGTTCGACGTCGAATACGTGGGCATCCGACGTTACGCCGTGGACATACAACAAGCACCCTTGGAGTTTGCAATCGTAGTGCGTATTGATCTTCAGATACTCTTCCCCGGGTGTTGACGTACGGATTACCTCGTAGGACGTGCAGAGCGAGCTCGGAATCGTTGGCAGAGAGTACACAAGCGACCTTCCGGACATATACAGCCCTTCGTACGTTCGTTACTTGCCACACCACACTCGAGGTCGAACGGTGCTTTTAGGGTTGTTGCGAGAGCTCTGGCAAGAGAGGGTTTCCTTGGAAAGATCAACAATCACTCGTTGTCAAGGACCACCCCGGTGACACTTACTGCTGACAAGAAATACGTGCGTCCCCTGCAGGCGGAGGATGACGAGAGCACAGAGTGGCTCAGGTTCAACCACATACCAAGACGAGGTCTCATTTATCCGGAGCGTCTGCGTATTGAACACCCCATCGCGTTTGACCTCATTCTCCCTGGCCCCACTACTACCCCTCTCGTTCACATGCTCGAAGAGTACTCCGATCTTGTTCCTGACTTTCGTGATCTGGTTTCGATCTCATATCTCTGGTGTCATTTTCTGGGTTTGAGAGATATATCTCCTACATGTCTGGCACTGTTATTCGTCTCGTTCCTGCAGGTGTGATTGACCGGTGTTTCGCTCCTTTGTTGTCTAAACCCGGGTCACAGGAAACCGCCGGAATACCTGGCATCACCTTTACCACAAGCCATATCGGTGACGATGCTAGCAAACAATACCACCTTTCAAAGACCGGCGGCAAATGGGGAGTCCACGAGATTTCCCTTGGGGACGGCCAATGGACGGATGAGATTGTGGCGTTGGAGACGGACTTTGTGATACAGACAAACACCAAGTATACCGATCTGGGTAAATCTCGTCTGCTACGCGACTTTATGAAGTTTGTACTTCGTATTAGTGCGCACGCAGCACGGCTGACTGTCAATGCCCAGTTTCCTCAATCGTACCGCCAGACACTCCAAGACTTCTATCATCTCTGTCGGTACTGGGAAGAAGATCCCGAGGAATGCGGCACCCTACCTGGGGTCAACGGTCAAATCACTCCCTCAATTCCTGGGGGAGTCAACCGATAGCCCTTACTCTCTGATGCAATTGCCTCAGCTGTGGAAAATCCACCCGCTAATCCTCCAAGATCCTTTCATTTACACTCACGTCAGTGGTTTTGTTTGATGGTATGGGCGGGTCCTGAGCGGCGTGTACAGAACCATGCCGAATTCGTCTCCATTCAGACTGTCAACGCGCTTGCACATAATGCCCAAGTTGCAGTCAGAAGGATAGACACGAAGCGTTCACTACTAGAGATACTTGGGATTGACCAAGTTTGCCCGACGGGCGCCCTGCAGTGTGCTCTGGTACTCCGAGATGAGGTATGGCCCGGCTGTTCATCAGGACGAACTTACCGATGATGCATTCTCAGGCGGACCCCATTAGACCGCATGTGAGACTAGCGAGGTCCACAACCGTGCGCAAGGTACAAGAAATGATTCGGCAGAACTATGGTGCAAGCTACAGGGTCGAACTATTTGGGAGCACCTCTTACGGAGTCGATTCTCCCGCAAGCGACCTTGACCTTGTGATAATGGTAAGGGCGCGCTTTCACCCACCACTCGCCTTCGTCACCGAACTTCGATCAGGACACACACCGGATGGATGGATTTCCACCAAGTCTCGACCTGAATAGTTTACCCCGTAAGTATATTCTCCCTTCTATGGATCATCAAAAAACCCAATACTCATGTCATTCGTAAGCTATCTACAACGTAAGGTCTGTCACACCAGGAGTTCCGTGTACTTCAGAGGACTAAAGCGCCCATCACAGGAACATAGGTCGGGCATTGTCAAGGGCCGGCTTCACGGGTGTCTTGCCGATCCCAAGTGCAAGCGTTCCGATAGGTTAGTTTCGCCTCATCTTATATCCCCGCTTCCCTTCGCCGATGCATTCACTCCAGTGAAGTTCAAGGACCCAACCACCGCCCTAGAATGTGACATCAATGTCAATGATCAACTTGGTTCTATTAACACGTCTCTGATCAGACATTACGTGTCCATGCAACCAGTATTGATCCCCCTGCTGCGATTGATGAAACGGTGGGCGAAGACAGTAGGGATGAATTCTCCAAGCAAACGACCGGCGTCCTTTAGCAGTTATACCCTCACGCTTATGACGATCGTGTGGTTCCAAGTAATGTCACTGATGCGAAGGTTCTATTCACGCTGACTGAACTCCGCACAAGTCATTAGGATGGTTACCGAACCTTCAGGAGGATGTGCCCGCCGAAAGCGCTGCTCCAACAGATCATTTCTGGATAAAGAACAGGAAAGGGGAGAGATTCCGGTGTGATACTCGGTTTAAGGCAATTGAAAACTGGTCGGTGGACACGGAAAAATCAGCCGGAGAGCTGTTTTTTGAGTGGCTCAGGCACGCTCCCTTTTACACTCTCCTATCTACCACCCGCTGAACGACCTTAGGTTCTGGGGCCGGGAGTTTAAGTATGATGAGTCTGTAGCGTGCATACGGAAGGGTGGGGTGATTCCACGCAAAGGCAAGAGCGCATTGAAGGCTCCAGACCCCGTCGCCTCGACATCGACGCAACCTGAAGAGCAGGAGTTACTGGAAGATGAACAGGACGAAGAGGGTGATGGAGAAGTGGTGCAGGACGAATTGTTCGACGCTGATTGGTCCAGAAATCTTATGTGCGTGGCCGACCCATTCGTTGTTGGGAAGGTGGGTGTCTCGCCTTCGCTGCGGTGATGTTCGCTCAATGTCCCCGCCTTTCAGAACTGTGCTGGTCAGATCAAGAGGTTAATCTTTACCCGGTTCATTCACGAATGCAGGAACACCGAGAGCATGTTGCAACTAGGGATATCTCTCGAGTCAATTCTATCGAGGGAGCCTCCGGTCTGGCAAAACCCTGCCGGTCGCCCAAAAAAGGCCAAGAAGGGAAAGAAGAAACAAACAAAAGACCAGGACAAGCAGGCGCAGGAGAAGAGGGTACCGGCTCAGAAACCGAAGTCACGGTCTCGACCCGGATCTCCGCATTCTGGGGTACAAAGAGGTAGCAGTGGTCCACACCAGAATGGTCGAGGTGGGAGAAGGGGGGCACCATCTAGAATTCAAGCTAACAACTCATAGTATTGATTATGCTGTACATTTGATACATGCCGTCGGAACATGGGGTTTCGAAGGCGATAACCTATGTGCTGGCCGAGAAATTTCAAAGGAGGGACACGAATCAAGTTTTGAAGATTATTATCAATAACAACAATATCAGAATCAGAAAGGCAATCGTGACCGAGGAGCCTGAGGTGATGGAGGTAAAATGAGATACTACGGAAACAGGTGTTCCCATACGAGACTAACCGTTTGCTTTGGCGCCTCTTGCCACCCGTTCCAACCTTCTCCTCGCGTTTCCTATCTGGCCTTGGGTCCGGTCCAGATCGTGATCGAGTCCCTCAAGCAGCCCGGTGTGCGTATCCAGCTCATCATTAATCTGAAGTGAAATGTGATGTTGGCGTGATATCGATTGGGATAGGTCTTCGAGCCGGTCATCCTGCTCTGAAGTAACTCTAAATCACACGACTGAACAACACGTGGGACGAACACGGACCATCGATGATGTGTCGCTGACCCTGCAGCATCATCTCGTTTGATTCATAGCCCGATGCGTCAGGATCGTCTGTGTAGGGGGTAAATGTATCGCCGGAGGTGGGAGATGGTGCCCTTGGCGGTGAAGAAGCCATGGGCGGTTCTTGGACCGGTCGTTCCAAACTGAACGCACTTAGCACGGCTGATGGATGGGCACTAGGCTTGTAACGTACACTGTAATACCATTAGCATCCGCGTCTGGCCCAAGCATGACCCTCATACGGTCGTATTGACCAGACAACAGGTCGACCGCCTCAGAGAAAGACCCATCTATCTCCCGCAACTCAAGAATGCCTGCCCGCAGCAGCTGTAGGTTCTTTGTAATTTGCCGTAGATGCAATGAGGTTGTGGATGCTCCAGTAGAAGTCGGTAATGACTGTATGCGCTGGCGTTCCAACAAAAGAGAAAGTGTTTGGGTCGAGAGGGAGGTGAGTTTCACGAGCGACATGGTGGATGGAGACGAATAGTGAATCACTGAATGATGCGGGCACGTAGTACGGGCGTCACGCGTCAAAGGTCGCCGTCTTGATCATGGCACCGATCCGTCTCGCCGTCTTGCTTTGCGACACGCCCGCTCCGCCCGTTCTCAAGGAGGACGGTGACTACCACAAGATATTCGATGTATGGCTCAGGGGTGTATCTCCCTCAGTCGATTTCACTCTCGACGCCTTCGATGTTGTGAACAAGATGGAATATCCTCCCGAGGACGCCAAGTACGACGGTATTCTCTTGACTGGCTCCGGTCAGTCAAACTACCTCCCCAAAACTTCGACTCTCCGGTCCGACATCTTCCCACAGCCGCTTCTGCATTCGAAGACCTCGAGTGGATTAATAGGTTGGTAGAATACACCGCCAACCTCGTGCGATCGAAACCGGACCTCAAGCTCTTCGGTACGTCCGACCGTAAGCTTATCGGCCTGCCAAACTTTCGCTGATTCCCCATCCCAGGTATTTGTTTCGGTCACCAGATCATCGGAAGAGCGTTAGGCGGGACTTGCGTTCGCACCTCTCAATGGGAAGTTGGCATCACAGAGGTGCAACTTACCGGGATTGGCCAACGCATATTTGGCGCAAAGTTATTGGTCCGAGTCAACGAAATCTTTCCGCGAGCTCATCTCATTGATTCTGTTATATGAAACCCACGACCAGAACATCCAAGAAATGCACAGGGATCACGTACCGACGGTTCTCCCCGGTTTCGAGCTACTTGGATCTACAGATGTCTGTCACAATCAGGGCATGGTCAGATATAAACCCGATCCATCCGGAAGGCTCGCCAAGCTATCCGATATTCAAATTCTCACCGTGCAAGGCCACCCGGAGTTCACGAAGAGTATCGTTTCCAAGGTGGTCGGAATCCGCACTGACAAAGGTATCTTTACGCCAGAGTTCGCCCGGGATGCGATCAAACGTAACGAATTAAGGAACGATGGTGTGGAAGTGATAGCAAGGACGGTGTGGAAAGTCCTTGGTGCCATACATGCCGGGAATTAACATACGACACATAATACATAGTGGAGCAGATACATACGATAACACAGGTCGTACATGTGTCAACTTTACCAAATGTACGCCCCGGTCCGTACATGGAACAGAGGGAGTGATTGCTTATCAATGTTCGTAGAGGTCACACCCCACGGCCTGCAACCATTGGGTCCGATTTGCGTCACGAGCAGACAACGTAAACGGGGCACTACTCTTCTCCAGAAGGTTGGGTTCAGGGACCCCTTCTGATTGCCTTCGCCGGAGGTCGGGGAGTACCGCGGGAAGGGTAACAGGGTTGGAGGCGAATTGAAATATACGTATACGCTGGTTCGTGGACAACGTGTCGACAGTGAGGGATAGGATATTCAATTGCAGCTCCGTGGGGAGGGACTGTATATGGAACTGCGGCGTACTGGTCTCGCCCTCGTTTGCCCGCCTCGGCTTCAACAACAGAGCCCTCGAGTATTGGAGTAGGCGGAAAGCTGCTGCGTGGGTGTGTCTCTGGAGAATTTCGTTTCTGACGAGAGCACACTGCAGGTCCTCCTCAAAACCATCGCTTGGAGTAGTATCCTCACCCGAGTCGTCTTGACCACCTTGATGAGTGCGAACGCCGTACATCTCCAGGCTGAACATATTGAAGTTGGCCTGCATTATCGACCGCGTGACCTTTACAGCCCCACGCGCACTAATGTTATTCCCGCTGAGCTTCAACGTTGAGAGACGGCGGGAGCGGGGTGAAGATAAGTATTCGACGATGTGCGGTACTGCGATACGAGTTAAACCGATTCCCGACAGTTGGAGGTTTAACAGATGGGGAGAATCGAGGCGAGGAAAGAACCTTTCTGCGAAGGCATCAGAAAGGCCGCCGCAGCCGGATAATGACAGGACCTTCAGCGACGAAAAATTGAGCGCTCCCGCGAAGGAGGTGATGATATCAGAGTCGCCGGTAAAGTCGTTCTACAGGAGAGTCAGTAGTGCTTCTGTGAGTGTGAATATTCGGCCTTACGCCGGCCAAATACAACTCTTTCAACCACCTATTGTCGCGCAGGAAGTTCCCGATGGATTCCAAGGCCGCGTTCCCAAGGCTATTTGCGTTCAACAGGATACCAGAAACTTTGTGCTTTCGTCCTTCTTCTGAACGGAGGTATTCGAAGAGTTCGACACATCCGTCATCCCCAAGCTTATTGTGACGTAGGATCAACCAGGCGACAGCATCCCTCCTTGAGAGTGCCTCGACGATCTTCCTCGCACCTGGTGGCTGTCCCGAATCAGCTATTGACCGGGTTAAAAGTTTAACGTTCAACCACCGACCTTCCGCAGAGGTCAACCTCCCTTCAGCCATATAAAGGTTCTTGGCGCTGTGCTGGTCATTCCAGGCTGCGTGTATAGCAGACTGCATGTTGTCGTAGACGATGAGATCAACCTGAGCGCTTGTGTATAACCTTGTGATGACAAAGTTGGCGCCAAGAATTTCAGCCGATCACCCACCCGTGTTTGACTTGCGAGATTCCCCTTCCATTTTTATGTATTTCTTCAGGACTACCCTAATACGCATAATCCACTGTATAAGAATAAAAGTCCGAAAGACGTAAAAATAAGGATAGAAAAGAGTGTGCTACGGCCCAAAAACGCGGAAGTCAGCCCACGACTCAATGCTGGCGGTCGTGTTCAATTGAATCGACGTGACGCTTCACGGCAGAAGCAGGGGGACTCTGTACCGGGAAGCCGGGGGGACCAACAGAGATACCGAAGTCGGAAATTTGGCCGTTGGAGATATCGTACACGAATCCTGTGTGGACGGTCAGATGAGAGAAACACGAAACATGACTGCAGAAGCACGTACCATGGACAAACACGGGCTTGAGGGGTCCACCCTCACCACCAGCCCTCTTCTTACGAGCAGCGGGGCTGCTGCCCCCCTTTTGTTCCAGGTTGAACGCATCCCAGTGCTAGCAGGGCTAAGTACCGGTGGTCAATCACAAGGATGGGGAACAAACATACAGTTTGGACGACTGGATCATTGGCGATGTTCGAAACGGACTCTTTGACGTTCTCCTCGACGAGGGCCCGGTATCCTGGATCCTCGAACTCGGGCTCCGTAGTGACATTGTTGGCGATGTTGGACTCCCTCAACTTAACGATTTCCGGGCTTGGAGCACAGGTGAACAAGCCAGTGGCAGAAGTGCAGTGCGAGAGGTAGCTTACCGAGTCGAAGTCTGGAAAATGTGCCTGATCGGTTCGATCCAGTTTTGCAGGGCACTGTCAGCGTAGCTGAGCTCGCCCGGGGGCCTTGCCAAGACCGAAGCACCAACACCACCGCATCCATAATGACCCATCGTGATCACGTGCCCGACACCCAGCTCGGAGACGGCGTACGACAAAACGCTGACTGAGTTGATGTCATTGGAGACGAAACGGTTGGCAATGTTGCGTTCGGTGAAGAGCGCTCCCGGCGCCGCATCGAAGATGATACCTTCGGACACACGGGAGTCACTGGGTGGGGTGAACGCCGAAATTAGTATCTATAGCCAAGGCTTTCGTCGGACGAAACGTACCTGCAACCCAAGAACAGAAATCCGGGACTCTGCCCATCCTCCGTCTGTCCCTGGAGCACGTTTGGGTTGCTGGAGTTGGCTATTGAGTCGCGGAAGCGCTGATTCCCCTCGACGAGAACATTGATATCAGGAAAGCTTCCGGCCGCCTCGACAAGGCTCTTGGGTTGTATCGATTCCTGCCGTAACCTCCTATAGTACCCACGTCGTGTGACCGTGGGTCGACCGCTGACCGGAGCAGAGATGGCCAAGAAAGTGATGAACAGAGCCAGAAAAGTAGACACCATATTTGATTGAAGGATCAATCGGACTGGCTGAGGAAGAAGGACTGTAGCGCGCTGTGGAAATGAAACTAAAATGAAGGTGAAAAAGTGGGAAGCGGTCCACGCAGCCCAAGAAACTGAAGAAAAGGTTGGAAGGGAATGAAATGGGACAAGGATGCGATTCCTGAGAGTCAAGCCCAATCCTTCATAAGCGTCATGTAACCACGACAAAAGCCAGAAGGGGAGATCCGCGGATAACGGTAGTCTAAGCCAAGAAACTCTGGGCAAACGATGGCCGAGACGTGGACACGGAGGACAGAGCCTAACCCAAACATTGACTTAGAAGAAGACCAGCCATTGTCGGTCATCTGGAGAGGGAGAGAATGTAACTTCAGGCAGTCCTAGAAATGTCCAGAGCGGGTCCTAGGGCCCCAATAGCTATGCAGCTCTTGTGGGTGTGGTAAGGGCCAATTCGGATAGTACCAGATGA
>Ga0307512_10006734_pt1 | contig 11556 bp, 10 predicted proteins | sample 14_EM_MG_FD_200267 | JGI IMG/M metagenome (GOLD analysis project Ga0307512, IMG submission 200267) | Populus trichocarpa ectomycorrhiza microbial communities from riparian zone in the Pacific Northwest, United States - 14_EM | ecosystem: Host-associated > Plants > Roots > Unclassified | place... | reverse complement strand
CTTTCAGACCTTATCGCGCTCCAGAGCTTCTATTTGGTGTGCGCAAGTATGACGCCACCGCTATCGACTTGTGGGCTCTCGGTGCCACTTTCGCCGAGTTCTTTACGACCCTTCACTGTCACCACACTCTGGCTGATGACTTCGACGACAACGACGCGGACACCGATGAACGGGGCGACTCCACGAAGGCGTATCTTTTTGACGAACTGCCGGGGCCACGGGCGCGCTCTGAGTGGGAACGCTATTCGCTGTTCGATGGCTCGCGTGGCGACATCGGCCTTGCGTGGAGCATTTTCCGGACCCGTGGATCGCCCACGCCAGAGAACTGGCCTGTCCGTTTTATCTTCCATCCGTCCAGTCGTAGACACTTACCTCGTGCTTGATTAGACGTTTACGGAGCTGCCCGATGCAAACAAGATAAATTTCATTGATTCGCCTGGTGTGCATCTGTCGATGCTGCTACCACACTTCGAAGGGCCGTGTCCATACGAGAAACCAGCACATTTTCCTCCCGCGAATCCGGAGCCAACTGCTCTTGATTTGCTTCAACGCCTGCTTGTTTATCCACCTGATTCACGATTCAAGGCCGCAGACGCTCTGAAGCACCCTTGGCTGTCAGGCGATGGTCCGCTCGTCCTTCCGCGGGCGGCTCTCGCGAGTGACGATGTCCCCACCTACGCCGCGGAAGTGCGCGATGGAAGAACAGCCGGGGAGTGGTTGAGGGTGTTTCTCACTCCCAATCCGCAATCACGGAGCAAAGCTGTCAGCGATTAGCGATCTCTTCAACAGGTTTGTTTTCCAACCGCGGATGCGGGCTTTTCGAAATTTTTTAGTTTTCCCAGAAGGTAGTGATTGCTCCATTCACGACTTCCGAACTTCGCAAGACGACGAACGTCATGGCCACTGGGGTGGCATGTCCGAAGTGACATTTTTTTGAGTCCATTTTTGTGCGCCTCGGGGTACAGCTCCGAAGTGAATTACTGTAAAGCTGATCAGAAGCACGTTCTGATCCCCGACATGTGCTTAGTGTGATCTTTGGACTTCAAGGCCCACCATGGAGACCCTGAACCAGGTCGCATGCTTGTAGTGTTGCCACATGTGTCCTTGGTCAGGATAGGAAGTTCACTGCACAGTAAGTAAATATGGTCTCGGATGGCATGCGACTAACAAGGGGTGGAAATTCGTTTCAAAGTTCCTGGTCGAATTTGTACGTGTAAATTGTCTTAGGCATTCACGTCCGATCCATGCCCAACGAGCACCTGGGCGAATTACCCAAATGGCCCTCTTTACTAGAATGCGCCCCTGTTTCAAAGCCCCAATCCACTTTTTCAAGGCCTTATGTCAAGGATGTGCTCACTGACGCAGGGTCGCGCAAGTCTAACCATTTCGCATTGAAGGATTGAAATTTTCCACGTCCTCGGCAAATTACGACAAATGTTCCGTCCCATCATTGCTAGATCGCCGTGCGGAAAGTTGTGCAAAATTATATTGGCATGTCCAATCTGCCAGCGGGGTTGCATTACTGTGACATGAGCGATCAGGCCTCACCTACGCATAAATTGACCCCCCCAAACGCACCTCCGTCATGCGCGCCTCCGAGTCCCCGTGTTCCCCTCCTGGACAAATAACCTTCTGAGTTTCGGGGTTTGCCATCGGCGCGTTTCCTGAGGGGGAAAGAGAAAACGCAGACACGTTCTTCGTCTGGCGGTCCTTGTTCACATCAGTGACACTTATGTCTCAATTTTTGCGCAATCGTAGCTCATCTCGGAACAACAGCGGCGTTCTCGAACCCCGCTTCATGTCGACTGTGCGATAAGGCCTCCAAAAATACATGGATGGAATGGAGCATCAATCACACAGCGCTACCGTATGTCGGAACTTGAATGCGCCGTAGCGACCGCCGACAGGCACGTCGTGGCACCCATTACCGCAACTAGGTAACCCCCCCAGTGGCTTTTCCAAGGCTGCTACTGCAACCGTTCATCAAGTTCTATGATGCCTCGTGAAGTACTTTGAACGGCATGGTCACCTCACATCTTACAGACTGCCTTCCTGATGCGATAATTTAAACGCGCCTATACCATTATATTCCCTTATTCGTGTTTTTTTGCTCCCGTTACCCCCTTGATTCAGGGATACTCCCAGTCACCGTCCCCAAACCATGTCCGGCTCCCCATTCATATGCGATATTATGATACCGCGACCCGGCCGCCGGATCTCGATGCGTAGGCGTAGCGACTCTTCAGCACTGGGCTATAAGTCGCGTCGTTTCCGAGTTTCTAGGAACCCCCATTTTCTCATTTCTTTCCCGAGGACACGATCTGCATGGACCCCGACGTAAGATTCACTCTTGGTGCTGTGCTGGGCGGGTCCCTCCTCTCTACTGCGTGAGCACGGGTCAACATTTGTCTCAGACTTGCGTACCTACATTTTGTCTTTCCGGAAAGGCTATTCGGGTCGACGTGCCTCCAGGTGGTTCTCTACGTCAAACAATATCCGAAAGACCCCACTCATTTGAAGGCCCTGGTCTGTACACCCATATTCTTTTATTCAACGCGCATATGACGTCTCAACTCTGAGACAAACCACAGGTTTTTCTGGTTTGGTATGTTACACGCAGTGTGCAATTCGGATACAAGCTGACAGATAATCCCTATTGCTTGTAATGCAGGGCTATGGACACAATCCAAACAGGCTGTATCGTAACATTGTCCTATCAATATTTAATTTTCAATTTTACAAGACCAGAGATCCATGATCATATATTTCCGCACGTATCGATAACGCCCCTTCTCCTTAATGGTGCTGACACTTCTCGTGGTTATATAGGACAGTTATGGTACGTTGTAGCTGCTAACATGCATCGCGGGTCGTCCTCATTAAAGTCGACAGGGTTCCCTCCTACTTACAGTGAGTCCCGATAGCTTGAAATTCATATTCGCTAATGAAATGGTGTGACCGCGCCAAAAGGCCCTTTTAACGTTAATCGTGAATGGGTGCGTTTCCCTGAAGGTATTTTCCAGATGTCTGGCTAATGTTTGTCATAGTTTCTTCGCACAAAAGATTCATAAATGTAAGAGCTATTAACGTCTTTTCGGAATCCTTTCTAACGATGTTATTAGTAAGCCAGAGCAATTGGTGGCTTACCGGGCCTACAGTAAATTGAGGTGTTTCCAGGGAGACGTATCACTGATGTTATGTTTACCAGTTAATTTGTATGGCTTCGCGACTTGGTACGCGTGTCTCGTTGACTTTAGCATCGTCCGTGCTCAGGCTGACGTCGCACTAGGCCTTGCTTTCGGTAAGCCTTCGGTTGCTATTGCTGGGGAATATTACTAAGGCGGCGCTCGTTCTGTGGCAGTCACTGTGACCGAGATGCATGTACCTACAACGATCCTTGCCGCTGTTAGCTGACTATTTCCCAGGTCGGTCTTGAAGAGCTATGCGTTGTATGGCAAATCATATTCGGTAACGGCAACCAACCCTAAACCGCGGTTGTTACTCAATTACATGTAGCCAGTATTAACGACGGCCCTCGCCTTGTCCGCCCTCACGGACTTGATCATTACGGGGGGTCTGTGCTATTACTTGCGTACCCTCAACCCGGAGATGTACCGAACAAAGAAAATGTTGACCACCATTGTCAACTTCGCGGACAATAATGGTGCTTTGACATGGTGCCTCGACCTCATCAGATGTATTTATAACAAGTTCATTGACGTACATTGGACAGTATTGTTGCGCTTTCGACCCTCGTTTGCGTAAGTTCATCTCTGTTACTGTCTGCGTTTTGTCCTGAAAAATCAACGAATAGTGGCTAGTTATGCCTACTAATTTAATCTACCTCGGTATTCACTTCTCAATCGGGAAATGTAAGTGGCCCCATTGCTTAAGTCAGAGATAACTCACGCTGTCCCAACGTTCCCAGGCTATTCCAACGCTCTCTTGGCGAGGTGCGTCTTTTATGGATCATACATGCTTGGCTAAAAATTAGACGTCATAGTCTGAACATGCGTAATTATGTCAAGCGCACTGCGACTACAGCAGCGGATGCTATCAGCATCATGAACCCCATACCATTACACCAGCGATCATCTTCCACCACGGCAGGGCGAGAACCAGCCCACTGGCCTCGGCTCGATCTCTATGACGAAGAGCAGCCCAAACTTGAAGCTGGGAGCGTCGAGATGGTAGTGGTGAGCCTCTTTGCACGATGGCGATTGTTCTGTGTTGATAAATCATCCCTCCTAGCCTGTGGAGATCAAGGTCGACAGGATAGTCCACTACGAATGATAACGACTTTGCGGCTTCCGCTCCCAGCGCAGGGCGGAGAGGTAATACGTTGTCTTTTCAGCGCGTCACTCTTGGTATTTGCAACCATATGAGGGCCTTATGCTGCGCTGCTCGCTCGGGTGTTTTGTGGTTATATCCCTACATCTCATCCCATTTTGAATGGTCGATGCCTCGGCTTTGAATCTAACAAATATGTATTTCTTCTACCACCGAGGATACATTCAATTCTTGCATGACCCAACCCAAACGTTCCCGTCTGCTCTCCTTTCTTACAGCATATCTCGCGAAGAAGCTGCCTTGATGGTGTTGTTAGCGCCTGGGATCTTTCCTCGTCGCAGTTCAGCGAGCGATTGCTTGTCGTTCGACGTTCACGTTTCACTGGGCCAGCAGTAGTCATCTTCTTGTCACCTATGAATATTCCCTCTACTACCTCCTCCCTGTCTGAGCCCAAGTTCTGATTCCAGAATTGCACTTCCTCCTCACTTGCAGAGCAAGTCGTCTCATCAATGCGGATAATACAGGCATGTGAACATTTCACATTTTACATTTCACATGTCAACGGGCTGTTCCCACACTTCTCCGGCTTGATTGATCCTGCACAAAAAGGTCTGTCTCGTGTTCTCCATTCTAGCACCGGATGACCACCATCGACAGGCTGCGTGATCGGATATCGTAACACGTGCGTGAATTGGAAGCCTCGGAAGACATCCGGAAGTCCCGTGAACTGAGACACGTGATGGATTGGAATTTGGAGAATGATAATTAAACGAATTGAGAACAACGCGAATATCACAATTTCAGCCAAGCATTGAACCTGTGGCGCCGAGTTGTCACCAACATTCGATGTACGACGTACTATTCCCACACCGGAATAGGACGGCTACATCAATGTCGGAAGTTCCACATATAAGCCCCCCCTGAACCCGAACCCACACGGCTCCAAACGAGTTTCACCTCTTCACACTATCCGCATTGCTCAGCAGTTGATCCTCGACTGTCAGTCCGCTCAGTTCCAAACCTGGCTGACAGATAGGCAACCTGGCAAGACGGAATCATCCTTTCCCACTTACTGGATCCTACTCATGACAGAATCCACTATAATCCCCCGTGCTCGGACGAATGAAATGGATGAGGGGCATACTTGCAAAGGATTATGTAAGCAGTCGTTCTTCCAACGATGACGTAGTGTGTTGGGACTTGATACTTTTGACAGCGACAATCGACGTCCTTCCTGAGGATGTCCTATTGGAAATATTTGATTTCTACAAGCTGGCCTCTTCGAGTCCTTCATGGGGATGGCATAGGCTCATACACGTGTGCCGGCAATGGCGCTCACTCGTATTTGCATCGCGGCACAGACTGGACCTCCGGCTTTTGTGCACGTACGGGACGCCAGTCAGGAAAATCCTAGACTGTTGGCCGCCCCTGCCCATCGTCGTACGGTATAGCGACCCGATGGGACTCAGGCCTCCGTCCGCAGACGACGACGATAACATTATCGCCGCCCTCCAACACCGTGACCGCGTATGCGAAGTCGAACTCACCGTGGGAAGCTCGCTATTCGCGAAATTGTCCCCGCTGTTGCAGAAGCCGTTCCCATCGCTCGAATCGCTGACACTCCGGCCGCGGGATAACGTCGCCTTGATCCTTCCTCCCACCGCGTTTCTCGGTACTTCCACCCCGCGATTACGCAACCTGTACTTGGACGCCATCGCCCCACCAACCTTGCACACGTTCCTCCCGTCCTCGAGGGATCTCGTCTGCCTTCGACTCCAACGGGTCCCGGGCAACGCATACATCTCGCCCGATGCGCTCCTCGCCAGTCTGGCCGTAACGACCCAGCTGAAAATCCTATGCGTCCAGTTCGCCGCCCAAACCACCCCTCCTTCCTACCCAACTACTAGTAGCACGCCCCCCTCGCCACCGGTACGACGCGTCGTCATCCTCCCCGCCCTGTCCTGCTTTGAGTTCCGAGGCTCGAGCGAATTCCTGGAGGACCTCGTGGCGGGGATAGGGAGCGCACCGTCTCTCACACGGACCTACATATCGCTCTTCGATCAACCCACGTTCGAAATCCCGCACTTTGCCCAGTTTGTCGCCCGCATGGCTCCACAGCTAGTACCGCAGTGCGAAGCCGAACTCGTTCTCCGCAAAGACGGCGTTTTTCTTTCGCTCTCACGGTTCCGGCTGCACGTGTCGTGCGTGCAACTGGGTCGACAGGTTCCTTCGATGGCCCAGATCTGTCGCCAGCTCCCACCCCCCTTACTGTCCAGCGTGCGGAAACTCGAGATCGTCGCGTCTGTCACGCCGCTGAGCCCGCACGACGTCGCGGACGCGTCGCAATGGGTGGGACTCTTCCACGTGTTCGGCGGCGTGGAGGAGCTCCGCGTGTCGTACGGATCGGTTCCGGACGTTGCGCGTGCGCTGCAACGCGTCGCGCGGGAGAGGGCCGCCGCAGAAGTGCTCCCTGCGCTCCGCGAACTTCGCTTTGATTGGTTCGCGTCTAGGTGGGAAGAGGCCGTCGAGTCTTTCATCACTGCGCGCCAGATCTCTGGCCATCCCCCGATCACGTTCCACAGACCCAAGGTGGCTCTCCCATGACATAAGGGAGCGTGTCGATATCCAACTTTGTGCGTTCTGTCGATAGCTAGCATCTCATCAGATATCGTTATCTAGTTCTTATGCACCTCAAAAGCTCAAATGACCTGCATACTACTTCCTACTTTGTCAAATTCTTTTCGTGTCATACCACATGAGCCCAGAAAAAAAGAAAAGTGCAAGAAAATTCAGTGCTGTCGACACGATCGTTCAGTTTACCCTCCCTGTACTGATCCAAAGCCTTTCGGGCAATTCTGGATGGCGAGGCTCGCCGAGCCACTACGCATGTAACATATCCTCGCTGTGGCGCACGTCCCGTTGCACGGGGCTGTGCGGACAGACTGTTTGCCCTGGAATTCATTGAACGTCTGTTCAAACAAGACACATCAGCCAATCAACAACGAAGACTCGAGACACGAGAACTCGCGCACCGCAAGGAGGCTCTGGTTCGATTTCATCTCTGGAAGCGGAAAAAGGAAATTAGGATTAAAGAGGCGAAATAGAGTAGCTGGGGGGGAGACCCACGCTCGGTAACCAGATGCCACCACGTCGCATTCAACGGCTCATCCGCGCCCCAAGGAATGTTCGAGCCGTACGCAGCACGCGTGCTGTATTCGTAGACATACGTCGGACCAAACTTGGTCTGCCCGTCCAACCCAGGGTATGAGTTTACGTCACTACGCCACCTGTATTACCGTATGGTCAATTCCTGTACTCGAACAAACATGTCAAACGCACGTGTGAGCATCGACAATGTCGAATGTCTGGTTAAGGAAGTGAGTCCAAATAAAGAAGCGAGTTTAGAGAATGAATGGAAGCACGTACGGCAGAGTCAACTTCGTACACGCGGAAACCAGAGTTCAAATTCGTCAGGGGCGTGACTGATGGACACATCCAGGATGTTGTGAGCGCCGTGGCAGCGCTAATGTCCGTCGCATTGTTGGCGTAGAAAATCTACATTTGTCAAGGACTTGAGGGTTAATGTGAGCAGGAAGACTACATGAAACCTCATCGGACCGAAAGTTGATCCTCGTGGGTATGGCCAAAGAAGATGTCTGCGAAATTACATCAAGGCTTCATGTCGTCTCATGGCAACGAAGACGCACTTGCGATAACATGTGGGGAGAACCGGTCGACGCTGATATCGGAGATGAGCCGGCACAACAAATTGAGAGGACCCCAAAAAGCTCACATCTGGTAAACTATGATGGTAAAAAAAAAGGTTCAATGTAGTCAAGACAAAGGGTCATAAATGCATGACACCCACAGAGATTACTTGGTGCTTCCAATGCATTTGTTCCGTCCCAGCCGGAGAGAACGTGGCCCATAATCCAAACTGACCAAAAACGTCAGTAATGTACAGCAAGTACAGCAAAGAGCTCGCGAGGTGACATACCTCTGTCTCCTTTGTCTTCAGCATCTTGCAACTCATCAGTCAAGAACCTCAGCATGCCCGAGTTGTCAGCCTCTGCGAGGTTGATGTAGTTGAACCAATTTGCTCTAAGAAAGGAAAGGCTATTACTGTCACAGCATCTAGACGTACGACAATCCCATACCGGTACCCTGGATTATACACGCTGTCAGCTTAGTTCAACCCCGGAAACGCAGTGGCGCTTACACAGGTCAGTGTTGAGGGAAATGATGCGGAGTCCGTCAGTGCGCTGCACACTATATGCGGCATAGTGAGAGCGCGCCTGGGCGACTGCGCCCACAGGAAGCCAATGCTCCAGTTTCCATAGGCCCGCGACATGGTCATAATTCCTATATAATACACTTTTACTTTTCCCCGATGAAAAAGAGACAAGATCGATGCTGACCAGCTAAATTGTTTCGCCAGCGCACCTCCCAGTGAATGAGGAGCGTCCTGAGCCCTGCGATACATCAACAACTGCGTGAAATCTTCAGCGAGAAGGCAGCGCGTACTGGTTGTAACTGTCGTGGTTTCCTAATGCGGCGTAAACCGGCCCATTGCCCAAAGTGCGCCTAAATAGGTCATATACCACGGTCTATCTCGGAGTGAGTATATACGACCTTCCAGGAGATCAGGAGGGCGTGCCCACCTCCGTGTACGTGACATAATCCCTGAGCCCCCATTAGGACACATACGACGCTAAGAAAGACGACTCACCTAGACAGCTGATTCTCCGGGTCATGTGAGACGAGGTCACCAGTATATATGCTCCACGCGAATCCCGTATCACTTGTACCAGTCAAGACGGGAATAGCTTCAAGTACGGCAGCAGCAAGTGAGAACGGCGTGTCGCTATTCCATCCCGCGTTCAGTATCAGTGCCTTCCCAGTGCCAAACTGCTAACACACCAATGGAACCAACCATAACGCGGCGCCGGAAGGGTTGTGTGGTTCGGGCTATTTGAATTGAAGGCATTCGTGCGACAACACATGCCAGACGTGCAGTTTGCCTCTGAGCCCGTCGCGTAGCCTACGGTTCAAGGCGAGGGGCCATGCGTGAGTCAAGCGGCCCGATGGAATAGACAGGAAACCGCACGGGGATCGAGGTGGAAGTCCGACAGGTGCAACACTTTGAGATGTTTCCCGCTCGGTTTCTTTGGCGGCGGAAGCGGGTTGGGTTTCGGCTTTGCAAACCAACCAGTGAGATTAAGCGGTGGCGTAGGCGGGAGGGAACACGAATTCGAGACAAAGTTCTCGCATATCATCTTTTAAGACATAGTCAACACATCGCCCCAAAATCGGGGACAGGAGATGGGGGTTCCGGGTCTCAACCCGAAGACAAAGACGTACCCGGCCATCATACCCTGTCACGTCCGCATTTGCCAATACCTGCGTGAGCACCGGGCCCAACGTCGTCGCGCCGTACGTCGTGTTGCAAGTGCTGGATAACTTGAACTGTTGACAGAGGAAGACGAAGAACGCGGGGCCTTGCTCGGGCGCGGCCAGCGAGAGGAACTTGGCAACTTGAAGAGAGGCGGTGCAGAACGCGCAGGAGTTGTTCGCGAAGACGGTGCTATTAAACAGCCATTGGACTTGGGTTATTGCGGCCTTCAAGAGAGATTCGTCGGGAGCGCGATGCGGGAGAGGATGGGGATCTTGGGGATCGTCCTTGCAACGAGAAGGGTATTGGGATGAGAAATGACGCAGTGGCGCGCGTCAGCTTGAAGAAAAGAGACGCCAGAGCCTATAAGTATGGACGGCCCGGGGTTGACGTACCTGGGGTATATTCTTCGGGTCGGTGAGCCCAGCGGGATATACCTTATGCTGCAAAAAAAACGTGTTAGGGCACCACCAAAAGCTTTACGGAGCATGTGCGTGTGCGTACGAGAACAGGGTCAGAGATGACGGGCTGAGGTTGGGCCGACGTGGCGGTCGGGTCGTTGTAGTACGAATCGTACCACTGAGTCGGGAAGGCGCCTGGGGCAGTGTAGGAAGAGGGCCCGTAATGCAACGAGGCAGCACCGGCCTTGAATGCAGCCGCAGTACAGAGTAGCAGAAGCCCACGGACACGAGCCATATCGGTATATAGCAGATCCGGCAGGTGCGCCCGAGGGGAGCAGAGGGACGGCCGCATCACCACCTGCAGTATAAATAGACATCTTCATTAACGTCAACGGTATCAAACGCGGGGAACGTGTTTCATCGAGGTGGTTCTTCATTGGAGGACGACAGAAGCACATTCGAACAAGGCTGACATTCTTCCTTTCCATGCGAATACTTCCGAGACGCGCCGCCATCAGAACGACATGCGGTCTCGTAATAGAAATAATAGAATCAACCGCATGGTCGTAAGGGCCCAGGGGTCGGGTAGTGGTCGGGTTTGTGGTACTGTACACTATTATAGTGGCTATTAGAGTTGCCACCGCGGCGTACACAGTAGTACGGGATCCCAGTAAGTTACGTGAACTTCTGAAATCAGGCGTTTTCCCCACATTTTCAAACCGGAGCGACTTTTTGGCAGACGTTCACATTGTCGTCAGCATCCTCGTGCAGTGCCACGATTGGGGGTTGTGTCCTGTGGTCTATTATTAGAAAGGTCGGGGATTTTTCACACGACACCATCTCTACACGCACGCAAAAGTGGAGTCCTTCCTGACAGTATGCCGGACTGGATCGTCCATGCCTGAGTCGTGAGCGTGAGAAGATTGATGGGCTTGACAAGATTACATTCTATGACATACAGTAGCTTTCAAAGTCTCTTACCTTTATCTTGGATTAGGTGGCAACCAGTTTGTCCTGTGGTTTGGGGCTGGCTCAGCATACAGTATCGATTCATCACTCCAACACACCAAGCAAGCAAGGGTTGCCGTTCAGTCATTTAGTATGCCTCTGAGAACTGTATCAATGGCTTTTACTTCGTTAGTTTGTCCCGATACGATTAAGTGTTTCCAACCAGTCCGAAATTCTAATGAACTACCACCGTCAAAAGCGGTTACGACACGAAGAACAAAACGAGCCCCGAAAGAATAAATACCTCCGATAAAAAGGGTTTGTCCGAACTACGGGGTTGATCAAGAGCCACTCTGACAATTCTGGAGGGCAATGCTCGATGAGCCGCTACGCATATGACATATCGTCGCCGTCATGCAATCCCCGGTGCAACTGGACTGGCGAATAGATTGTTTCCACTGGAAATCATTGAATGCCTGTTTCAAAAGAAAAGAGAGAGAGAGAAAACATCAGCCGATCGACAAT
>Ga0307512_10006733_pt1 | contig 11556 bp, 9 predicted proteins | sample 14_EM_MG_FD_200267 | JGI IMG/M metagenome (GOLD analysis project Ga0307512, IMG submission 200267) | Populus trichocarpa ectomycorrhiza microbial communities from riparian zone in the Pacific Northwest, United States - 14_EM | ecosystem: Host-associated > Plants > Roots > Unclassified | place... | reverse complement strand
TTCTTAAAAGGGTGAAATGATTGCGCGCAGCGTTGGGGCGCAATCGCAATTTTTGTGACTTTGACCCCCTGGGCATGGGGGGTCAAAGATCGCACAAAACAGGCCTGCACAGGCTCAGTCCCCTTCATTTACATCAATAGAATGGACGTCTGAAGTATCTAGATAAGTACTCACCTGTAGCGAGATGCAGAAGGGAATCTGTACCCCCCCACCCACCTAGGAGGCGAGGGTACCCGGACTCGCGCCGGGTGACCCAAAATGGGTCTCAAAACCCAAATATATATTACAATAGTTAGTTTATAGAAGGGCTAGGCCCCCGCTTACCTGTGTGGTCCCCAAACGCAAGGGGAAGGGGCTGCATCCCGGGCGCGAGCAGGGAAGCCGCGCGTTCCCAAAATGGAAACCCTGATCGATCCGATCAACCCGCGCGGTGAGCTGGCGGAGCTCGCTTTGGCCCAGAACGAAAATCAAGCATTGCGAGCTTGATTCTGATCCGTTTGAGGCCGCGTTTAGCGGGATCGACCGCGTTTGCCATCTTACATAGGGTAGCATTTTTATTTTATTTTATTTCGGACATTTTTGTGTGCGCGCTTTTCGAATCGGCCAATAAAATAATGCTTATATAAGGTAAAATAAATATATTGATGGATTTTGATTGGTGGGACCCCCAGGTGGGTACCCGGGAGGGGGGGATGGCCGGGGAAGGTATTTCCCACGGATGGGCATCCTCCCGGAATTATTTGATGGGAGGGGGGCACCGGGGAAAGCCCAGGGCGCCGAGTGATGGAGGAAAACAATATTTCCCACGATCGCGACACCCTGGGACCCCCCGATCAACGGGGGATATCACCGGGGATGCCCCTGCCCAAAAGGGATGAACCGTGGGAATCTCCTGGGGGGAAAGGAGTATTACCCCTGGCCTGGCGAGGGTAGGGGATGATATTGCTCTTTTGAACTGTATTTATTTTACTCTTTCCGAGAAAAACTCCGTAGAAATAGTACTAATCCCATAAGGACACGTACAACACCCATTTGCATGGCGCTTCCTCTCTATCTTTTGTATTACCTTCAGTTCTATACACACCGATGTATCTAATACCACTAGCACTGACTTTTTTAATATGTGATACTTACCGTTTTGTTTGTTATCATCTATGGCGTTCAAAGTGCACAAAAATAAATCCCGTCGCACACGTCGCACGCCCAGTACCCACACGTTACACACGACACCCAGGTTTGCTTTGGGGGAGGTTTCCTACCTCGGTTTTTACGGAGCCAGTAGTAGGAAGCCTGCAACGACAATTTTACACTGTTTAGAGGTAGCTTCGAAATTATCTTTTTTCTGGTGGTCGGATTACCCAAGGTCCGCCATCCGATCACTCCGATCATTTTCCGGCTATACCCAAAGACACACTGCACAACCATCGTCCTGGTGTCCGACAGCCTCCAGTGGGCGCTCGCTGCGCTCGAGCACCCGGCGAAATTTTACTGCCTTCTATAAAAATATATTTGCTCAGTCCAGCTAAGGCCCAGTTAAGGCGGATATTACCTGTAGAATCAATGGCCGCAAGTATGCGACAGCGGCAGCTGGGCAGCTGGTTATAATCATTTTGACCCCCACAAAAGAGGTTTGCAACGATCTGGTACAGCCCTGACAGTTGTCTTCGGTTCAGTTCCCACCAAAGGCAAAGCACTTTGTTGTTTCGTCCCTATCTTCGGAGACGGCCGACTGAGCGAGTGTGGGTGGACTGTTCACAAATTAAACAGGGTCTAATGTTAGGAAATTCTGGAGCAGGGAGCACTCCCGTTTCTAAGGCTGACTCCTCCCACTGCGCCCATCTCCAAAGGTCAAGCGATGCTACGTGCCGAGCAGCCGGCACACACGGACTCCTTTGGATACATCCAAAAATTGGTAGTACATTGAGATCATAAGACGACGGGTTGGATGGCGGATAAGCCCTCTGATGAGCCCCTTCGCAAGGGCGATACCCAAAGTCCGACCGCACGTGTTCGAGGGTACGTTCGGTGGGCCCGGAGTGGGGCATTTTAAGTGCTCATGCCGTGTAATCCCGCCGCCCTCTGACCACCAGAAAAAAGGTAATACCGCTTCGAAACTACCTCTAAATATGTAACGATCGTCGTTACAGGCTTCCTACTACTGGCTCCGTCAAGACAGAGGCAGGAAACCTCCCCAAAAGCAAAGCTGGGCGTCGTGTGCTGAGTGGGAGGCGTGTGTAACGTGTGAGCATTGAGCGTGTGACGTGTGCGACGGGATTTATTTTTTGTACACTTTGAACGGCATAGCAGACAGACTTCCCACGATAGACTCGAGAGTGAAGGTATCTAACAAATCCTTCACGACATCGATATCTCCTACGCACCTCAGCTACCCACTCCTCCTCCCCGCCATGCAGGAACGCGGACTCGATCGGACAGCTTGTACCACCGGCCCCTCGATCATCTCATCTAGAAATGCACAAAGATGGTGCTGAAAGGACAACTCACGACCGAGGCGCTCAATCGCTATGGCGAGCCTGCCGCACGAGTCCACCCCTCCTCCATCGATCACCTCCCCGTGACGAGAGGGTTCACGGAAGCGGTAGCAATGCCGATGTCGTGCACTCTCTCAGGCCCGAATGGTAACCTCGGGTTCTGGTGCTTCGAGGGGACTCGTGAACATTTCGACGCCTACTTCTTTACCTCGTTCTCCCCGATCTCTGTCTTGCAGATCAGGGAGCTTTGGATTGGACACGAAAATGACAGAAACTATGAACCTTGGGAGCAAACTGCTGCTGGGATTCGTGGCGCGTTTGAGGCGCTAACAAAGGTGGAGGACCTAACCATTGTCAATTGTGAAACGGAGCCGTTTTTCGCGACGCTCGGGGCGACAGTGGATGGCGGAATTCTCCTTCCGAGGTTACAAAGTCTCACGATCTACGTTGGGTGTGGAGATTTGCACATCTTGACTCTTATCCAATGTGCAAAAGCAAGGAAGGAGCACTTCCGGCCACTCTGGGAGGTGACTGTGGTTTGGGGGAAGGATCTGGGGGCCGGTGTTATGCAGGAGGCGGAATCGCTTGGGGAGTTCGTGGGGGAGTTGTTCCACGATTTCGGTGAGACTCCCGGGTTGATTTGGACGGGACAAGACGATACCTGGTAAACTAAAACGGGTTATTAAAACACGACGTACGGAGGGGAGTAGAGGACGTGTTTTCCTCCTTTACAGATCCAAGTACGACTATAATATACACAATACACATCTATACACAAAAGAGAAGGATGGGTGTGGGGCTTGCTCGTGATTGGCCCGCGCCCCCGTTCCTCGTGTTGGCGGCGTCGGGCGTCCTTGGCCAGCAAGCTTATGCCTAATAAATATACGTAGCTAAGGATACATTTTAATTAGCACCATTGATTACGATAGCACCGGAGGGCAAGGTAGCGTCGGATTCAACCCAGTCCTGGAAATCGCGTCGAGCGGCTTCCAGTAACAAAACAAACGATTGACCTTCGGGGCTCGGATCACTGGTATTTGAAAGAGTGTAGAAGGTCAGAGGGTCGACCGTGTTTCTAAGCCAGCCGTTACTATCGATGTTGCCATGAACGAAGTCGTAAGCAGCGTTGGCGTTGGAGATGTATGTCAAGTTGTCTTCCTTGATAACAGCCAAGCGGAAGGTGACGGAAGCGATCAAAGCGGTCGAAGAGGTGTCTGTAAACGAGTTAGAGTCGTTGATAACGTTATAAAGGGCGCCAGCAGATGTCTGTGGGTTAATGTTAGCGGTCGAAAGAGTGGAGCGGTATAATCGCGTGGAATGGTATGTACCTGATATTCCCATGAAGCCTTCACGATCTCTTCAGTCCAATTAAGAAGATCACGCTGTTGGTCGAGGAAATTCTCGCTGACATCGGAGTTGCGAATCGTTTGGAGGACCCTGAGCATTCCGGCGGCAGCCCAGCCATTACCAGTCGCCCAAAGCTTCTCGTCCTGCCATGAACCAAGTTCGACGTGCTTCCACAACTTGGTCGTGGAATCCTGGAGGTAATTGCGGTATAATCGACATTGATCATAAGCGGCCTGCAGGAGCCAAGTAGTAGCACCGGTTTGGTCGTAGGCACCGAAGTAGGCAATGAATGGGGGAACCATGTATACGAAGTCGGACCTATTGCGCGAGATGATCAGAACACATCGTAAATCATCCAGGGTGCTTCACGATACCAGAGTTGAACCTGCTCAGACCGGTGGGAAATTGCACCGTCATCGGTGTGGGGAGCATAATTGAGGAGGTAGTTGAGTTGTGAGCCAGCAGCAATGGAGAAACTGTTGTCGCTGGTGTTGTTCCGGGTCCAGTTGGCCAATAAAACAGCGGGGCCGATACCTAAAATGCGGCGATCAATCGATTGTTTTGATCTAGCAGCAGGAACCGGGTTACATACTCGCGGGATCGCCGACGGTCCCATCCTGTACCAGGGCCAAGGTATTGTTGGGTTTCTCCTCAACGACACTAGGGAGCGACGGGTGTTATGGGCTAAGCCTTGTGACCGTGGCAGGGGTTACGCACTCCGTGGCGATCTTGACTACATCTTCAGGATAGTTGGAAGCAAAAAATTGCCTTGCGAGCGGAAGAGAATTGTCACTGAAGACAGAGAGTTGGGGCCATGAATATTCCAAGAGAGCTTCCGTCAGGGCGCCTACTTCCCAGCTTGAATCCGACGGTGAGTTAAGGGAAAGTGAATGAAGAATGGGCAGAACACGTACCTCCTTTGAGAACTTGTGATTGCGTTAGCCCTAACCTTTGTGAGGGTAGCCTCGTCGATGGTAGCACGGGCGTATGGCCGGGCAGTTGTGTTTGTGATAGTAGCAAGCAAGGAAATCAAAAGGGCCTTCCGCATAGTACTGTGCAAGGGAGGGGAGAGGCGGGGGCGGAGAAAACGATCTGTGCATGAACTCTTTTATCATAAGTCACAAGTGGAGACGAGCACGTTACACGGCTCGAGATAAGTCGTTCGGCTTGGCCTACCGACTACTACACGGCAGGACTCCCGATAAAATTTCGCTCATTATTGATAAATCGAGCTTTTACAGGGCTGCGCGTGGCAATGGGGCTTGGAATCCACTCACACTTGCCAGATGGTGGTGATCATAATCCCTCTCAATTCTCCAAGCGCTTCCCCAAGCCACGGCCGGCATCCTCCACCGTGAGAAAATTTTACCATACCGGCCATTCCGCAGTGGGAATCGTGCTCGGTCAATGGACACGAGGGGGGTCTATTTGGTAAACAATGATTGCGAGAGTTAGGGGAAATACGGCACTTCTCAGCAATCTGACAGGATTAACACCACGAGAATGAACTTATCATTGTACATTCTGGTAGCCCTCCCAGTCTGACGCCCATGTCAGGGTCTGTCATTCCCAATAATGCTCTGCGAAAGGAGCATGTGCCAACATACGTACCGTGCTCGTCACGACGCGAGTACCTCGCTGAATACACTGTCAGACGCCAGTAGCGCTCCACCTAGCACAACACTGGTTAGCATGTCTGCCGTTTGTCACAAATACACAAGAAAGAGACGGATGAACTTGTAAGACAGCTCATGATAGGTCCATGCTCGGGTCCTCATTCCTGGGCGGCGACCACCCCCATTGGGCCTCGAGAGGCGTCCCGTGCACAACACCAGTTGGCGTGACCCGGCAAGCTCACAAACGGCAATCTAATGGGGAATTCGAATAGTCCATTACCACCCCAAGCACTCCGAGACGCACGCGAAAAGGGTCTGGAGAAACAGCTCCGAACCCCCAGAGGCGATCGACCTTAGAATCTGTTCTCTCGGGGCAACATATAACGCACCGTTCCCTCTTTCTTCCCAATTTTTGATGTTTAGAAGTGCGAGATGCTCAGGTTAGAGGATCAAGCCGAGGGAAGGGGCGAACTGGGACGTGTGGATCGGCCAGTCATTGCCACTCCACGTACAGATACAGAAGACCGAGGAAAGGAGCAGAAGAGAAAGACCGCGAAAACACCAGAGGGTAGACGTCCAATCTTGGCGATCTGAAAGCACTATTGGCGTTGAAAGGGATCCACCTGTTTCCGGTTGTGGCACAGTGACGTGTACGTACAACACCCCGTCCGTCGTGTCCAAGACATGTAAAACGCCAGCTGATGGTGGTTATCACGTTTCGAAGAGCAGCCTCGAAGCAGACACGTCCCTGGCCGCATAAGAGTCCTAAGTATACCACACAGAATGTCTCACCACGCCTGGGACAGATGGAGGGTGATCGCCAACCTGACCTCCACAATAGGCGCCCGTAATTCGTTTTTGGAATTTACGTATCAGCTCTTGCACCTCCGGCCCTGTCCAAGTCTCACAATGGCCTTTAAGTTGGTTCGAGAGTACATATATGGGTGGACTAGTATAGTACATTCGTTGAAACAAGATCCAATCCCCACATCCGATCAACAACAACGCGAATCAATACAATCACAGGTCAAACGCATCACTCCTCCACCCGTCATTCCGGTCGAGGATCTCCGCATTCCTCCTCTCGCCCGCTCGTTTCTTCGTGTTATCGTACACCGCTCTGGCTTCTGACTCGTCCGGGACACTCTCGGCGACCTTCCTTGTATGCTCGACGACGTCCTCAACTTCCTCAATCACATCGCGTCCCTCCTGAGCAAGTCTATCCGTTCGGTTGGCTGGCGTGATAGCTTTTCCTGGCAAGATCTGCGGGGCAACCCCGATCGCCATAGTGGTGACTTCTGTTTCCCCCGCTGCGTTGCCGTTCGACACGGGTTCGGTCTCTGTGGTACGAACGATACCCCTGAGGGTGGCTTCCGTATGTGTAGTCACCTTTGGAGCGTATTCTCGCGGTTCTCCTGGATGGGGAGAGGGATTTTGAGTCTGAGAATGGAGACGCTTCAAAGCCGCGCTCCAGTAGCCATTGAAATCTGGCTTGACTCCAGGAGCGGCCGTTTCCGTCGCGTCTCGTTCAATATCAGCGACGATCCGCGAAATTGCCTCCAGTCCATCTCTGACATAGTCAGAAGCAATGCGCTCGAACGTCTTGCGGACGATAGGGCCTGCCAGAGGTTGGAGTAGCACCTTGTTGACGATCCAGTGTTTGCTCTCGTTAATGGAGAAGTGGAGTCCCGACACAGCCGTGTGAACCTTCAAGACTTTGAATCCGTAGTCGACTTTGGTAGGGTCGATATCCATATTGAACTCGAGATCGACATCAAAGTTGAGGCCTTGGCCACGATCATCTCCTGCGTAGATGCTGATAAGTCCTTCATCCTCGTAGCCGATGAGCCCCTTGTATTGTAGGTAGTAGTCCAAGTCCTGGATGACCATCCTGAGACCTTCTACATGCACGCGAACGATGTTCTGGCGGTGTGGGTCGTCGTACTGAGTAATATGGAGGTCGTTATAGTTTGTGATGTGGATTGAGTCAGGCATAAGAGACCTGAGAGTCGTGGGGGAGTTGAGAACGATGGAATCCAAGGCAATTTCGACCGCATCGTTAATAAATTCGACCCGAGGCATGGGGAGACTGCGTATGACACGGAGAAATCGAGGGAGGAGCCAAGAAAACAGGTCTCTCCTAAGCTCTCTCCCTACCTGATACGGCTGCTCCTGGAAGAGGATGGCAGAATCTGTGGAGAGTTTGTCTATCGCGCGGACAACCCGATTGGTAGCGTGATCGCGGAAGATGCCATCGATGAAACCCTGCGCAAGACGGAAGAGTGATTGGAGATCTTGCCCGAACTTCGTATCTTCGGAGAATAAGGCGCGACCTCTATCGTAAAGCTCGTCGACCTTCTGGCGACCTGCACGTGAGGCGGAGTATTTGGGGTCGTTCAAGGACCTGTCGATCCATTTTCCAAAGTCAGCAAAGTACTCCGTGAGACCGGAATCGGCCAAGGAGCCGACGAAGTCCTCCATACATGCACGAAGCGTTTGAATGATAGGATCAAGGGAACAATTCGAGGCGACCCTCTCGAGGAGAGTCTTCATGTCCGCGAGAACGACCGAGAGCGATTCGTCAGCCCAGAACTTAGGCTCCACTTTGATTTCGGCCTTCTCTCCACCAGAAACGTCCACATTTACAGCCGAAGCAATTTCCGAGACCCGTTCACTGTACTTTCGCCACAAAGTGAGGATCGTCCGAAGAGCCGTTTTATACTTTGGGGAAGAATGCGCTCGGATCATCGTCTGTGGATTAATGCATCAGACGATTGGTCGTGACAATTGAGTTCATATTTACCTCTTGAATCCTGTTGATCACAATGTTCTTAGCCTGATCGGTAACCTCTTCCCCAACCAAACTAATGATCTGAGCGGTATTTGACGCAGCTTCACCGACAATAGTCGAAAGTTGTTGATCCAACGTGGTGGGGAGGTCATTTTCAGGGTCGATGAGAGGTTCAACTGTGTTTGCGGTGATTTGTATCTCGGAAGCTGCTTCGCCTACGGCGGCAATGCTCTGAGCCAGGATTGCCCTCGTAGAAATGAAGATGTCCTTTAGGATGTAACGAAAAGTTGAGGAAAATATCGTTAACTGGGCAAGGTTCCTGACAGCTTCTGTGAGCTCCGTTACGTCTTCCTCTGCCTCTGGGACGGAGGGTAAATGCTCGACTGTGAATCGAGATAAGCGCAGGCATTGAAGGGGAGGGAGAAGAAGGTCTTACCAGCCTCTTGAACTTCCTGAGGTATAGAACTCGGGCCACCCACGGCGTCAACGGCGACTGAAGCCTTCGCGGACTTAGCGGAAACCCGCTTGCTCAGGAACAATAGCTCCTGTAACTTGTCGTCCGCTACGTTTCCCTATTAGGATGACACGGGTTGAAGGAGTGAGGCTAACGGACCGTTTTTCTCTGACCCAACTTCAAGCATTGCGGTGATAGCCTCCTTGACATCGTCGAGGATAACAACCAGCTCTTTCCTGAGCGAAGGTGGTAAATTTGTGTTTGCACTCTCAACTTTCAGGAGGTCCGAATTCAACAGACTTCGGAAAGCGTGGTCTATTTGAGCCTGGGAGGGAAGTCGACCGGCTTCGAGAGCCCCTATAACATCTGCGACCTTGTCCGTGTACCGCGTCGCTGTTTCGTCCCTGTTTTGAGGTCCAAATTTGGGCAGTAGAGGCTCCCTTTCTGGGGACTCGTCGCTCTTGCAGCAGGAAGAACAGGCACCCATAGCGCGTAGGACGAGGGGAGTGAAGATGAGGGGGTTGGTACGGTCATCGAGGAGTGGTTCCCTATGATTTAGCGAGTTTCTCGATCGTTGATGACGATTGCTGACCCCAGGAATGACGTCAGCCTAGCCGGGACGCCGCTTTCCAGGTCAGAGCTTTCAGAAAGTTGAAACAGCAGAGGTTTAGGCTGGTTTAGGATAACTTTGCAAAAAGGAAGTTGAACGCACGCGACCAAGGCCCGAACGCAATTTAGCAAAAAGCTGGTCAATACGAGTCTCGAACTCGCGACCTTGGCGTAATCGACCAGATTCGTATTAGCACCACGCTCTAACCAACTGAGCTAATCGACCATGAGTGTCACATCTATTAATGTACATAAAGAGATCGGAGTGAAGGGTCGAAGGCAAAAGCCTCACCCCCATGGGGTCGTCTTCGGCCAACTTCATGATCTCCCTCATCCTGATGACTGGTGCACTTCTGGTCATCCTCCATCACTCCCGCTCTCTATGTCGGTGACCGGAACGGTTTGAGAGCTTAAAGATTGTGTGGCTGGTCTTCGTCTCGGCGGTTTCCGTTCTCGGCTTCATTTCCTGATATCTGCACAATGCCGACTACACGTTGCGGTGTTGTGGAATAAATAGGATATTGCTTATCGATTGCTATAAATCTCCCACCGTCCTCGAGGACGTTCAATTGTCATTCCGGTTCAAGCCACACCTTCTGCGCATTGTCCCCTCCCCCCTTGGACTCTTCCTTCCCTCAGTTCACCTTCATCACTGTCCCATCCCCTCTTAAAGTTCACATTTGAGCCATGGTCAAAAAACGTGAACGTGGTGGATCTTCGAGTCCTAACGTTTCCAGGTCGATTGCGGGCACCACCCCCTCAACTCCAATGCTGGACTCCGTGCCCCCCAAGACAGCCTTAAAAGATTCTATAAGGGTTGATACGGATGTTCCGAGTGTCAGCGTGGATCCTGCACTGCTGGATCGGCTCTCACCGAGCGTCCGGGACGTCGCTCAATATGTCGCAGTGTTGAAATCTGTACTGATCCGATTGGATCCAATCTACGATTTGGTCGAAAGAGAGACTTTCAGAATGACTGAATTCTCACCATTCCTAGTCGCGAAAGATCAGGTGTGCCACAGGAGTATTGTCGAGATCTCCGATATTAATCTTCTTTACCGCCCAGGTGGACGAAGCGAGAAGTCGTTTGGCCGCAGAGTCACATAAACGAGAGGAGAAGATCCGCGCCATCAAGGCAATGATTGAGGCGGAAAAACAGAAATTCATGGTGAATATGAACGAACATCTGGAGAGGATGATCAAGGAAGTCGTCGTTACCAAAGTCAAGGAAAGGGTTAAGGCACAGGTGGGTCCCGATGCCGCCGAAGCTCATTACAATTTTCATTGACACCGTCCTGAAAGGTGGCCGAACTTGTCCTGCCGTATGAGAAGATCCTTAAAGGGAACACAGGTCGCACTATGCGAAATCAAATGTTCCTCAACAACATGTAAGTAAACCTTGCCCACCGCCACATGCACCTTCAATCCTTCTCACCCCATTTCAGCGAGGCGAAAAACAAGAATGCCACAATCCGATCTCGATTCCCCCAAGAACGTCTCACGCCGATCCACCGCATCTCTGTCGAATTTCAAATTCAGGAATCCCCTACGGCTTCACCAAATGTTGGTCCAGTTGGTGGTTACAATCCCTCCCCATCCCCGAGGTTCCCAGATACTTTTGGTGCCTTGATCAGACTCCCGCTATCCGACACCAGGACTCTCTTGAAGGATTACGGGTTGGAGGAAGATATTAATGGCAAGAAGACCCCCGAAGAGCTCCGCCTGGACAACCTGAACAAATTGATGGTACATTTCGGTGTAAGAGTTCTACCTCCTATGGTGCTTTCGACATTTTCTCACCCGTTCTGGACGCGCAGATTGGTTACCGGCTGCATCCTGGGCCAGCAAGGAAAGGACCGATAATCACCAGCTTATGGGACCGCCGATGAGTACAGAATCCCCGCGCTGTGGCCGTGTAGTCTCCTGTTACCTTTTGTTGTATCGGTCCCTGTACTACCTACTCACTCTATTGATGCGGTTTACATTGCCCCTCAGAATCCGGACCCACTTCTTGAGTAGACCCGGGTTGATAAGGCTCTGTCACTTCTCGATGAATTTACTGGCAGTTGACATAGTTGAACTACACTGCCTCCTTTGACCTGTGTAGGTCCGATTACATAAGCCTCTGAACGACTCCGTAAAATGAGCTTAGGACCCCTGAAAATTGGGGGGGAGGTCACTCCGGGAGTCCGAACGAACTTTAGCCCGGAATTTGTGGAAGGTCGGTTGGGTCCGAACAAATTTTGG
>Ga0307512_10006732_pt1 | contig 11557 bp, 8 predicted proteins | sample 14_EM_MG_FD_200267 | JGI IMG/M metagenome (GOLD analysis project Ga0307512, IMG submission 200267) | Populus trichocarpa ectomycorrhiza microbial communities from riparian zone in the Pacific Northwest, United States - 14_EM | ecosystem: Host-associated > Plants > Roots > Unclassified | place... | reverse complement strand
GGGACGGAGAGATGATATCGCTCGCACCAGAAACGAAAGAGGAGGGTCACGTCACGTACGGTTTTGGGAGGCGCGTCTGTGTAGGGAAACACGTCGCGAACAACTCGCTTTTCATCGATTTTGCGATGATGCTGTGGGCGTGCACGATTGAGCCCGGGAAGGACGAGAACGGTAAAGTTATCCCGATTGACGTGGATGGATGTATCGAGGACGGCCTTGTCGTGTGGGTATCCTCGCGTATTCCTTAATTATTGGACCTTGACTGAGCCGTTGGCCCCTAGCCGTCCCATCCCTTTCAAGATCAATGTTTCTGCACGCTTCCCCGAAGCGGCGGCGCTACTTGCAGGAGAAAGTGAGCTTCACGGGCACTGATCTTAGACTCCATAGGTGGCGTGATGAGTGGCAGACTTCTGATACGTCCAAATACTGATAAATAGGCCTCGCACGGAGTACTCTTTGTCCAAGACACGCAGGTCTACAAACCTTGCGTAATGGGCATTGTCGATAGCTGTTTCTCATTCGTACCACGAACATACAGACGTCTTATACAACATGATCGTTTTGACTTCCCTTCCCAAATCCCAATCCTCGAATCGACTTTACGCCTGGGGCGTGATGGGGGCCCACTTGAAAAAGACAAGGTCCGGGTCATACTCCTTTTTGAGTTTCTGAAGTCTGGCGTAATTCTCGCCGAAGAGCTCTTCTGGTTTTATTCCTGTACGGGCACTTCCCGCAGCGGCCGGGGTTACTTCTTCGGAGGCTGGGAGAGATTTATGAGTACATGGGATATCCACCTGCGTGTTCTCGAATCGCTCACCGTAGTTCCCGTAGCCCGTATTCTCTGAATCCGGTATAATTTTCTCTCCCTCGATGACGATGCGACTCAACTCAGCTGTAGCACTGCGCGCCGCATCAAGTTTGTTCGCGTCTCTGTCGGGCCATGAGGCAAATATGGCGACGTTGACTCGGGACCCTCTGATGTGCGCAGTGGCATTGTTTGGTACGGCCACCACCTTATTCGTCGGGATTAGTTCGAATACGGTGACCAAGTTTAAGCCGCTGTTCTTTGAGAGCTCGGGGTGACGAGACACCAGCTTTTCCGCTACCCCCACCTGAGGTCCACTGGAGAAAAGCCCTTTTATATAAAAGTTACTTCCAGGTTTGACATTGAAATTCTACGTTGACAATGATCACGCAGCATATAAATGGCCAGTGGAAGGCGCTCACTTGGATAGAATTAAGTTCCTCGTAAGGGATTTCCTTGCAAGTGTTCATGACGGGACCTGTTCAGGTTGTAGAGTCTCGTTCACGCACATGAAGTCGAAGTCTAGGGCATTACTTACCGATGTCGAAGAAAGGTTTGAAATGAGCGAGACCTTCTTCCTCCGAACCGTTCAAGAAAAGAATAAGCAGTGCGAGTGGCTGTCATTTGTTCCGTGTTAGTGATCGGATGGCAGAAGACACCTGTCGAAAGTGCACACATTCCCATCGGGATCGGCAGTCTGGGCATAAAATATGGTCTCCTTGTCTGATAGACCCTGATTCCAAAAGCTGATCACCGTCTCTACCGCCTTAGGAATCGCGGGCGGTGGGAACGCGAGGATTCCAGCGAAAACGGTGCGCCGTTGCGGGTGAAGCCGAAGGACAAACTCAGTTACGACGCCAAAGTTGCATCCTGCGCCGCGAATTCCCCAGAACAAGTCCGCGTTTTCCGTGTCGCTAGCGGTCAGTATATCTCCGCGAGCTGTAACCACGGTAGCCTAACATGCTGATGAGACAGTAAACTGAGGAATATGCGGAGGGCCGTACTTTCACGAGATTGTCCAAAGCCAGCCCGTGCTCGCCAGTCAGGAAGCCGTATCCCCCACCCAGGAGAAGGCTGGTATTGGTGCTGTGAATGGCGCCGGAGTCAGGGGCAGCGGGGAAGTACGCACCCTCCGACACCGGTCTTTAAATGATGGTGTGTAAGTCGATCGGAAATGAAACAGACATCGGGACGAGCTTACGTGGTTTACGGTACCCGCGACCGTAGCCAGCCCATGCACGATTGTTGCCTTATCGACCGATTCCCAAATCGCACCACCGCCAACGTATGCTAGTTTTTCTGCCGGATCTACCCTCACGCCCGATAGATGGCGAGACAGATCGACCACGACACCGTCCTCGACCGACGAAGCACCGGACGTGCTATGCCCGCCGCCGCGGACAGCGATTTGGTAGTTGTTCTGCTTTGCATATTTTAAGACGGTCGCGACATCCTGAGCGTTTTTGACGAATGCGACGGCTTTGGCACGGCGCTCGGCATTGATGGCCCAACGGGCAATGGCCGCGGCGTAACCAGGATGCTCCGGAGTGATCCAATCGCCGGTGAAGGACTCGGGTTGACTTGACATGATGTTCACAAGGCTCGAGGAGGTCGAAACTGCCTGCGAAGAGATGGAGCTAATAAGCCCCACTGGTGTTATTGTTCTGTCCCCAACGTGAAACACTTGGCACACTTGCCTTCTCTTAGACGCTGTAAGCAGATTTGTTATCCAATTTCTAAAATCGAGATGGCAATTGTTTGGTCCACTCGGAGACTCGGACAGGAAACCGAACCGACGACACACCGTACCCGATTACTGTCAAAATGGTTGAGCTCTTTGAGACCCCTATTGTTAGTTCAGCTTGTTTACATACCATAAATAAACCACACAGGCGCAGTACTCGGTTACCCTTCTTCGTTTCGGCGACCATTGGAGAAAGAGGACTTAAAGGCACTCACTACCCGCCTCGTTTGAGCACTATCGGCGAAGCTAAAATAGTGTGCAGGCTTTACGATTGAAATGAATAGAATCGACTAAAGATAGCGGGGCCACCAACTTGAACTGAGGATGAGTGTCGGATTGTGGACGGTGATTACGTGAATGGGTTGACACACTTGCCGTGGTGCAAGGCCCTGTTGCACCGTGACGCTCAGGAAGGATAATTGATGATCATAAGTCTTACTATGTCCTCGAGCGTTGACACGGATCAGGTCGCCTTACTCCCAAGCGATTGGAGAGTGCTTTCGTGACGCTCTTTATGTGGCACTGATGGGACAAGATTACGGCGAACTCGAGCTCGAAATCTGGCCATGCTCGTCCCCAATTACACCGCCAACAAGTAATGTTTACGAGAAATGGTCGTAGAGGTTGTTCGGGACAGATTTGACCCCTACTCCAGATTACCTGTGAGATTTTCAAAGCCTCAAATACGTTCACGGGTCCGAATCCACGCTAGGTCCCACTCTGTGGTTTTTTCACCTTGGAATCCGTTCTTAGCGAAAACTTATTTTTGGCAACGAGGATAAACGCCAGCAATGACGAACATACGAATTCGGGGGACTTCTGAGAGTGAATCGATACACGACATCAGAATGTACTGCAGCTCCCAGCGCTGAGTTTGGTGCTTGTCTCATACATGGACTAGGCGTTTTCGCTTGCGCATCTTCTCGCTTCCGTCCAGCTGCGTACTACCAGTTACCTCATCCCAGGGTATCAACAATCTCGGACGCGAATTGCATCCTCGATGTTGTTCGCAAACGTTCCTTTTTCCAAAAGAGAAAGGCACATGCGTCAACGCGGTGCCGGCTTTCTCGCTATCCCTTAGTCTCCCAAATAGCTGCACAGCCAGTCACCCCAGTCTGTACTATCCTTACCTTCTCGCGTGATGGACTACATCCTGGTCCTTGCCACTCTGGTGTCTCTTGCCCTCGCTATCCTCTGGATCAGGCAGCTCTTGGGTGCAAAATCCTCTTCGCCTCTTCCACCAAGCCCCAAGGGCCTCCCGATCCTTGGCAACTTGCTCGACCTTGCCAGCGATGGGGTGCATGTGAAGTGTCGGGATTGGTCCCGCCAGCTCGGTATGCTCCTCTTCGTGGTAGTTGCTTTCCGCGTTGATCTGTGTGTCCTTCTCCATTCCAGGAGACGACATCATCTCACTTAACGTCCTGGGAAATACCATGGTCATCCTCAATTCACCCAAAGCCGTATCAGAAGTTTTTGACAAGAGGGGGTCCAACTACTCGGATCGCCCCGACATGCCTATGATTGTTGATTTGTATGCTGTCACTTAACCCCTCACCCTTCCATCTGACTCTTCATATCTATATAGAATGGGCTGGGACTGGACATTCGCACTCATGCGCTACGGTCCCCGTTGGAAGGAGCATCGCCGCGTTTTTCACACTCATTTCAATCATAGTGTAACAGAACATCAAGAGATACAACTTGAGATATCAAAAGAACTTCTTGGTTTGTTGCTGAAGTCGCCTGAGAAATATGTCGAACATATGAGACAGTACGCCTGGATCTGCCTTACTCTACGTCTTAAGATCTCACTCCTTCCTAGTTATGCTGCACATGTCATTATGAAGCGAGTGTAAGACCTCGTTATCACCGCCCCTTTTTGTTATTTCGATACTAAGCAGTCGATCAGATATGGTCACACCGTTATCGAGAACAATGATCCATATGTGCGTCTTGTCGAAGAGGCATCACAAACAACGTCAGAAGCCGCTGTTCCCGGAGCTTTCATGGTCGACCTTTTCCCCAGTTGTACTGTCCTTTATTATTAAGCGGGTTTCTTTCTATTAAAACCTTTCCCCAGTGAAATATGTCCCCGAATGGATGCCCGGTGCTGGATTCAAGACTAAGGCTAAGGAATGGCGGAAGCTGTCTCAAGCAATGATCAATGTCCCGTACAATATGGTCAAGGAGAAATTTGTGAGTGGGCTCTCTTCACTACCCATCAATTGACGGTACATACTGAGTCACCGCCAGACAAATGGTACTGCGGTGCCTTGCTTCGTCTCCACCTGCTTGGAGCAAAACGCCGCGAGTGCTGCTGCTGGAAAGGGAGAAATCCTCACCGAAGAACTGATTAAGGATTCTGCGGCCGTCGCCTACGCCGCAGGCGCAGACACTACAGTGTCCACTTTGACAACCTTCATCTTAGCAATGACCCTGCATCCAGAGGCCCAGAAGCGTGCACAAACCGAGCTCGACGCCATTCTGGGTGACCGCCTTCCCACGTTCGCCGATAAGGACGCCCTTCCTTATGTGACGGCCGTAATGAAAGAGGTCCTCCGATGGATCCCGGTCCTTCCTCTTGCCGTGCCCCATAGGACAGTCAACTCGGATCAATACAAGGGTTATTATATCCCTGCCGGCGCGTCTGTTCTTGGGAACACCTGGTAAGCAATCCTTAGATACCGGGCAGGGTTTCTCGGTCTTCACACTGGTTCCTAGGGCTATCCTCCATGACGAGACTGTCTTCGTAGAACCGGAAATTTTCAAGCCCGAGCGTTTCATCGACAATAACCTACCTGACCCTGCAGATAGCGGCGTCTTCGGCTTTGGACGCCGGTGAGTTGGGTGTCCCTCGCAACTTTTCCTTTACAATGACACTTATTGCACTGTCTAGTGCCTGCGCGGGAAAGAGCATGGCCTTGGACACAGTTTGGATAGCGATTGCCTCTGTCCTGTCTCTTTACAACATATCAAGGGCAATTGACGATCGCGGCAACATAATCACTCCCGAGGTCAAACTCAAGCCTGGTACTGTTTGGTTTGTCACCTTGTCTCAGTTTGCGGCTTAGACCCATGGGCGCTAACGTCGATGATCAGCCACCCAGCGCCTTTCAAATGCCGAATCGAGCCAAGGTCCAGGGCTGCCCTAGCACTTATTCAACACGCCGGCTTGGAGGCGAAGTGACCGAAGTCGGTAAAGGAAGTTGATGTGATGGGTAGTTTCAGTTTCGAGAATCCCTACACCTGTGCAAGGTTTGATGAATTTCAAATTGAATCGATGGCATACATGTGGTGAATGGGTCTCATCCCCAATAAGCATGTGCATAGTTCTACGAATACTTCTAGTGCTAGTTTGGTGTACGGCTGGCGCTGTTGATTATATATAACTCGTTTTGTGTGATGTCGCAACCAAACATGAACTGTCCAGTCGAGCGGTGTGAGGCCCAATTCGGCTAGCCATTCTCAACAATCGGTCATATTCTGACCCGATCATGCTGGGATACGGAGGGGAAGAGTGGTGCTCGGAGACTAGGGGGGAGAGGACCCCAAACACTACGACGTCATGAATGCGGGCGTGAACGCTTCGGATAAAGTTCGGGACGCGAGGTACCGTGGTACCGTGCAAGCGCACCTCTCTTTGTACTGTAGGTATAGCATGGTCCGCGATCATACATCACATTACGGTGGCACCCCTGGGTACCTTCTCAACCGAGCCGATATCGAGCGTCCGGGTTGTATGGATTTGCCGGCTTAGTTATCTTCGAGGACTACCCACTCTGGCGGATAAAAGAAATCTACTGCGAGACATGGGTGCTTCACCCCCAGGCTTTCGGCCCCACTTGGAATATCTGCCGTCCATATCTCGATTCCAGCATGTCGACCACTGGTATGTCCAACAGGTATCGCATACCCGACAACTTGACGAACTGGAAATTTCCCCGGCATCTCAACCCCCACTACCCTGAGGTCAAGGCAGCGTCAGCAGCATGGGCGAGAAGTTTTGGGGCCTTCAGTCCCAAAGCTCAAGAGGCCTATGATCGTTGCGATTTCAGTACGGGCTGCCACGTTCCGTACAACCCAACCCCTTCACTCACCTGTGGCTAGATCTCCTCGCCTCTCTTGCGTATCCTCTGCTTAGCAAGGGTAAGTACCTGCCGAGGCCACACAAAAGCCTCTGCTGACCCCCGACTTGAAGAACGTCTGCGCACAGGCTGCGACCTCATGAACATGTTCTTCGTCTATGACGAGTATTCGGATGTCTCGCACGAGGATGACGTCCAGGTCATGGCCAACATCATCATGGACACCTTGCGCAACCCACACAAGCCTCGCCCCGAGGGTGAATGGGTGGGTGGCGAAGTTACGAGACAGTAAGGCATGACAGCGACAGTAAGAGTCATGGGTTGACGGGGGCATCAATCTAGGTTTTGGGAACTTGCAATCAAGAGCGCAAGTCCTGGGTCACAGACACGGTTCATTGAGACCTTCGGCACTTACACGCAATCAGTTGTCCAGCAGGCCGCTGACCGCACGCACAAGCACGTTCGGACCATCGATGAGTACCTAGAAGTACGAAGAGACACCATCGGCGCCAAGCCGTCTTTTGCAATCCTAGAGTTGGCTCTGGAGAACCTTACTGACGAGGCAGTCCGCCACCCCGTCATCAACGAGTTGTCAATCTTGACTATTGACATGATCCTGCTCGGTAATGTGGGTCGAGATACTACAAACCACGAAACAAAGTTAACGACTAAACCAGGATATCGCTTCGTACAACTTGGAGCAAGCGCGGGGTGACGACAACCACAACATGATCACCATCGTCATGCACCATAACAAGACCGATATCCAAGGCGCCATGGACTGGGTTTACAATTATCACAAGGAGCTCGAGGCCAAGTGGATGGACATTTATGAGAACAAAATTCCGAAATTCGGTGAGCCGATAGACGCAGAGCTAGCGATATACGTGGATGGGCTCGGCAACTGGGTGCGGGCGAGCGATCAGTGGGGCTTCGAAAGCGAGCGATATTTTGGCAAGAGGGCGCCGGAAATCCAGAAAACGCGTTGGGTGACCTTGTTGCCGAAGGAGCGCTCAGACGAAATCGGCCCCCAGCTGGTTGACGCATCCTTGTTGTAGTGGATTGGAAATCGCCACATACGGTTAAGTCAGGGTTGTCAACACGCCGATTTGGGGACGGGGACGTCTGGAACGGAATTAAATAGCATATGCCCGTATATCCACTTTTTCTATGTCAGACGACTTGTTGCAATATGACGACAACAAAACGAAAACGAGTGACGGGCGTGCGATCCAGCGGATTCAGGTGGTGGTGGTGGCGGCGGCGGCGGGGAAGCTTACCAAATCAGGACGACCCCTTGGATTGGACCATTTCATACTTCACGTCGATCGGCAGAAGCTTGAGTATTTCACTACGCCCTGAACATCCGAATTCCCACCCATGCTTTGTCCAAAAATATCAGACGCCAAATCCAATGATACTTGGTTGATTTTGGGGACCATTAGGTCAGTGTGTTTGTAATTGTGGTCCCTCACCCCTTTTTCCATGTGTGATACTGTACGGATATGTGTCTCGGCGCCGTACCTCTCCGAACTGAGGCGAAGTGATCTTCCTTGCTAAAATTATCACGATCTTCCTCTTCAGTGCCTAACTTCGTTGCTCTATTCCACATCGTTCGTATTTGACCTTAATAGCACTGCACGTTGGCTGTCTCGGTGCGTTTGTGAGAGAATCTCCCGAACGCAGATCCCAAAATAATGAGTGAGCATGGAGTTATCACGATAGATGGTAATAACGCCGCAGTAGAAAACGAATTTCAAACACAACTAGTTATTATGTTCCAGCACAATGAGGATACCGCAGGGCAAGGCGATAACCCTACACGTGAAGACGAAACGACAGCCCATCACATTGTATCAATATTAATTTGTGCTTTTTCTGTTAGTCGCGGATTGCAGGGAAGATCCCCCTCAGGTTAGCCTGAGTGTCGCTCATAGAAAGTATCCCCGAATGGCCATCCCGTTGATAGAGCTCCGGAAACTTTACGCTCTCAGGCGTCGCTGGATCATTGAATGGTCCAGCGATGCTCGTTGCGGCCATGGAACTCATTAGTGTGTTTGTTTCGGTCATCTACAACATCGCGCCAGTACCTCGCGTAAAGGAACCAAGTCTGTGGAAGCTATCGGAACGGTAACTCGGAATGAATACTAGTATACGATCGCCGAGGAAATGGAAGAAACAAATCGGCTGGCGAGAAGTGTGGTGGGGTGCAGCGGTGAGCACCGAGTCGTGATCAGTGTGGCTTTCTTTTCAGCTGATAATCACCCAAGTGATGAGTAGCCCAGCCCGCGAGTCACATTTCCTGGGGGCATCGGTCTATTTCTCCTTGGGTACCACAGCCGCCGCGAGGTGAGGGTGACCATGTAGATATGAGATTGCATTGGTGCACTGTCTCAAGAATACACCGACGCAGAGGCGGTAGAAACTGCCAGTATTGAGATGCATCTCATTTGTAGATCGTCGTTGGTGACCTAGAAATACTGTTAAGCATCAACAACACAGAAAACACACATTTTCAATAGGAGGGTTGTGGGCTTGGAAGTGGTTGTAGAGGCTCAAAAACACAAAAAGACCATATGAAAACATATCCAGACATTCAGGAAGCGGGGGACACGCCGTAGTTGAGCAAGAAAGCCTGCCCATCAGCAATATGCTCTCCCAACAGTCTTCGCATTACCGTAATGTCGTGCGTGCGTGTGCGGAGAAGGCCGCAAAAGTTCAAGATTTCAAGCTTTAAGCTTTTTCAAGATCCGATCCTCCCTTGCGGACTTTGAAGCGGACTTGACCCCGAACGATGAGCAGTTCACAAGAGGAAGCCCAAGAGGTCTTCCTGTCATACTAGTAATGCCCTCACGTGTTGACTTCATTTGCGAACGCCTGAGAGAGGCCATGGCCCTCGTACTCGGCATTAGGCTTGGAAACTGTCACACGGACGAGTCTTCGATGTCACTATAGAATGGACACCTGCAAACGTGGAATATTGAACGCTCAGTGGTCGTCGACTAGTGATGGTTATAGAGTGTTCCCATAGGCCCCACAGAACATTGGAATCGGTTTTCCGAGAGCCTCGTGTAAGCTGTGGATTCGCTGTGACCTCGGATCGGTGTACTCTGGACAACCTGACACCACTTTCTGCCTTCAATCTGAACACCAAACATTGTGCATACGACGCCGTGCGGTCTGTCGCCGGCAGGACTGGGACTCTCACTCATTTTCTTTTGCCTTTTTCCCTCTTTTTTTCTCACCATCGCTCGTAGCGTACACCGTCACTATTGAATCGGACCCATCGTATCAATACCCCACCGCCCGGCTTCGCCAAAGCCAGGCAACTGAGGCCCTCTTTCCCCATCTTTCCCGTGGTGTGCCCGCGTGAGGCAACCGTGTCCCACGCTCTTTCTCTCGCTTCGTGTACTTTTCGTCTCTCGGATTCGATCGATCTCAGCTACGCACCACCCTTCGACTCCTCAAAGCCACTCATCCATACCCAGCGGTCGAGCGACTAACAACAGCCATCCCGCTTTGCTTACTCGCTCCATCGGACCTTCTCGAATTTTGGACGTCACTTTGGTTCAATTCGCTTTACCTTTCCTTTTCCTAAACTCTCGCGCGGACTTGCCTCAGCGATATTCTCGAACCTCACGATATAAATTCAAGTCATTGGTTGGACTTTGAACCAAAACCGACTCCGGTGTGGCCATGTCCATCTACAACCCGTGGGTTCTGATCATATACTGCCTTTCCTTTGCATGTATCTACAGTGCATGGAAGGCGAAGCGAAAGAGTCCTCTCGATGACTTGCCCGGACCAAAGCCTGAATCCTTCATTTTAGGTACGAACCATTCGTTTCCGCATTTCCTATCCTTACGGTAGCTGGACCCCGTCGCAGGCAATCTACGACAGCTGATGAGGGAGCAAGTTGGGAGCTATGATGTCAAATGGCAAAAAGTCTACGGAATGGTGGCTAGAATCAAAGCACCTCTTGGCGCACGTCGTCTCTTTATTTTCCCATTGAGCCACGCAAGAGCCTGACTTGGAGTCTGCGCAGGGTGATAGGTTGTGGGTCTCGGACCCTAAGGCCATTCACCACATCTTGCAGGCCTCACGATACGATTTCGTGAAGCCATACGCTGCGCGCTTCGCGCTCAACACGGCTACTGGCCCAGGTGTTAATGGTGCCGACGGTAATCGAACCCTGCTTCTATACTTGACGGATCTATGGGTGACGACTTCAATAGGGGAAGACCATTACAGACAACGGCGTATTCTTCTTCCGGCCTTTGGCCCCTCCGAAAGTAGAGCTCAGATCCCAGTGTTCAGACAGTGTGCGCGTGAGGTGAAACCCGCTGTTCCTTACTGAAAAATATGACATCTGGATCTTACTCTCTTTGAAGCTGGTCCAGGAATTCGAAAACCGTGTAGAATCGGAGGGGCTTGGCGACGGTTCCCGGGAAGAAAACGTGTCCAAGTTCTTGAGCTCCGCCATCCTCAATGCGTTAGGTCTTGCCGCCTTCGATTATGACTTCCGCGATGACGGGGAAGATCGAGCACAACTTAGGGCATCATTGCATGGCTTCATGTGCGCGCATACCCTTCGACTCCTGGATCGGATGTTGACCTCCTGTGTATCAGGGCCAAAGGGTTTGGGCTCCCGTCAGACTGGAAGGTGTTCTGTCAAGGTGTCATGACTCATGTGCCCCCATGGCTTCTGGACTGGATGATCTATTTTCCATCCTCTGGCCTCGCATTTTTACGTCGTCACGTGCAACTATCAAATAGCACCGCACGAAAACTAATCCAGTCGAGGTTACTAGATGCGGACGTTGCTAATAAGAAGGATGCACTCAGCAGGATCGGTAAACTGTCTACTTCCATCGCGGCACAGGGGAATGTCTGATCTAAATATATTTCAGCCATAGCTAACCT
>Ga0307512_10006731_pt1 | contig 11560 bp, 12 predicted proteins | sample 14_EM_MG_FD_200267 | JGI IMG/M metagenome (GOLD analysis project Ga0307512, IMG submission 200267) | Populus trichocarpa ectomycorrhiza microbial communities from riparian zone in the Pacific Northwest, United States - 14_EM | ecosystem: Host-associated > Plants > Roots > Unclassified | place... | reverse complement strand
AGAACGCCGCCAGCGTCGCAGTGGCCACCAAGGCGGGCTTCGGACTGCTCGACGTGCCGCTCATCACGGGTGAGGACAAGGGGCGGCCCTACGCCCTGCAGACGTGGGGTATGAACCGCCCTGACGGCCGGTGCGGATCAGGATGCCGCGCCGCGGTCAACTCCCGCCGAACAACAGGACGTTGACACTGCCACCCAACCGCGAAACGGTGGTGCTCCGTCGTGCCTGCCCGGAGGTCCGCCATGGCTCCGTCGTCAGCGCCCCACTCCGACACCGGCCTCGTCGAACGCGCGCGAGCGTTGCGTCCGTTCCTCCGCGAGCGCGCGCTCGGCACCGAGCAGGAGCGGCGGGTGCCGGACGAGGTCGTCGCGGCGCTGGCGGACGCCGGCATCTACCGGATGAACGTGCCCCGCAGATACGGGGGTTACCAGACCCGGCTGCGCACCCAGGTCGACGCGCTGGCCGAGATCGCCGCCGGGTGCGGCTCGACCGCCTTCACGGCCCTGATCCAGGCCGGCTGCTCGTTCATCGCGGCGCTCTTTCCCGACGAGGCGCAGGACGAGATCTTCACCGGTCCCGACGTACGGGTCGGCGGCACCCTCATCCCGGACGCCACGGCGGTCGCCACGGCCGGCGGCTATGTCGTCAACGGGACCTCGGGGTTCGCCACCGGCTGCCGGCATGCCGACTGGCACCTGCTGACCGCGCGGGTCGAATCCGCCGACGGTCCGCCCGAGGTGCTGTGGACCGCCGTGCCCATGGCCGAGTTGGAGATCCTCGACGACTGGCACGTCTCCGGGCTTGCGGGCAGCGGCAGCAACAGCGTCGTGGCCCGTGACGTCGTCGTGCCCGCTCACCGGATCCTGCCGGTCGGGCCCCTCCTGAGCGGCGAGTTCCCCTCGAAGAGCAACGCCGACGACCCCTTCTACCGGATGCCCGTGCTGCTGATGTTCTGCGCCTGGACGGCACCGAACGCGCTCGGACTGGCGCGGGCGGCGCTGGAGGAGTTCACCGGGCGCATCCATCGGCGGGGCATCACGTACACCTTCCACCAGCGGCAGAACGAAGCCACGGTCACCCATCTCCAGGCGGCCGAGGCCGCGATGAAGATCTCCTGCGCCGAGCTGCTGACGAGCGACTTCGTCGCCCGTATCGAGGCCGGCGAGCCGTACTCGCAGGAGGAGCGGGCCCGGATCCGGGCGCAGAACGGCTATGTGGCGCGGCTGTGCAAGGAGGCCGTCGACCTGCTCGCCTCCGCCTCCGGGGCGTCGTCGCTGCACCAGGAAGTGCCCATGCAGCGGGCCGTGCGCGATGTGCAGGCCCTGAACCTGCACTCCTTCGTCAACCCGGCGACCAACCTGGAGCTGTACGGCCGGGTCCTGTCGGGGCTCGATGCGGGGACGCCGTTCCTGTAGGGCCGAATCCTCAGGGCCGGCCCGCCCCCGGCACGTCGACCCGGACAGCGAGCACCTGACCGGTTCCGGGTGCCACCGGCTCCGGTTCGGTCATGCCCTGCCAGCGGGCCGCCGTGATGAACAACGTCCTGCCGTCAGGGCCGCCGAGGACGCAGGCGAACCCTCCGCGGTCCAGCTCCACCGTCTGCAGTACCGCGCCGCCTTCCGCGACGCGCACGCAGCGCCGGCCCGGGACATCCGCGTACCAGACGGCGTTCTCCGCGTCGACGCAGATCCCGTCCGGTGTGCCTTCGCCCAGGTCGGCCCAGACGCGCCGCCGGGACAGTGCGCCGTCCGCGTCGATGTCGAAGGCGAGCAGCTGATGCCGGTAGGAGTCGGCGACGATCAGCGTGGAGTCGTCCGCGGTCACCGCCATGCCGTTGGGAAAGGCGATGTCGCCGGCCACCTCGCGCACCGAGCCGTCGGGGGTGGCCAGGTGGACGGAACCGGGTTTGGCATCCTGGCCCGCCATCGGGTCGAAGTTGGCGCGGTTGACGTAGGTGTTGCCGCGGCCGTCCGCCACGATGTCGTTCCAGCCCGGGATGCCGAGATCCGCGTACGTGACCATGGTGCCGTCGGGCTCGCGGCGCAGCAGCCGTCCTGCGGAGGACGAGACGATCAGCAGTCGGCCGTCGGGAAGCCAGGCGGTGCACAGGGGCAGCGACGGCACCCGTGCGACGACCTCACTGCGCCCGGCGAGGTCGACGGCGACGACCTCGCCGGCGGACCAGTCGGAGAAGTACAGCCGGTCGCCGTGCCAGCGGGGGGACTCGACCAGGCCTAGGCCGGTGAGCAGCGTGGATACCCGGGTCATCGTCATCACAGCCATTCGCTCGGGCCGGCTCGGTGCCGGCCTCTCACTCTCCACACGAAGGGCGGGCCGCTGAATCGACAGGCGCGACCGCCAGGACGCCCTCCACGCCCCGGACCCGGGCCAGGACCTCGCGGATCTTCTCGGCGCTGATCATGAAGTGCCACCGTGCGATCCCCTCCGCCGCCTGGGCCGGCGAATCGGCTCGGCACCAGGGCCCGGATCGCCTCCGGCGGGCGGCCCCAACGCATGGGCACCGCCCGCGCCTTGGCCCGAACTCGTGCGGACAGCGGTCCGGACGTGTTGTCCGCGGTGCCTGACATCGACGACGGCAACCGGCCGGCGGGCTCGCCGCGCGCGCCGGGAACGCATCGTCCCCACCGGCGAAGTGCCAGGCCCGGTGGACAGGCCCACGAGACTGCCCCTTCCGCGCCCGCCGACCGGCCGCCGATCCCGCCGAGGCCGGCTCACGGCACCCTGAGACATCACAGGATGTCTCCTTCCTCGTTCGATGCCATCGTCGTTGATCATCGGCAATCGAACGGAGGAACCGATGCTTTCGTCACGTCCTATCCGGTCCCGGCTGGGATCGACGGCCACCGCGGGGGTGGCCGTCGCCCTGCTCGCCGGGGCCGCGCTGCTCACGGCCGCGCCCGCGCAGGCCGATCCGCGCCCGTGCCCCGGAGCGGGCCCGGGCGACCCGGCACGCTGCGCCCAGGTGATCGGTATCGATGCGGGCTCGTCCCTGGTGATGCGCACCGCACCGCGCTACGGCTCGGCCGCCGTGGCCCGGTTCGGCAACGGGCAGTGGCTGGAGCTCGACTGCTGGACCACCGGCGACCCGGACGCGGACGGCCACGGCTACCGCTACTGGATGCAGGTCTCCACCGGCAGCGCCAACGGCTACGTCAACGACTGGTATCTCGACAGCGGCGGCCCGAACGTCTGGAAAGCCCGGATCCCCCAGTGCGCCTGACCCTGTCGAGCCGATCGATCCAACGGAGGGAACCCTCATGAAGCGTCTGCGCGCTCTCACCGCGACGGGAGTCGCCCTGACCGCAGCGGCCTCGGCCGTCCTCGCCGGCGCGGGGCCGGCCGGCGCCGCGATCCACTCGTGCAGCATCTCCGGCGACCCGGCCCTGTGCGCCAACGTCACCGGCATCGACGCCGGGTCCTACCTGGCCGTGCGGACCGCGCCCCGCTACGGCGCCTCGGCGTCGCCGGTCTTCAGCCACCACCACAACGGTGACGAACTCGGCCTCATCTGCTGGACCACCGGCGCCCCGGACGCGGACGGCCACGGCTACCGCTACTGGATGCGGGTCGACAACGGCATCGGCGACGGCTACGTCAACGACTGGTACCTGAACACCGGAGGCCCGAACACCTGGAAGCCCAAGATCCCGCAGTGCTGAAGCCCTGCTCGGCGGCTACGGACCCTTGCGACCGACTCCCGCGTACACCCAGTACTCCGACGGGTTGTCCGGGATCCGGTCGCCCGGGTCCGGGCGCCACAGGGGTACGTGGACCAGGCCCGGGTCCACCATGTCGAAACCGGCGAAGAGTTCGAGAATCTCGTCGTGCGAGCGGACGCTGACCGGTGAGGTGGCCCGGGACCGGTACAGCTTGGAGACGGCGGCGGCCGTGTCCGGGCGGTCCTGGTTGGTGGCGTGGGTCAGGGCCAGCCAGCTGCCGTCCGGCAGGGCGTCCCGGTAGGCCGCCACGATGCCGGCCGGGTTCTCCTGGTCCGTGACGAAGTGCAGGATCGCATTCATCAGTACGGCGACGGGCTGCTCGAAGTCGATCAGTTTCCGCACCTGCGGGGAGGCCAGGACCTCGGCCGGCCGCCGGATGTCGGCGTCGACGATGTCCGCGTCCGGGTTGGCGGCGAGCAGCGTGGTGCTGTGGGCCACGGCCACGGGGTCGCTGTCCACGTAGACCACCCGGGCCTCCGGGCTGGCCGCCTGCGCCACCTCGTGGACGTTGCCCTGAGTGGGGATGCCCGAGCCGAGGTCGATGAACTGCCGCACCCCTGCCTCGACCAGGTGGCGCACGGCACGTCCGAGGAAGGCGCGGTTGGCCCGGGCCAGGGTGCGGACCTGGGGGTCGATGGCCGTGAGGGCCGCCAGGGCCTCCCGGTCGATGGCGAAGTTGTGCTGCCCGCCCAGCATGGCGTCGTACATACGGGCGACACTCGCCTTGTCGGGATCGGTCCCCTGCGCCACACCCTCGTTGTCCGGCACTGCAACTCCCTCTCCTGCCAGGGGCCTTGACGCGCCATCATATAGTTACGGGCGACGCACGGCGAGCCACCCACTTCGCCGTGCGCCCGGAGCCAGCCCCACCCGGAAAGGCGCGACCCCTGCGGAACGAACCACGCAGCCGCACCGACGACATCCCCGCCGCCCCGCCCCAGCCCCGCCGGTCGGCCTTCTCCCCCGCGGCCGACGTCATCGGGTCGGAACTCGACCTGGGACTGACCGGCAGCCATGTCGTGCACGCCCTGACGCCCGGATTCTGCGACGGGGCGTCGGTCTATCTGCTGGAGCGCTGGCTGCGCGAGGAGAACGCGTACCCGGCCGCGGATCCGCCCCAGATAGAGGCGCGCCGCCTGGCTCTGCGGGTGGGCACGGACGCGGTCGAGGACTGGGAGGGTGTGCTGCCGGTCGGCGAGGTGATCGTCTTCCCGCGCGGGACGCCGTCCGCGCGTGCCCTCGCCTCCGGGCACGCGCAGTTGCTTGACGCGGTCGACTCCCACACCGCCGAGCGGCTCAAGGCCGCCGGGGGCGGCGACGCGCGGGTGGCGGACCTGCTGCGCGCCACGTCCTTTCTCGTCGTCCCGCTTCAACTGCGGGGCACCGCGGTCGGCTTCGTCGCCTGCACGCGCGGCGCGGACCGGGCCCCCTTCCGGCCCGGGGACGTCGTGGCCGTGGAGTGGCTGGCCGCGCGGGCCGCCATAGCCCTGGACAACGCGCGCCGTTACGAGCGCGAGCGCCGCACGGCCCTGGCCATCCGCAACAGTCTGCTGCCGGGCACCGCGCAGGAGGCCGACGGGTGCCGCATCGCCCATGGCTGCCTTCCCGCGGGGCAGGGCAACATCATCGGCGGTGACTGGTTCGACGTGCTGAAACGGCCGGGCGACCGGGTCAGCCTCGTCGTCGGGGACGCCATGGGGCACGGCCCCGAGTCCGCCGTCGCAATGATCCAGCTGCGCACCGCGGTCCGCACTCTCGCGGGGCTGGACATCCCTCCCGCCGATCTCGTACGGCGCCTCGACGCACTCGCCAGCGAGACCCCGGGAGCCTCCTTCGCGACCTGCATCTACGCCGAGTGGGACGCCCGGCAGCGCACCTGCACCCTGGTGGGAGCGGGCCACCCTCCCCCACTGCTGCGCGGCCCCGACGGCCGGACCGCGCCGGTCACGCTCGCCAGTCCCGGACTGCCCCTCGGACTGGGCACGGGCAGCTACGAGGCCACCGTACTGACCGTGGACGAACCCGCCCTGCTCGTGCTCTACAGCGACGGTCTGGTCGAGTCCCGCAACGCCGACATCGACCAGGAGATCACCCGCCTCGCCCACGCCCTGGACACGGCGGTCCTCGAGCCCGCCGCCGCCGGCGCCCAGGACCGGCTGCAGTCCCTGTGCCGACGGCTGCTGTGCGCCCCTTCCGCCGCGGACGGCGCCGACGACCGCACGCTGCTGCTGGCCGAGCTGACGCCCGCGAAGGACTGAACACGCCCTTCTCCCGGGCGGGTTCACACCGAAAGGATCACGCCGACAGATTCGCCCACACCGCGTTGCCGCCGGTGAGTCTCGACCGGTCGACCCCCCAGGTGTCCGCGATCTCCTCCACGAGAAGCAGTCCGCGGCCGCTCTCGTCGTCGGAATCCGGATCGCACCGGCGGGGCAGGCCGCGACCCGTGTAGTCGTGGTCGTGCACCTCCAGGCGGAGACAGCTGTCCGTGACGAACCCGATGCCGCACAGGATCCGCGCACTGAGTGTGTGCCGCAGGGCGTTGGTGGCGAGCTCGGACACGAGCAGGACGGCGTCCGCGCACAGGTCGCCCGGCAGGCGCCACGCGCTCAGCCGTGCGCTCATGGAACGACGGGCGACCCTGATGCTGGAGCGGTTCGGCGGCAGTTCGAGCCAGTGCGTTCGTTCCGGGTTCGCGGCGTCTAAGAGCTGCGGGGAGGAAGTCGTGTGGGGGGACACGGCAGTTGCCTTCCGTGGAGAGCGGGCGCGCAGTGATCGTCGCAACGATCACGCAAGTAACTATGCTCACAGGGCAGTTCAAGCTGCAACCAGCTGCCTGATAATTTCATTGGGCCGGTTTCGGTCTGGCGACTTCATCAAGTCGCCTTCGCTGCCGGTCCAGTGACGGTCCCTCAGGAGGTAGGGCGTGAACGAAGGTCGGCCGGGCGCGGGCAGCGGCTCCAGTGCACCCACGGTTCTCCGCATGATCCTCGGCCGACGGCTGCAGGACCGGCGCCAGGATGCGGGCGTGTCGCTGGAGGATGCGGCCAGGGCCCTGCGGGTGACGTCCTTGACCATCCGCCGTCTGGAGAAGGCGGACGTCGGTCTCAGACCCGTCTACGTGGAGAAGCTGCTCGAGACGTACGGGGCCGACCGGCAGGAGATCGACGAGTTCGTCGCTCTCGCCGAGCGCGCCAACGAGCCCGGCTGGTGGCACATGTACCGCGATGTGCTGCCCGGTTGGTTCAGCGCGTACGTGAGCCTGGAGACCGCGGCCACGACGCTGCGCACCTACGAACCCCACTATGTGACGGGACTGCTGCAGACCCACCGGTACGCGCGCGCCGTCCTGCGCGGAGGCCTCCCCAACGGCAGCGAGGAGGAGCTGGACCGGCGGGTGGACCTGCGGCTGCGCCGCCAGGGCATGCTGGCGAGACCCGACGCCCCCACGCTGTGGGTGGTGATGGAGGAAGCCGTACTGCACCGGGTGGTGGGCGGCCCCGAGGTGATGCGGGAGCAGATCGACCGGCTCCTGGAGGTCTCGGAGCTGGAGCACGTCAGCGTCGACATCGTGCCGTTCACCGCCGGCGCGCACGTCGGCGCGTGTGCCCCCTTCACCTACTTCCGGTTCGAGGAACCGGAGCTGCCGGACATCGTCTACAGCGAGATCCTCTCCGGTGCCATGTACCTGGACCAGCGCTCGGACGTGTCGGCCCATCTGGAGGCGCACAACCGCATGTCCCTGCTGACCTCGGACGCGGACAGCAGGGGGCTCCTGAACCGCATGCGAAAGGAGTACTCATGACCGTCACCGACGGCACTGTCCTGGATGTCTACAACGGAATGCCCGCCTCGGACCTCGGTGAACAGGGCTGGGAGTCTCCGTGGAGCGGTCCCAACGGGGGCCAGTGCGTGCAGACGAAGCAACTCACCGACGGCCGCGTGGCGTTGCGGCAGTCGACCGACCCCGCCGGTCCCGCACTGATCTGCACCCCGGAGGAGTTCACCGCCTTCATTGCGGGAGTCAAACGGGGCCTCGCCGATCATCTGACGTCCTGATCCACCATGCCCCCCACGCACACCACCGAAAGGGACAGAATGACCAACTCGCACGCCGCGCGGGACATCGACACCAGCAGGCCCCACTCCGCCCGGATGTACGACTACTACCTCGGCGGCAAGGACCACTTCGAGGTCGACAAGCAGGCCGCGGAGAAGGTCGCGGAGGTGTTCCCGGCCATCTTCGTGACCGCCAGGGAGAACCGTGCGTTCATGCACCGGGCCACACGTGTCCTGGCCCGGGAGCACGGGATCCGGCAGTGGCTGGACATCGGCACCGGCATACCCACCGAGCCGAACCTCCACCAGGTGGCCCAGACCGTGGTGCCCGAGGCCCGGGTGGTCTACGCGGACAACGACCCGCTCGTCCTCAAGTACGCCGAACGCCTCATGCGCAGCACCGCCGAGGGCGGAACGACGTACATCCAGGCCGACTTCACCGACCCCGAGGCGATCCTGGCCGCCCCCGAACTGCACGCGGCGCTCGACCTGAACCGGCCGGTGGCGCTGTCCCTGAACGCGCTGCTGCACTTCGTGCCGGACAGCCTCGACCCGTACGGCATCGTCGGCCGCCTCCTGGAGACGCTCCCCTCGGGCAGCGCGCTCGCCATCAGCCACTGCACGCCGGACTTCGACCCGGCCACCTGGCAGACGCTGTGCGACATCTACATCGCCGCCGGGACGCCTGTCCAGGTCCGTTCCCGGGACGAGGTCGGCCGCTTCTTCGAGGGCCTCGACCTGCTGCAGCCCGGGGTCGAGGTGGGCCACCGCTGGCGCCCCGAGCCGCGGGAGGAGGGGGCGGCGGAGCCCACGGACGTCGAGGTCAGCCTCTGGACCGGCGTCGGGATCAAGCCGTAGCGGTCGGTTCGACGCAACCGCCGGGCGGCCCGGCGGTTGCGTCGGGAGCGCGGTCAGGGCTGGACGGGCCTGCCGCGTCCCCAGGCCCAGGCGAGGCGGTCGGCACCGGACCGGTTGGTGGTGGCCAGCCAGGGGCGGGACGGGTCGCCGATCAGTTTCTGGATCGAGTAGGTGTCGTCGGTGCGCAGGCCGGGCCAGTACACGGAACCCATCTTGAGCTCGCGGAAGGTGTCGGTGACGGCCTGGATGAAGTTGACGTAGTTGTCGTCCGGGGTCTTCACGTCGTAGTTCAGGCCGGTCGTCATCGGCGCGCCGAACTCGTCCGCCACGGTCCGGCCCGCACAGTCACCTATGCGCACCTTCAGGTCGGCCACCCACTCGTCGTAGGTGGCGTACGACTTCCAGAACCCGTAGTGGTGCAGCGACAGGTAGGTGCCCTTCAGGCGCGGGTCGGCGCACACGGTGGTCACGTGGTCGTTGTAGCCGGCACCGCTGACGAAGACCCGGTTGCGGGGTACCGACCGGTAGGTGTCCAGCCACTTCGCCGCTATGTCGGCCCACTCGGTGTCGGTGTAGCCGTGCGGCTCGTTCATCGGCTCGAAGTAGACCCGCGAGTTGCCCCGGTAGGCCTTCACCACGGTGTCCCACATGGGCCAGTAGGTGGCGGTGTCGTCGATGAAGCCGTCCTTGCGGTCGCCGGTGCCTTCCCAGTAGGAGACGATGACCTTGAAACCCTGGTCCGTCGCCGCGTCGATGACGCCTCGGTACGACTTCCAGTAGGAGCCGCCCACGGTGTACGGGTTGATGGGCAGCCGGACGGTGTTGGCCCCGAGATTCGCGCGGAACGCCGCGATGATGCGGCTCGCCTTGGTGTACGTCTCGCGATACGTGTCGGAGGTCGACAGGCCGGACAGCTGGAGCTCGTCGTCGGCGAAGTTGTCGCGGGGGTCGGCCCAGTTGACGCCCTTGAACTGGGTGGTGTCGACGCTCGGCGCGGCGGAGGCGGGGCTGCCTGCGAGGGTGGTGGCGCCGACGGCAGCGATCGCGACCGCCGCGAGGGCGACGCGCAGCCGGGAGGCGCGGAGGGGGCTGACAGGGGTCTTGCGCATCGACGTACCCTTTCAGGACGACGGCATGTTTACGTAAACATGAAGGCGCCGGAATCGTGACATCCGCCCCAGCGACCGTCAAGGTTTCCCACACGTAACATCCGATGCGTTGCGCAACGGGTTCCGCGCCCGGATCGAAGGAGGCACCAGTGGTGGAACGGGGCGGCTCCGAGGTGCCCGGCGGGCGCCGCAAGCAGCGTGTCTCCATGGCCGACGTCGCCAAGCTCGCCGGCGTCTCGTCGCAGACGGTCTCGCGCGTCTCCAACGGCCATCCCGCGGTGATCAGTTCGACCCGGGAGCAGGTGCTCGCGGCGATGCAGGAACTGGGCTACCGGCCCAACAGCGCGGCGCGCGCCCTGCGCTACGGCCAGTTCAACACCATCGGAGTGATCCTCTTCAGCCTGTCCTCGACGGGCAACAGCCGCACCGTGGAGGCGATCGCCACGCATGCCGCGGACGAGGGGTACGCGATCACGCTGATCCCCATCGACGTCCCGACCCAGGACAATGTGCTCGGTGCCTTCACGCGCATGGGCGAGCTGGCCGTCGACGCCGTCATCGTCATCATGGAGATCCATCTGCTCGACACCGGCACGGTGCAGCTGCCGCCCGGCGTGCACGTCGTCGTCGTGGACTCCGACGCCGGCGACCGCTACCGCGTGGTCGACACCGACCAGGCCGACGGCGCCCGCAAGGCCGTGAACCATCTGCTCGACCTGGGCCACCGGACCGTCTGGCATGTGACCGGCCCCGAGACGTCCTTCGCCGGCCAGCGCCGCACCCAGGCCTGGCGCGCGGTCCTCAAGGAGGCGGGATGCCCGGTGCCGCCGCCCCTGCGCGGCGACTGGTCGGCCGAGTCCGGGTACGCGGCCGGCCTCGCTCTCGCCGCACAGCCCGACTGCACGGCCGTGTTCGCCTCCAACGACCAGATGGCGCTGGGGCTGCTGCGGGCCTTCCACGAGCGCGGCCTGACCGTGCCCGCGGACATCAGCGTCGTCGGCTTCGACGACATCCCCGACGCCGCGTTCTTCGTTCCGCCCCTCACCACCGTGCACCAGGACTTCGCCGAGGTCGGCCGCCGCTGCGTCCAGGGCGTCCTCCAGCAGATCCGCACCCGTGGCGGCTCGCAGGCGGGCACCGATCTCGTACCGACGAGCCTGGTGGTCAGACACAGCACCGCGCCGCCGCCCGGCCGACGTCCGTGACTGTGCCGTTGCGCACAACGCCGGGAAACCCGGGCATGTTCGAGCGGCCGGCCATGGCGCGCGTGCTACAAGGCTGGACCATGGAGACCGAGCCGATCACCGCGTCCACCCCGCGGCCCGTGCGCCGGCCGGCGCTGGTGCAGGGCTGGCACGAACTGACCTTCCTGCACTGGCCGGTGGAGCCGGAGCGGGTGGCCGGGCTGCTGCCCGCCGGGACCCGCCCGGACACCCTCGACGGGGTCACCTACGTCGGCCTTGTGCCGTTCCTGATGCGCGGGGTGGGCCTCGGCCCGGGGCCCGGTCTGCCGTATCTGGGGACGTTCTGCGAGACGAACGTACGGCTGTACTCGGTGGACGAACAGGGCCGCCGGGGTGTCGTGTTCCGGTCCCTGGACGCGACCCGTCTCCTGCCCGTGCTGGTGGGGCGGCTCGGCGTACGGCTTCCCTATGTGTGGTCCGCGATGGGCCTGCGCCGCGAGAACGAAGTGATCACCTACACCTGCCGTCGCGGACGACGCGCAGGTCGCGGGCCCACGAGCCGCGTCGTGGTGAAACCCGGCGCGCCCATAGCGCAGCCGACGCCGCTGGA
>Ga0307512_10006730_pt1 | contig 11561 bp, 9 predicted proteins | sample 14_EM_MG_FD_200267 | JGI IMG/M metagenome (GOLD analysis project Ga0307512, IMG submission 200267) | Populus trichocarpa ectomycorrhiza microbial communities from riparian zone in the Pacific Northwest, United States - 14_EM | ecosystem: Host-associated > Plants > Roots > Unclassified | place... | reverse complement strand
GAGAACGAACGACGCCGCCGTCAGAGAACGGCTCGTGGCATGCGCGACCGAACTGTTCGCCACCCGTCCCCGTGAGTCGGTCACGGTCCGCGCGCTGGCCACCGCCGCCGGAACGTCGACGGCGGCGGTGTACACGCTGTTCCAGGGCAAGGACGGACTGGTCCGGGAGGTACGCGACCGCGCGGTCGCCGGCCTGTTCCAGGACCTGGCGGCGGCCCCAACCTCCGACGTCGCCTTCGACGACCTGTACGGGCTGGCTACCGCCTACCGGCGTTGGGGACGCGAACACCGTCACCTGTACACGGTGTTGTTCGGTGGCGCGCAGTCCTTCGACCCGTCGGGCGGGGTCGGGGACCGCGACCCGGTACGGCCACTCGTCGCGGCGATCGACCGCGCCGTGGCGGACCGCACCCTCGCGGGCGACACCACACTGATCGCCGTCTCACTGTGGGTCGCCCTGCACGGGCTCGTGACCCTCGAACTCGCCGGTGCTCTCGACGAGAGCGCGGCCGAGACCGCGTTCCGATCAACCATTCACGCCGTACTACGCGGCTGGGCAACCCCCGCCGCTTTCCCTGGCCTTCGACGCACCGACCCCGCGCCCTGAAGTGCCGTCCAGACCCGCGCGCCGACGTCCTCCTGCACATCCTCCAGCTCCTCCGCAGGGGACGCCGGAATGACGAGCAGGTGTCCCTCGCGCGATCGCGCAGAAAATGCATCCGTCGTGCGGCGACATGGCCCCTCAGTTCGCGGCCGGGGACCGGGAGGGCAGGTCACGCGAGGATTCGTCCACCAGGATGCGTTCCAAGGAACGTCGGCCCATTCGATTCATCGTCGGATTGCTTTCGACGTAGTACCAGACCAACCCCATCGCCTGAACGAAAGCCCACGCCTTGCCTCGCTCCCATTCAAGGTCGTCGCCACCGAGGTGATTGCGGAGCACCTGCCGCGGCCCGGCCTCGAGTAGATGCCACGCGCTCACGAGATCCAGAGAAGGGTCGGCCGGCCCGAAGCCGCCGACGTCGAGAATCCCCGCAAGACGGCCGGCGGACACGAGGACGTTGCCGGGAATCAGATCACGATGGGCCATGACGTCCTCAGCCGCACCTCGCGGTAGATCACGCAACGTCGCCCAGATGCGGCGAAGCCGAGGAACATCCAGGAGTTGATCGCTGCGCCTGAAACAGGTTTCCATCCACGCGTCATGGGACTGCAGGTCGCCTCCTCGACCTGTTCCGGCGAACGTGCGGCCACGCGTGCCGACCGCGCGTAGGTCGCCGATGAGATCGGCCAAGTCGTGGGCGAACGCATCAGATTCGCCTGGGTCCTCATCGTCGGCCACGGTCCCGGGCAGCCACGTCTGCACCGACCACGGAAGCGGGTAGCCTGCCCCGGCTTCGCCGAGCGCGACAGGCTCGGGTGTGGGGAAACGCGTGCGACCTGCCAGCTCGCGAGCCGCTTCCGCTTCGGACTCCAGCAGGCGCCGGGTCGACTCGACATCTGCGGACTCAAGAGGGAATCGGGCTGCGAACCGGTCGCCAATGCGGAAGATGGCGTTGACCGTACCCGCAGCGATGCTCCGGACGGGCAGGCTCCGCCACTCAGGAAACTGCTGATCGACCAACGTGCGCACCGTCTCAGGCGAGATCGTCAGCTGGTTGGCGTGCATCTGCATGGCGGAAGCCTCCGCGTCATGGCCTTCAACCACAACCCGTTTATTTCCGGCTCGGCCCGATCGTCCGCCCTCTGCCAGGCATGACCAGCCATGGCCAGCCATGACCGCTTACGGACTGTCGCTCACCGGTGGTGGGGCGGGCGTCGGAAAGACGACCGTCGCGTGGGAGGTATCCGCGGCGTTGCGGTCACCTAATTCCCCAGGGTGTGGTGGCTCCCCCGTGCGGGGGGAAGTGGTTCGTTCTCGCGGGCGACGCCCTCCTCCCGTGGCCATTGCGATCGTCGACACGACGGAAGCCGGAAGTGGCTGCCGGCCCGAGGAGCGTGGATGAACACACTTGACGCGACACCGAGTACCGGACTGCGCGGGGCGTGGCGGGCCGCTCACGCGCCCGTGCGGGGCGTTCCCCGATGGGCGCAGGTGGCTGCTTACGCAATCCCGTTCGTCGTCCTGCCGTCCGGCGTCTGGCGGATCGCTACGGTTCTCTTTCACGTTGGCGGGGACGACCAACGACATGGTGTGGGGGACATCCCGTCCTGGCTCCCGGGCCAGGTGTACGTGATCTTCCTGTCGGTTCTCTGCGAGGCACTGGCGTTCACCGCCGTCGGTCTGATCGCTGCGTGGGGAGAGGTCTTTCCCCGCTGGATCCCCGGGCTGGGCGGGCGCCGAGTGCCACTCCCGGCCGCCGTGGCAACCGCCGCGCTTGGCGCGGCGGTTCTGACTGTTCTGTGGACGGCCTCGGCACTCACGATTGCGTCTGGGGCCACCCTCCAGGGCGACCCCCTTCCGGAGGACTTCCCCACACTGACGCTGCACGGCTGGCGCTTGGCCTTCTTCACCGTCAGCTACGCCCCGCTCCTGCTCTGGGGGCCGCTCCTGGCCCTCCTGGCCCTCGCCTACTGGCGGCGCCGCCGCGCTCCCTCCCTGCACGCTGCCCGACCAGGTGCCGCAGCCTGATCGCGACTCCCTATTCCTTGACCGCTCCGGCGTTGGCGTCCTGCACGAAGTAGCGCTGGAAGCAGAAGAACAGCGCTGCGACGGGGAGGGTGGACAGGAGGGCCGCCGCCAGTTTCAGCGGGTACTGGGTGCCGCCGCCCAGGCCGCCTGAGACCATGCGGGCGAGGCCGGTGGTCAGGGTCTCGTACTGGCTGGACTGGGTGGCCACGAGGAAGTGGGTGAACTCGTTCCACGAGCCCTGGAAGGACAGGATGGTCAGGGTGAGCAGGGCGGGGCGGGCCATGGGCAGGACGATCGACCAGAAGGTGCGGAAGACTCCGGCGCCGTCGACGCGGGCGGCCTCCTCCACTTCTCGCGGGATCGACTCGAAGAACTGCTTCATGATGAAGATGCCCGCCGCGTCCACCATCAGCGGCAGGATCATGCCGGTGTAGGTGTCGAAGAGGCCGAGGGCGTTGAGCACCAGGAAGCGCGGGATCAGCAGGGCCACGCCGGGCACCGCCATGACGGCGAGGATGAAGCCGAACAGCACGGTGCGTCCTGGGAAGCGCAGCCGGGCCAGGGCATAGCCGGCCATCGAGTCGAACAGCACCCGTCCGGCGGTGACCACGACGGCGATGAACGTCGAGTTGCCCAGCCAGCGCAGGAACGGAACCCCGCCACCGGCCTTGCTGAGTCCGAACAGGCGTTGGTAGGCGGCGGTCGTCGGGGTGGTGGGGATCAGGCCGAGAGGGTGGGCGGCGGCGTCCGGGTCCGTTTTGAATCCGGTCACGAGCTGGATCATGAACGGCATGAGGTACAGCAGCCCGACGGCGACGGCCAGGGCGTAGCCGAGGATCCGTAGCGTGAGAGGGAAGCGGCCGAGTACGGGAAGTCCCTGCGACCGGGCGGACTTGACGGTCATCGCTTCCTCCCGAGGCGGGTGCCGCGCTCGCGCATCGCGAGGCGTTGCAGAGCGGTCATGGTGAGGATCAGAGCGAGCAGGATGAAGGCGATGGCCGCGCCCTGCCCGTAGTTGGCGTCGTCGAAGGCGGTCGAGTAGGACAGGTAGGCCGGGGTGAGGGTGGTGTTGGCGGGGGCGCCCTGGCTCATGACGTACACCTGGTCGAATACCTGCCAGGTGGCGATCAGGCCGAGGGTCACGACGAGGAAGAGGACGGGCCGGATGGCGGGGAGCGTCACATGGCGGAACATCTGGAAGCGGCCCACGCCCTCGATGGCCGCCGACTCCTCCAACTCGCGCGGAATGTTCTGCAGCGCCGCGAGGAAGATCAGCATGAAGGTGCCGGAGGTCGTCCACACGGAGAGCACGATGATCGTGCACATCGCGAGGGACGGTCCGGACAGCCACTCGAACCAGGACAGTCCCATGAAGGAGTGGTGGGCCAGGGCGCCCGAGGGCTTGTCGGGGTCGACGATGCCCAGGCCGCCGAGCAGGAGGGAGAGCACTCCGCGCGGGTCGTTGAACCAGTTCGGCCCCTTCACCCCCAGCCAGGACAACAGGGTGTTGACCGCGCCGCTGCCCTGGAACAGGAAGAGGAAAATGGTGGAGACCGCGATCGAGCTGGTCACCGAAGGGAAGAAGAACGCGGTGCGCAGGGCGCTGCGGCCGCGCAGCATCCGCTGGTTGACGATGAGCGCGAGCCCCAGCGCGAGGACGGTCTGGAGCGGCACGGTCAGCAGCACGTAGTAGGCGTTGTTGCGCAGCGAGGTGGCGAACAGGGTGCGGTCGAGGCCGGACTGGGTGAGCAGGGCCCGGTAGTTGTCGAGGCCGACGAACTTCGTCTCGCCGCTGAACGGGTTGGACTGGCCGTCCCAGTGCAGCAGGCTGACCCACAGCGCCATCAGGATCGGCAGCACCAGGAAGAGGCCGAGGACGATCACCAGGGGGCTGACGAACAGCCAGCCCCAGACTCCTTCGCCGCGGCGCCCCACGCGCGGGGCGGGCCCGGTGGGGGGTGCCGCGGCCGGACCGGACCCGCCGGGCGCATCAGGGACGCCCGGCGAGTCGGCCGTATGGGAGGTGCCGCCTGTTGCCGCACGGGTGGTGACACGGGGAGGCATGACGGCTCATTCGCCCTTCGCCAGGGCCTGTTCGCCGTTGCTCTGCAGGCCGGCGAGGATCTTCTTCGGGTCGGTGGTGGCCAGCGCCGCGAGGTCGGTGTTGAACTGGGTGAGGACCTTGTCGAAGCCGGCGATGGTCACCGGGCCCTGCGCGTAGGCGTTGGCGTCGACCCATGCCTTGGCGGAAGGATTCTGCTTCGCGTACTCGGCCTGCGCGCTGGTGCGGGACGGCATCACGCCGAAGGCGGCGGCGTTCTTCACCTGCTGCGCACTGGTGGTGAGGTATTTGACCAGGTCCACTGCGGCCGCCCGGTGGGCGCTGTCCTGGGCAACGCCCCAGCACTGACTGAAGGCGAGTGTGCCCTTGCCGGACGGGCCGGCGGGCAGCGGAACCGCCTTGTACTTCACGTTCGGGTAGTCGGCGGTCATGCCGCCGGTGAGCCAGTTGCCCTCAATGGTCATGGCGGCCTTGCCCGTGCCGAGGGCCTCGCCGCCCCAGTTGGTGTCGACCTGCTTGGCGAACTTCATGGAGCCGGACTTCAGCAAGGACTGCGCGTACGTGAGCGCTTCGGTGTTCTGCGTGCTGTCGGCGGTCATCTTCGTCTGGTCGGCGTTGGTGATCCAGCCGCCGGCCTCCTTCATGAAGACGCCGAGTCGCGCGTACTCGCCGTTGACGACCAGTCCGGTGACCTTGCCGGAGGTCAGCCTGGCCGCGACCTTCTTCAGCCGGGCCCAGGTGGTCGGGTAGTCCTTGGCGGTCAGCCCGGCCTTCTTCCACAGGTCCGTGTTGATCGCGAGGGCGAGGGTGGAGGTGTCCTTGGGCAGGCACACCAGTTTTCCGTCGTAGGTGAACGAGGTACGCAGCTGTTGCGAGAAGTCGTCCGCGTCCTTGACCTGGTCGCCGTAGGCGTAGAGGGAGCCGCCCTTGGCGTAGTTGGCGAACTGGTCGGAGTTGACGTAGAAGGCGTCCGGCGGCTTGTGGCCGGCGAAGGACTGGGCGAGCTGCTGGTTGATGTCCTTGGCGACATCCACGGTCACCGTGTTGCCGGACTGCTTCTCGTACGCGGCCGCCGCCTCCTTGACGGCCTTGGTCTCCGCGTCGCCCGAGCTGGCTATCAGTACGGACAGGTGCTGCTTGGAGCCGGAGTCCTGCGCTGTCTTCTTGTTGCTGTCGAAGCTCGAGGAGCAGCCTGTGGCGGCAAGCAGCGCCGCGCAGGTGACGAGGGCGGCGGCCGTGCGGTTGACCATGGAAATCCTCCGAGGGTTGCGGGTGTTACGTGCGGCTCCACCCGGGCGGCGCGGGGACGCGGGCCCGGGGTGGGGGAGGAGGGGAGGGGACGTTTGGTAGGGGGAGCCGTGCCGGGTGCCGGGGAGCGCCCGGTGGTCCCTGCTCGGCTGAAACTCGCTGCTTGGCCAGGCGGCTGCAACTCGGCTGGAATGGCTGCTACTTGGGTAAGTCGCCCGCCGCCGCGTCGCCGCCGTCCGGCGGGCGGACGCTGTCGCGCACGACCAGCGACGGCTCCAGCAGCAGGCGCTCGGGCGCTGCGTCGGGGGCGGCGATCCGCGCCAGCAGCAGCCGTACGCACTCCCGGCCGACGTCCTCCAGCGGCTGAGCGACGGAGGCCAGGGCCGGGAAGAGGATCTCGGCGGTCGGCGAGTCGTCGAAGCCGACCACGGCGACGTCCCGTCCGGGGGTGGCGCCGCGCTCGCGCAGCGCCTGGTAGCAGCCGAGGGCCAGCATGTCGCTGGCCGTGACCACGGCGGTCGCCCCCGCGTCCAGCAGCGGCTTCACGGCGGCACGGGCCGCGTCGATGTCGTTGACGGTCTGCCCCCGCCGCCCGCGAGTCGGCAGCCCGTGCCTGCGCATCGCCCGCTGCCAGCCTTCGGCACGGTCGTCACCGGCGCCGGAAGAGCCACGCTCCCAGCCCAGGAAGGCGATCTCGCGATGGCCGCGGGCGACCAGGTGCTCGACCGCGGCATCCGTGCCGGAGGCACCGTCGACGTCCACCCAGTCGCCGATCTTCCGCCCCGACCACATCCGGCCGAAGCCGACGAACGGCACACCGCGCTTGGCCAGCCACGCCTGGCGCGGGTCGTCGCGCTCGGTGCCGCTGAGGACGAAGCCGTCGACCTCGTGCTGGTCGAGGAGTTCCTCGTACCCTTCCAGGGTCGGCAGGCCCGGCGGGCAGGCGAACAACAGAATTCGGTAACCGGCGTCGTCGGCGGCCTGCGACAGGGCGTGCAGGAACCGGTCCAGGACCGGGGAGCTGGCCGGGACGGGCTGGACGCCGTAGCCGATCAGCCTGCTGGAGCGGGTGCGGAGCGTCTGCGCGGCGCGGCTGGGGCGGTAGCCCATCTCTTCGATGACGCGGCTCACCCGCTCCAGGGTCTCGGGCCGCAACATGTCCGGCGAGTTGATCGCGTTCGACACTGTCTGCGGCGAGACCCCGGCCCGGCGGGCGACCGTCGCGAGGGTCACCTGGCCGCCCTTGGCCGAGGGACTTCTGCTGGAGCGGGGCATGCGGCTCTCCGACGTGCTGAGGAGCTATGGGCTTCGTTTTAGCGTTCCAAAAGCGTTGTCATCGCTCTGACGAGTGACTTAGTGTCTTTTGAACGATCCAACGCTGAGAGGTTCTACTTCCTTGGACACCACTGTCAAGACCCAGGACACCAACGGCTCGGTCACGGCGCCCCCCTCCGCGACCGGCGGCCTGCAGCCGTTCCTGCATGACGCGGTCGTCACACTGCACGCGCCCAGCCTCGCGATCTCACGGGAAGACGGGCAGCTCAGCGGAGGTGCGGACGGCTTCTACCACGGCGACCGCAGGGCGCTTTCCCGACTGACCGTCACGGCCGAGGGCATCACTGTGGCGCCGGTCCAGGGCGGGCTGCGCGGCGCGGACCACGCCGGTTTCCGGTCGATCCTGCGCGGGCTCGGAGAGGTGACACCGGACCCCGCCGTCGCCCTGAACCGCCGCCGCAGCACGGCCGACGGCCGGTTCGAGGAGGTCTTCGAGGTCACCAACGCGGGCGGCGAACACGTCCGCCTCCGGCTGACCGTGAGGGTCGGTACGGACCTCGCCACCATGGAGCAGGTCAAGTCGGGGCACATCCTCGAGGAGACACCGCCCCAGGTCGCGGACGGCGACACCACCGGCCTCGCCTGGTCCACGGGCGAATTCACCGTACGGCTGGCCGCCGAGCCCGCACCGGACGCGCTCCAGGTGCCGACGGGCGAGCTGTCCTACGACATCGATCTCAAGCCCGGCACCTCGTGGAGCGTGGCGCTGATTTGTACGGCGGCCTATGCGGACGGTGACCAGTTCCCGGCCCCGCCCGGGGACCAACTGCCGTGGAGCGTCCCGGTGTTGCGCAGCGCGGACCGCCGCTTCGACCAGTGGCTGGAACAGTCGCTCGCCGACCTGGACCGACTGCGCCTGACGGACGCACAGTCGTCCGACCCGGACCGACCGGACCAGTTTCTGGCCGCCGGCGCCCCCTGGTTCCTGACCCTCTTCGGCCGCGACGCGCTGTGGGCCGCCCGGATGCTCCTGCCCCTCGGCACGGACCTCGCAGCCGGCACCCTGCGCACGCTCGCCCGCCGCCAGGGCACCGTCACCGACCCTGCCACCGAGGAACAGCCGGGCAAGATCCTCCACGAAGTGCGCCGCGGCACCCTCCAGATCGCGGACCGGCTCTCCCTCCCCCCGGTGTACTACGGCACGGTCGACGCCACCCCGCTGTGGATCACCCTGCTCCACGACGCCTGGCGCTGGGGCCTGGCCCCCGCAGAGGTCGAGGAGCTGCTGCCGCACGCAGAGGCCGGGCTCGCATGGATGCGGGAGGCGGCAGCGGCCGACGGCTTCCTCAAGTACGTCGACCAGACCGGCCACGGCCTGTCCAACCAGGGCTGGAAGGACTCCGACGACTCGATCCGCCACCGAGACGGCCGCCGCGCCCAGGCGCCGATCGCCCTGTGCGAGGTCCAGGCATACGCCTACGAGGCCGCGCGCGGCGGCGCGGCGCTGCTGCGCGCCTTCGCGCGGCCGGGTGCGGACGCCTGGGAGGACTGGGCGGAGCAGCTCGCCACCCGCTTCCGCGAGCACTTCTGGGTGCAGGACGAGAAGGGCCCGTACCCGGCGGTCGCGCTGGACGGCGACGGCAGGCCGGTCGACTCGGTCACCTCCGGCTTCGGCCACCTCCTCGGCACAGGCCTGCTCAACGCGCAGGAGAGCGCGCTGCTGGCCTCCCGGCTGGCCGGGGCCGACCTCGACGCGGGACACGGTCTGCGTACGCTGAGCAGCCAAGCCGTGGGCTACAACCCCTATGGCTACCACGTCGGTTCGATCTGGCCGCACGACACCGCGATCGCCGTGCACGGTCTCGTCAGGGCCGGTTTCGCAGACGCCGCGGCAGCGCTGGCCGACGGCCTGGTGACGGCCTCGGTGGCGTTCGGCGCCCGGCTGCCCGAACTCTTCGCGGGCCACGGCAGTAAGGCGGGCCCCGGTCCCGCCCCCTATCCGGCGTCGTGCCGACCCCAGGCGTGGGCGGCCGCGTCCTCGGTCCTCGTGCTCCAAGCGGCACTGGGCCTGGATGCCGATATCCCGGGCGGCACGGTCACCGCGGTTCCCACCTTCGCTCGGAACTACGGCCCGCTGACCCTCGAAGGACTCCAGGTCAACGGGGAACGGCTGGACGTCACCGTGGCCGCTGACGGATCGGCACAGGTGACGGCGCCGGAGGGACTGTCCGTGACCACTGCCTGACGATGCCTGTCACTCTGCGGTGCCTCACCGCGCACGAGGCGGCGATCAGCACGATCAGAAGCGGACCGGTGCAGCGCGCCAGTCGGCTCACTGGGAGCCGAGCGGTCTCCCCGAAGTCGGATCGGCCGGTGTGCACGGCACGGCGGTGTGGATGACAGCGGCGGCGGCCGGTGGAGAGCCGTCACCGCTCGCTCTTCGCGGCCTGTGGGCGCTGCCGGTCTATGGCCAGGTGATGGGATCGCCGGCGTTGTGGTCCCCGAGCCAGATCGTCTTCTCCGGTTCGTCGTAGTAACTGATCTCCGCGCAGGCTCCTTCCGGTTCCTTGTCGGCGGTCTGGAAGTGGCCGCTCTTCCAGCCGGTGAGGTCGTGCTTGGCCACGAGCTGGCGGACCACCTTCCTGAACTCGGGGTAGGAGATGCAGGTGCGCTCGGCGAAGTGCGCCTTGATGTCGGTGCGGAAGCGAGCGAGGCCGAGCTGCTCCCGGGTCGGCCCCAGATAGGGGTCCGCGCGGTGACGTCCGCACTGCTCCCGGCCTCCGGCGTACACGACGATGGAGCCCTGCTGAGAGCTGTCGACGCAGGCGGTGAGCGTGCCGGGCGCCGGCTCGCCGAACATCTCCTGCCACTGCTGCCGGCACTTGCGTACCGGATCCTCGGTGCCGGGATCGAAGTTGACGATGGCATCGCCCTGGTCGGGGCCGTCGCAGGTCAGTCCCGTCGAGTCGAGCGTATGGCCCTTGCCGTCACCGGCCACCCACGCATAGGTGCCCGCGGTGACGCCGGCGACGGTCAGAGCCACCGCCGGGGCCAGGACCAGGATGCGCCTGCGCCGCCGTCGTGCGCTGCGGCGAACCCGCGCGAGGATCCGTGCGGCGGTCGGCGAGTCGGGGTCGGTCGCCGCCCCGCCGGGACTCGGATCGCCGTCCCGCAGCATCCGGTCGAGTTCGTCATCGCTCAGCATGGTCGTTCTCCTTGTGGTCCTTCTCCTCGGTCGGATCCTGGTGCCCGCTCGCCGCGCCAAGACGTTCGCGCAGGCGCTGTCTGGCGCGGTGCAGGCGGGTGTCGACGGCGCCGACGGAGATGCCGAGCACGGTCGCGATGTCCTGCCGGGACAGGTCGTCCCAGTAGGCCAGGCGCAGCAGTTCCCGATCGGCGTCCGAGGCCTGCGCCAGGGCCGCCGCCAGATCGTCGCCTCCGTCAGGCTGGAGGTGGCCGGTGTGCGGCGGATCGGCACGTTCGGCCATCCGTAGCAGCAGCCGTGCCCAACGGCGTTGGCTGCGGGCCTGGTTGGCCAGAACCCGGCGGGCGATGCCGAGCAGCCACAGCACCGCCTCCTCGTCGCCCGAGGGCAGTTGCCGTCGTCGGCGCCAGGCGACCCCGTACACCTCGGCCACCACGTCGTGTGCCGCTGTCTCGCCGGTTCGGCGCAAGCAGTACGCCATCACCCGGCGGAAGGTCTGCCGGAACAGCTGCTCCAGCTGTTCGCCCCGTTCATCCGCGTCCATGCACAGTAATGTCCACCACAGCGCGATGCCTTACGCCCTCAGCCGCTGCTGTCCCACTCGGGTGCAGTTCGTTCTGAGGGAAGGGCTGACCTGCGCTGTTGTCCGCCATCGCGGACCCACCACGGCCCCTACGCCGGGCGGGCCTCTCCGCGCCCGTGCACCGGATCTGGCATCGACCCAGGTCAGCCCTTCCCGTCAGGGGAGCTACCGCCGCTGGACGGGTTGGCTCCGCTCGTACGCCCGCTGATAAAATGAGGACACGCTTCGACATCGCCGGGGCCCGTACCAAGGGGTACGGGCCCCGCACCGTTCCGGGGCGCAAGACCAGGAAGGTTCCCCCATGAACGCGAAGCCGTCGACCCCCGGACCCTCCCGAGCCGGTACACCGCAGCGGGCGACAGGATCGCAGGGCGAACCTTCGACGCCGCAGACGGTGTCACCGGGCCTGCCTCCGGCCGCGTCCTTCGACGCACTGGGGCTGCCGTCGGAGCTGATGAAGACGATGACCGGCCTTGGGGTGACGGAGCCTTTCCCGATCCAGGCGGCCACCCTGCCCAACGCGCTGGCCGGACGCGATGTCCTCGGCCGTGCGCGG
>Ga0307512_10006729_pt1 | contig 11562 bp, 12 predicted proteins | sample 14_EM_MG_FD_200267 | JGI IMG/M metagenome (GOLD analysis project Ga0307512, IMG submission 200267) | Populus trichocarpa ectomycorrhiza microbial communities from riparian zone in the Pacific Northwest, United States - 14_EM | ecosystem: Host-associated > Plants > Roots > Unclassified | place... | reverse complement strand
ACTCAACTGGTACAGGAGGTGCTGGAGCTTAACAGCAACAGTACGGGCATGATTCCGGACGATTACCGTGCCACTGCTATAGATACTATCATTGGATTTAGAGATGTTTTGTCCTGGTGACCGAATGCAGCGCTGGAGGTCGTCGTAAAGAAAGATTTCCTTGTTTCGTGCTTCCTCGGACATTTCTAGTATCAGTGCGGTGTGTGTACGAAAGGGCAAAACCTCAGAGTACACACATTTTTTATCGCTTTTTTTCGCCTATCATGAACTCTACAAGTACACGTACTGTTGGAGGCTTGATTTTGTAGTTCGTTTTGCTTCCGAGTCAAGTGCGACGTCTGGTCCTAAAAGTTTGTCCCTCTTTCTTTTTTGCTTCGTGTCTACACTCGAAGAGGCCCGAAGGCGAGCTTCGAATACAAGCCTTTTGTGTCGTTTCCTCGCTCTGTCCGTCCCGCGGCCCACTGGCACGGGTGTGCCCCGGTCGGTAATCTTCACCCCGTACATACGTTCCTTCGGTCAAACTGTCGAACGTCACGTTATCTATCTGAAGTCGAGTTTTGAAGTTTCCCGCCGTGTGCTACTGACTTTTTGCAGTTCTCAAAAAAGTAAGCCTTTCTATGAGGGCCGAAGGAGGCGTGAACCAGGTGCAGCCACACCCCGCGCTAACTCGATACCCGGACCAGCTCAGCCACTCCTACTGATCGCATCATTTCCGTCTCCAGGGAGAAACAGATGAGCATTCCTTTCTTGGCTGGAGGAGATCCGGGATTAGGGGCGCAGATTAGAATCGGGCACCAGCTGAGATGTGCAAGGAAGACGGCGCGTACCCTAGACCTTCCAGCCCGACCACTGTGTTCGGAGCCCTTCGCGCTTCCACACCCTTTAATCTCCAGTATCTTTGCTTTGTATTTACAAACTCAAAAAGTCATCACCACCAAGTCGAAGCTGATCTAATCACAGTGATGCCTGGATTACGTACTTAGTTCGTCTGAGCTAAACGCCAGCCACAGTCTTTTTTCCGCTTCACCTCCCTGATTTTACGCCACAGTACAGCATCATCCTTTGCTAAAACCCCCGAACTGCACGTACATAATTCCTCATCAACCCTTTCCTGTATTCCTGGGAGGCCCGTCCACTATATCGGCATACCCATCACAGCTCTGTGTCACCCCAGCCTTGAACTTGACAGGTCAGCGACTTGGGTCGAAACCTTTGAATGCTAGGCTCTAGGCAATATAGCAAGGAATACACGCCGCGGCGACCCCGGGTATCGAATTACGGTAAGACGTTTCGGGCATAGCAAGGCCTTCCACACACACGTAACTGTGATTAGCGCCTGCGCAGTCAACCAGAGAACGCTCAGAGACTTCGATGGGTGTTCGTGATGCGGAGAAACTGTGGACGACTGAGTGGGGCCACTCTATATATTAGCCGTCGGTGACCTATCCTACTCGTACGACCACCTTCCCGTGGCTTCATAGACTCCGTACTATGCGGGCACTTCTCAGCTCGCTCCTGTTGACTGCCTGGCCGACTGAGCGCCTTCCTGTCGGCCATCCGCGCGTGCAACTCGGAGACACCACCCTCATAGGAAAACATCTTCAACCCTCTCAACTGGAATTTTTTGGAGGTCAGAGTTCTCTCGTTTTGATCCGACTTCCTCCTCACCCCTCTCGCCTTCAGGTATCCCTTTTGCTGAGCCTCCAGTAGACGACCTCCGTTTCTCTCCTCCGAGGCCCAAGGATTCCCTCTCACCCCTACGATCATTCGACGCTCGTAATTACGGTCCGCCATGCTTACAGCCCATCGTCTCTCCTCTATCTGGGACCCCAGTCTCCGCTCCACCGGAATTACTTGCCGATATGTCAGAGGACTGTCTCAACCTAAATGTATTCAGACCTTCCGGTATTGACGCGAACTCATCGTTGCCTGTCATGGTCTGGATTTATGGAGGAGCATTTCAATGTGCGTGGCGGGTGTCTCCATCTTCCGGAAAGTTCAATACTTTCCACAGATGGCGCTTCTTTCATCTATGACGGAACTCCTCTCGTCAAACAATCTGTGGATCGTGTACGTACCTCATCGCACACTCATGAGTTGTCCACCCTCTTATTAACAGATGTTACTCACAGGGAACCCCGATCTTGTATGTGTCTATCAACTATCGTGTTGGACCTCTCGGCTTCCCTCAAGGACCCGAGGCTGTGGAGCGAGGGGCCCTCAACCTCGGCCTGCACGACCAACGGGTTGCTCTGGAGTGGGTGCAGAAGAACATCGCATCGTTTGGCGGCGATCCTTCCACGGTATGTCCACGGGTCGTCGTACTGTGTCGTCCTCCCCCCCATAGTAGGTCACGCAATCCATGATAGGTCACCGTTTTCGGAGAGAGCGCAGGAGCAACGTCCATCTCCCTTCACTACCTCAACGACTATTTTTCCACCGTTGCCCGAGCCGCTGTACGCCCTCGTCCCTCGCGCATCGACAAGGTTCCTGATCTCATAACCACACATTTCAGATCTTCGAATCAGGAACAGCATCCACTCTTAATTGCTTCGATGCCAACCGTAACCTCCCCTCTTGGATGCTCTTCGCAACCAACGTACCGTCCTGTGCCACCGCAACCCCAAACGACACGTTCTCTTGCCTCATGTCTGCCAATTCGTCTGATATCCTTGCCGCCATAAATCCCGGTTTGGCCCTCAATCCTTTTGCTTTCGTCCCCGTCTTCGATGGGCCGGGGGGTATTCTCAGCGACTACCCCGCGAAGCGCCTTCTACGCGGGGCTGGCGCACGAGTACCGGTTTTGGCCGGCACAAATCTCGATGAAGGTCGGTTTCTTCTATGCTGGTCGGTAGCATTGTTCATGCCAGCACAGGGACGCTCTTCACTCCGCGGGGCTTCCCGACTGAAGATATTTCTATATGGCTGAATGCAAATGCCACCCCGTCTCCAGTTGGCCCTGATGCCCTGAAAGCTGGGATGGACAAACTGATGTCGCTCTACCCTGACGATCCCAGTGCGGGCTCACCTTTTGGCATGGGAAATGAACCGTTCGGCGCTGGATCTGGGTACCAGCGGGAAGCTGCGATCTGTATGTCATCCACATCTTGTTTCGGCTTATTTCTTTATTTTGACGGGTTGTTGCGGGCTAGTTGGAGATATACGCTTCCAAGCGCAACGCCGGTTCTGGACCCGAACGACTTGTGCACCGTCCTATGCCTACCTCTTCACAGATCCCCAACCCGGCACTGACCCAGCACTTGGAGTATTCCATACTTCCGAGATACCTTATATCTTTGGAAATGTATCTACGACTGCGACGCCAAAAGTTGCAAATTTGAGTCGCATGATGCTGGATTATTGGATCTCATTTGCAGCCTCGCTGACTCCGAACGACGGCAAGGGAACGAGTAGTGCGTTTTGATGCGTCTCAATATCTGTGTTGCTTCTTCTAACCCTACATTTAGGGCCTCATTGGGAGACATATAAGAAAACCAAGGTATGGCTCAATGTTTTCGTGTTTGGGATATACTCAGCCTGGTGTAGGAGGTTCTGGAGCTTAACAGCGACAATGTGAGCATGATTCCGGACGATTACCGTGCCACTGCTATCGATACTATCATCGGATTAAGAGAGGATTTTTCCTGGTAACCAAAGCCGACGCTCGACGTCGTCGTAAAGAAGCTTTCTTGTTTGCTATATCCCTGGGCATTCTACTGTAGTATCAGTGCAGCATGTGAACTACGGAGTTAATCGTTGGTTTTCCCCGGAATAAATACCCTTTTTTTTCGTACGCATACATGGTCCCGCTCAATTTGGAAACTCCGAGTCGTTGCCATCACTGAAATCGTGATGGGGCGGGTTCGGCTACAACTGCCAAACATCGCACCATCTCAACCGACTTTCGCAGTTTCCGGCCGTGTGCTGCTTACCTGGGCCTTTGCAACTCTGGCCGAATGCAAATGCTACCCCGTCTCTACTTGGTCCTGGTACCCCGAGGGCAGGGATAGACAAAGTGATATCGCTCTATCCTGACGATCCCAGTGCGGGTTCACCATTTGGCACCGGAAATGAAACGTTCGGCACTGGATCTGGATACAAGCGGCAAGCCGCGATTATATGTCATAGACATCTTGCTCACTTCGACTCAATTTCGTATTGATGGGTTATTGTGTGCCAGTTGGAGATATACGCATCCAAGGACAACGCTGGTTCTGGACCCAAACGACCCTCGCACGGTCCTATGCTTACCTCTTCACAGATCCCCAGCCTGGCTCTGACCCAGCAACTGGAGTATACCATGGTGCGGAACTACCTTATCTCTTTGGAAATGTAAGCACGACTGGGCAGCCAAAATATGGATCGAGAGATGTATTGTCCTGGTGACCAAAGCCAGCGCTGTAGCTCGAGGTTGTCGTATGGAAATTTTCTTCATTTGTTATTCCCTCTGTACGTGGACATAGTCCAGCTCCAAACCACTTGATTTCCGTCGCCGTCATGGCAACCCTGACGAGGGCAAGTTCGGTCACAATTGAACAGTCAACTGTTATGTCATTGTAGGTAAGGTGGCTGCGATAAGTAAGATGTTGACCCAAGGGGATGGCAGACAGAGAAAGGGGAGGAGAGGAGAGAATAGGAGGGAAAGAAGTGGGGTGGAGAGACAAGAACGAGCACGGACGACGGTTCCATGGAACTGAGCGAAGGTGTGTGGACAACAATTCCGCTACGTGAGACCGAGACGTGTGAGAAACGACGGGGAGAGAACAAGAAATGTCTGCGAGCGACAGTCTCGCTATGTCGAAGGGAAAGGAGTGATCACGCAGGGAATAGAGAAGAACACGAGGAGTAGGATTGGGGATGTACGACGCGATGACCAATGATGATCCATGCACTCCACAAGGGCAGGAAGCATTGTTTAAATACATGCGCTACCCAATGAGAATCGTAGCAAAGTAAGGGTATTGGGAGAACGAGGCCACGAAGGCGAAGGCGGGAGAGCAATGCAGAGAGAAAGAGGCAGTGGTGCCGGTGTTGTCGAGAGGCGGGAGGCAGTGACGGTGGACATTGGGAGCGATTGAGAGCGATGTCGAAGAAGTCGAAACAAGAGCCTGAGGGAAAGTATGTATAGACAAATGACATGGCGAGGAGAGCTAAGAAAGGGAAGTGAGAGAGGAAGTGAACGCGTGGGTCTTGCACCGGATGCACAGAAAGGGAAAGGAACTAAGGAACGAGGCTATGAGACAGGGAGAGTGACAGGAAGAGGATGACTTGTGTTTGACAGGCGCTCCGGCGTGGCGTGGGCCACGTGGCTGTCACTTGTGAAGCTTGCCTTACGTCATCTAAAATTGACCTGTGCGGTGTTCCATTTCCGTCTGCAGTTACTGACCCTGGCAACTCTCGTCGTCCTCTGGAGGTGCTGGCGAGGGTCACACGCTGTACCAACACGATACCTGCTGGACAGGTAACAAATAGGGGCTCACATACACATAGACATGCCAATATGCTGATCGTATGGTCTCTTCAACTGCTTTCCGTTTATTTAATGTACTTTTCCCTAGATTCAAGTACAATACCACTCGTTCGCGGTTCCTCAGTCTTTCCCCCAAGGACTGGGGTTAGAGCCCGTACACGTTCCCGACGGAGTAACTGGAGATGAGCATCGATAAACTCTTTGCTTTCTGGGGTGCAGCTTGGAATCCGACCACCGCTGAAGAACTAGAATGTCACACCTCTCTTTTCCAAACACAGAATTAGAATCGTGGCGAAAGCTCTGTCCAAGAGGCATGCAGAGTATGAAAGGAAAGAAAGAAGAAAGAGAGGAACGAGGTGCAAGGTGCAAGGTCTCTGTGAGGGACGGATGAAAGAACAAAGGGCTAGATCATGTGGCGATGGAATGATGATGAATGATGGGGTTGACGTTGACAATTTTGGGGGGCAAAAAGGATAGACGTAACTCACATAAGGGAGTGAGGGGTGAGAGTGAGGATCATCGACACGTTGCCCGGTGAGGACTGCGCGGGGTCATTCATTAAAAGTCTAGAACAGAAGCGACTGGCTGATGAAAAATGTTGTCATTGTTTGTTTTATTCAACTCAGACAGGTGCCACGGCAGGTCCCGTTCGAAATGTTCGTACTCCCCTGTTTGTGTCCTGCCTCTGCCTTCTTTTTGTTATCCCCTGGACCTTTTTAAAACCGCCGAACTGCTGCTGTAGTGACAGATGGTGAATTGAAACGTAACACTCTCTATCGCGTGCAGCGACCTTACGAATAATAACTGGCTGTGCCTCTCCTGCCGACTCGGTATGATTCTTCCGATTGATCCGCTCTATGGCTGGCTGACCTTTCACCAATTTCACCCGCAGTTACATCCGTCATATTCACCATGCCAAGCTGTAGTGTGTCATGGTTTACAGCATTTCTGTGCTAGACCTTGGTCCCAAAGAGCGAGGAGCTCACATCCCATTATGATCCGCAAATTAAAAGCATTCAGGGCAAGCAGGGCCTGTAATGTAGACCTGACCGACTGGCCAATTCCCTGTGCTGTGGATAATGGAAGCGACCGAAATTACGGCGAGCGTTCCCAGTGCGGGGGATTGAATGGGGTCGCTTCAAATATAAGTCGTCGATCCGTATCATCACCATTGGGCGACTCGAAGACTCGGCGCCATGTGGACACTCCTTCTCAACTCGTTCTTCTTTCCCGCCTTACTGGCTGAGTGCCATTCTGTCCGCCACCCACGGGTACAGCTCGGAGACACCACCCTCATAGGAAAACGTCTTCAACCTTCTAACTTAGAATTTTTCGGAGGTTATTCTTCTCCTATTTCAATCGGATCTCTTCCTCACTCCACACTTCCAGGGATTCCTTTTGCCGAACCCCCAGTCGACGCCCTCCGCTTTTCGCCTCCGAGGCCTAAATATTCACTTTCCCCCCTACAGTCATTCGATGCTCGTGATTTCGGTCACGCATGCCTACAGCCTGTAGGCTGATAATCGTATCTTTTCTGTCTGTAAACTCATTCCCTTTTCCTACAGCTATTGCTTCCGAACATGTCAGAGGACTGTCTCACGCTTAACGTATTCAGGCCTTCCGGTGTTGGCCCTGGCTCCTCTTTGCCTGTGATGGTCTGGATTTATGGAGGCGGATTCCAATGTGCGTAGCGGATGTCTCCACGGCTTGGTGACGTCGCTATGTTTCGGAAGATTTATGAACTTTCACAGATGGTTATACTTCTATTTATGACGGAACTCCTCTCGTCGAACAATCTGTCGGTCGTGTGCGTACCTCATCGCACTCTTAAAGTTTTCACACTCTTATTGATTAATGTTACCCACAGGGAACACCGATCCTGTTTGTATCTATCAATTATCGTCTTGGTCCTCTCGGCTTCCCTCTAGGACCCGAGGCTGTGGAGCGAGGTGCTCTCAACCTTGGCCTGTATGACCAACGGATTGCCCTTCAGTGGGTGAAGAAGAACATCGCATCGTTCGGTGGAGATCCCTGCAAGGTATGTCCACGGGTCCCTATCCTCCTTTCATACCTAATTTTCACAAATATGATAGGTCACCATCTTTGGAGAGAGCGCAGGGGCAGCGTCTACATCCTATCACTATCTCAACGACGATTTTACCGATGTTGCCCGTGCTGCTGTATGCTCTCATCCCTCATTCTCCCTCATTGACGAGGTGCCTGATCTTATTTCACAGATCTTTGAATCAGGGACGGCATCCCTTCTTCCCGTCTTTGATGCCTACCGTGATATTCCCTCTTGGATGCTCTTTGTAAACAACATCCAATCCTGTGCCACCGCATCGATAAACAATATGTTCACTTGCCTCATGTCTGCCAGCGAGTCCGATATCCTTGCTGCCATGAACGCAAGTTTGGCTATCGCACCATTTCCCTTTCGCCCTGTTCTTGATGGGCCTGGGGGCATTTTGAGTGACTACCCCGCAAAGCGACTGTCACGCGGGGCTGGCGGAGATGTACCGCTTATGTCTGGCACAAATCTCGATGAAGGTCTGTTCCATCTACGTTCACGGTGCCATGGCTCATGGCAGCGCAGGGACGATCTTCATTCCACAGGACTTCCAGACTGAAGAGATTTCGATATGGCTGAATGCAAATGCTACCCCATCTCCGCTTGGCCCTGATTCCCTGAAGGCTGGAGTAGATAAGGTGATATCTCTCTATCCCGACGATCCCAGTGCGGGTTCGCCGTTCGGCACGGGAAACCAAACCTTTGGCACTGGACCTGGATACAAGCGGGCGTCCGCGATCCGTATGTCCTCGTCGTCCTGCTTACTTGGAACCACTTTTGTATTGACGAGTTATGACCGGTCAGTTGGGGATATGCTCTTCCAAGCGCAGCGTCGATTCTGGAGCCGAACGATTGCCGCACCGTCCTATGCTTACATGTTCACAGATCCCCAGTTGAGCACGGACCCAGCATTTGGAGTATACCATTCTGCCGAGTTGCCGTACATCTTTGGGGCCTTTGTAACTGTCTTGGGAAATGTCTCCACGGCTTCGCCACCAAATGTTGCAAATCTGAGTCGCGTTATGCGGGATTATTGGATCTCTTTCGCCGTCTCACTGACGCCAAACGATGGCAAGGGGACTAGTAGTGCGTATTGATGCGCATCGATATTTTCGTTGCTTTTACTGACCCTACCTTTAGGACCTCATTGGGGAAAATACAAGAAAAATAAGGTATGGCCCAATGTCCTCACAACTGAGAATTACTCAACCCGGTACAGGGAGTACTGGAGCTTAACAGCAACAACGTGCACATGATTCCGGATGATTACCGGGCCACTGCTATCAATGTTATCATCGGATTGAGAGATGTCTTGTCCTGGTAATCGAAGTCAGCGCTGGGGGTTGTTCTGAAGCGAAATATACATGTATATGGTCCGAGCTGAAGGATAATCTCATCGACGCCATCGTGATACTGATGGAGGCGTTTTCGGGGGGCTTACCACAGTTCATCTATGGCTGATAACAAACAGGCAGTTGGTATTCTTTTGAGATAATGCCTTGTGTAACCTGTAGATATATTTTGATAAAGGAAGGAATTTGACCTGTACGGTTGTGAAATCCGTATAAGAGCTGTCAGCATGTGTGTGTCGACGATGCGTGGTCCCAAAATTTGGAGTGGGATAAATATAACATGTGGATCACGATCCGCCCTGCCAATGCCAATGCGCACCACATGCCGCAGCACGCAAAAAAGATGGGATTGCCTGCACTTCCCTCATTCCGGGCGGGTCCAGCGCAAGAGATACTTATAAGTAAGAATGAACACCGTGACGCACGTAAGTATGTGTTTACCAGAATTGATCGTGCAATTTTCGCTCATTTTCTCATTTTCTCTCTTCCCCTCATCTTCTGACCCGATATACCACTTTCAGTACGATACACTCCGCTCCATCATGATGCCAATGTACCTCAGTCATGTTTTGACCAGGCCGACGATTCTTCAAATTCCAAGAATCCTTCCGTGGTTTCTTCCTCATGTTGACAGTGCGGCCACTTTGACTAGACAGTGCATCTGCGATAAGGGCTTCCACAGCCCTTTCGTTCACGCAAATATTCCCTACCCTTGCGCTCACACCGCTTGCACACACCACCATGCATCATGTTATATCTACCCAAAGGTCACCGGTCACCAGTCATCCGCGGCCCCCTTCCCAATTTATTACATAACACTTGGTCTACCGTTAGGCTCGGATCGAGCCGTTCTGCTACAAGTTTCCCACTCCGAACGCCGTTCACCATAATATGCTCCCTCATCATACGATGAGATACTTGAAAGCAAACATCTGGTAAATTACCCTTTTCGGACCATGATTGCATGACTACTTGTATCACTCATCCTTCGCTGAACCTGCCGAACTACTAGTGACACGAAACATAGCTCTCCATCACAGGCAGCAACCTTAGGAAGAGTCATTGGGAAGAGGAACTGGCTGTGCCTTCGTCTGCCAAATTCCTTCAACTGTACATGACTCCCAGTCATTCTACTTCATTATATTGGTATTTCCATCCCATAACTCACATCTTCCTTGCAGTTATGCCGACCATTTATATGCCCCCCTAACCTTGAATTTGGCATGTCACGCCACATGGATTTAAACATTTGTATGCTGGACTTCGGGACAATTGGGCAAAGAATACACCCGATCATTACGTTAAAAGTTCCACGCAGAGCAGAGCCTTCCATACGCATGTGAATGTGATTGAAGCCCGTGCTAATGACTAACAGAGGACTTCGAGGAATGTTCTCAGTGCATATATTACCTGTCGATGATCTATTTTACTCCGTACCACTACCTCTGCGTAGCTTCGTAGACTCGGCACTATGTGGGCACTCCTTCTCTTGCTCCTCTTGACTGGCTGGCTGGCTGAGTGCCATCCCGCCCGCCGACCACACGTGCAACTTTGGAGACACCACCCTTAAAGGAAAACGTCTCCAACCTTCTAACCTGGAATTTTTCGGATGTTAGTGTCCTCCTATGTTGACCCGGTCTCCTCCTCACCTCTCACTTTTAGGTATCCCTTTTGCCGAGCCTCCAGTTGACAGCCTTCGCCTTTCACTTCCGAGGCCAAAGTATTCCTTCTCTCCCCTACAATCATTCGACGCTCGTAACTATGGTCGACCATGCTTGCAGCCCCTCGTCTCTCCTCTGGATGGGACACCAGCTGGCGTCCCACCGCGATCGCTTGCAGATATGTCAGAGAACTGTCTCACCCTTAATGTATTCAGGCCTTCCGGTGTTGAAATTGACTCCTCTTTTCCCGTCATGGACTGAATTCATGGGGGAGGATTCTTATGTGCGTGGCAAATATCACCATTTTTCGGGTAAACTCATGCCTTTTCACAGATGGTGCTTCTTTCATCTACGACGGAACGCCTCTTGTCAAGCAATCTGTGGGTCATGTACGTACCCTATCGCACAAATCACAAGTCTTATTGAGAGACGTCACTCACAGGGAACCCCGATCCTATACGTGTCTATCAACTATCGTATCGGACCCCTCGGCTTCCCTCAAGGACCCGAGGCGACGAAGCGAGGAGCCCTCAATCTCGGCCTGCACGACCAACAGGTTGCCCTGCAGTGGGTGCAGAAGAACATCGCATCGTTTGGTGGAGATCCCCGCAAGGTCTGTCCACATACAGTTGCCCTCTTGCCATAGCTGGTATCACGGACCATGATAGGTCACCGTCTTCGGAGAGAGCGCAGGGGCGATGTCTACATTCTTTCACTATCTCAACGACTATTTTTCCACTGTTGCTCGAGCTGCTGTACGCCCTCGTCTCTTGCGCATCGATAAGATATCTCGTTTCAGAATGACACATTTCACAGATCTTAGAGTCAGGAACCGCATTCATCCTTGTTAACTTCAACGCCAGCCGGAACTTCTCCTCTTGGATGCTCTTCGCAGCCAATGTACCATCGTGTGTCACCGCATCGCCAGACAACACGTTCGCTTGCCTCATGTCTGCCAGCGAGTCTGACATTGTCGCTGCCATTAACCCCAGTTTGGCTATTGACCCT
>Ga0307512_10006728_pt1 | contig 11564 bp, 15 predicted proteins | sample 14_EM_MG_FD_200267 | JGI IMG/M metagenome (GOLD analysis project Ga0307512, IMG submission 200267) | Populus trichocarpa ectomycorrhiza microbial communities from riparian zone in the Pacific Northwest, United States - 14_EM | ecosystem: Host-associated > Plants > Roots > Unclassified | place... | reverse complement strand
TGCAGACAAAAAAGGGGTGGAAGGCCAACCAGGGCCCATAACCTGACGCGCAGCAATGTAGCGCAGCGACCAGGCTTACCAAGTATTCACTTAGGTACTACTGTAGCTAGCAGATGATCCGGGGGATCGACTCTCTGTATTGTTAGGGCGAAAGCCCTGGGGTTTATATACATGTGAGGCCATGACTGTGACGTGCATACTACCATATGTGCATATGTGACCTATGTATCATAATTACCACAAATTGGGAAGTGTACCTCCATATCTGGATGGTAGCACGTGTTGGACTAATGCGTCTTCAACAGGTCCACCCGGATATAACACACAGCAAACGAGATAGGACTGTTCTGCATATAGACTCCCTTCTTTGGGATGCACATCTCATTCCAGTATACAGTAGTAAGAAATTGCCACTAGATTTCCACTATTCATACTCTCTAGATGCATTCGAAGCTTACTACGTTAACAAGTATATAGACCACCATGCTAACAAAATGATATTCTAGTAATCTACTGGATACTGGTGCATGCTGGGGCCCTGGGGTCGCGTTGAGGCGTTAACAACATTCATGTGTGGCACCACCAGTGGCCACAGATATACGACATGATGCAGATCATTTGATGCGACCATGCAGGCACAAGTGAGTCGGTTCTGTGTGTGATATCTGGTGTGACCAGAGCATGCCAAAGTTAGGATCACATTCAGGCATTCATGCATTCATGTGTAGCATCACCACTGCAGTATCTGTACGTGAATCCCCATGCCATCTTTCCAACTTGACAAGTGCTGGGATCACGTTCAGGTGTTCATGCATTCCGAGTCATGTGTAGCACTACCACTGGCTGCAGACATACAGGTTGATGCAGGTCTTTTGATAATTGGATGTGACCATGCAGACATGAGTGAATCAGTCAGCTATCCAAGTGATATGCAGTGTGACCAGAGTGTGGGGCCAAGTTAGTGTAAACCGGAGTGACTATGATCACAAGATCTGGTTGCTTGGTTGGGAAGCTTATTCGATCGATCCTGTGCCTTCAGGGCATTGCATGCATCCGTCTGTATTCAATACTCATTCTGAGACACTACAGGTTGTAACAAGTGTCCTGCACCAGAGATTTTTGGTTCATTGCCCAGAATAATCATGCAGCTACCAGCGGTTGTAAGTACTAGTAGTAGTGTCCCCGGGCCCCACTACTAGGGGATTTTTATTCATCCCCAATCACCATGCCATCAACCTGAGTGCCAGTGCCAGCCAAAGACCTTGATGTCACTAACGATGGCCTATCCCGCATGTGAAACAAAATGTGAATCGAAGTCATGAACCAATGGATTGCAAATCGCAGGAACTATCCTCAAATCGCACCAAATTCACTTTCTGCGGTGACAAACTGAGCTAGACAACCTAGAAAAGCTTAGCAGGTGGTTAGGAGTTACAGTCACATTTTCCCCCCTCTCGATGTGCAGCAGGAAGTCTCTTCATTGTTTCCTCTCTATACACCCTCTCCGTTTACCCATAATGCCAGTGAATACACATGCGTCCAATGCAGACATGCACCCAGGACACATTGTATTAGAGAACCAAATCCTGAGGCGGATGAAAAAACAAATTCAAATGGACAATGCCCATGCTGAGAAAGCTGCTATTGCGGAGAGAGATGCAGAAGAGGCCCGCAAAAAGTGCATCACGGAGGTGGAGGATGGAATAGAAGTGAACGAGAAAGATATATGCATGCATGCCAACAGGCCAGACCTTCGCTACAAACCGATGCCAGGAAGTGCCAAGGAAGAGGAAGCCATACCAACCTACAGAGAGTAAGCTCACTGAACCAAGTTATCTGATTTGATGCTCAAGCTTACGGATGAGAGCAGATCGGGTGCCAGGGAGGAGGAAGAGGGAGACGTACCAATCCACAGTGATAGAGAGGAGGTAGACGAAGATATACCAGCCGACTGTGACATAGAGTAAGCTCACTGAACAAAGCCATCTGATTTGATGCTCAAGCTGACGGATGAGAGCAGATCTGAGGAGGAGGACAAATCGGATTTCTACTCTCCACTGGCATCCACAGTCTTAAACAGCTCGAGCAGTCTAAGTGATGATGATCATGCCAATGTGAATGATCCTGAGGACAAGTCTGGGTCCCAGGTCCTCCTTGACGGCGATGGAGATGGAGGAAACAGAATGGTGCTGGATACACATGACTCACAAGACAGATATGTTCAAGTTGTCCAGGTCAGAAATAAAAAGAAGAAAAGTGTACATCTGTCTTGCTCATAGGGCATGCAATTGGCATATACTAATTGGCATCATAGAAGGCCAAGAAAGGAGATTTGAGAGCTGCAGTTGATGTCCTCTGTACTGTCCCCAATGGCTTGTCATTGAAGGGAAAACGCAAGGCCTCACCAGAGGTGTAAGTGTGGCTTCAATGTGCAATGCCGCCCTCAGATATGAGTTATTGATTTCATATTGCCTCCCTTGCGCCCAGTCCCCAATGTGAGCCCAAGTGCCTCAAACGAAGCAATGCAATCGGAGGACTCAGTGCAAACTGGAAGGCGAGAGTGAGCCCCAGTAAGTCATCCAGTATTATCCCAGATAACGGTCTGCGACTCAGAGTGACTGATGATTCATCGATTGTCATCAATCATCAAGTACCGATGCCACATTCGGGCCAGAAAATAGTAAAGTCGACTTTACAGTCCAATACTTGTAGCATGGGTGGTCATAGTCAGGACAGCGAAGGCAGGTCCTGCCCCGGCGAGTTTGATTCCGATGAGGATGAGGATATGCTTGAAAAAGTCAAGGCAAGCAAGCGCACAGTGCCCGTAGCATCCACTGGTGGCTCAGCTAGGTATATCCGACTCACGCCAGCTGCACCAACTGCTGGTGATGTCTCAGTGGCATGGCACACAGCAAAGGTGTGCACTTTCCTCTTACTCCATGATTGCCAGCTAAAATGGCTCAAGATGCATGTCAAGCTCATGAAGATCATGTCCCCACCTACTAGCAATCATCAGGTTACCAGTACTACAGGCACCGACACCAGCGATGATGAGATAGTGGAGGTACCTGCGCCTTCTCACAAACAGAGTTATGTACAGGCCGACCTCCCTTTTCCTCGTGGAGGGAATCACCATCGAGTCTGGGCAAAAACCTTTAGGCCTGCTCTTCTGAGTTGGGCAGGGTCTCAAGATGACCCGTTTGGGGCCAATAGTATAATGCATGATGAGATATCGCGCCTTTGGGGATGTCTGTACCCAGACATAGAACTTGACAGTGAGAAGATGCCGATTGTGGTGGGTGTGGTACATCACACTGCATCACTATCCATTACCACAGAGAACGACTACTAACTGTGGTCTAGTGCGATACTATGCTCACTAGCTGGAGGAGTGAGATAGGTAAGACTGGCATAAGTGTAGTCCAAGACCTGTGGAACTCGAACACAAGAAAGTATGGCAGGGATGAACAGCACAAGAAATACGCCAGGAAACACCTAAGTGGACTGAACTATATGTATGAATTCCTGGCAGGTCGGCCAGTAAGTGTGATTTTGCTTGTGTACTGCCATTACTTATGATCTTTACTAGACTGAGCGTGGGGCATTTCGTTCTAAATTCATATTAGAAGTGTTTTCCTCCCACCTTAAGACGGTGGCATCAGGGGTCAATGCGTATGGCCACCAAGTTGGTGCTCTGGCTCTAGCAGCGGTTGCAGTATGTCGATCGTCTTCTCTTTGCAAGTCCATATATCACTTATTTACCTAGATCGAGCGGGGGTTTACGCTCTACAAGAAGACCGGAGAAAATATCCGCAAGACAGAGGGCACATCTGAGCCCCAGAAAGATGATAATCGACAGGGTAGCACACGCCAGGGCTCTGTTTGAGCCCATGACTTCAGTGAAAACCCATGGGGAACCAGTGTATGCAACCTAACCAAAAGGTCTAAAGGACTCAGTGCAGGAGCCTGGGTGTCGATACTTGAATGCGCTTCGATGTACCTTAGCACAAAGGACAAAGAAGCTGTGGCAGGAAAAACAAACCGTTCTGGCGATGATGGGGACACCGTGACCATGAGCCTACATGCATGTTTCGACTTAGACTGGTGAGTATCTTAAGACCCTTTGCAGTGCATATTCTCACACAATATATGTTCAAATCAAGATCATTTTCCGAATTCACATTCACATGCAAAATGTGTTCAATACATGTAGGATGTGTGCATTTCGCTGCATGAGCATGGTGTTGGAGAAATATGTTTGCATGTGCACAAAATGCGGCACACATGCCAGTATATACCCTTCTGACTAGTATTGCCCGATGGCACAAATAGATTTTCATTTTCATGCAAAACTTTGGCATGTGATTTCTGTGCAAATATACCAACTGAATCTGGTCATCCTGGAACTACAAACTCAGACCAGCACCAGGTAGCTACTGTGGTCCCAGGTCGCTATTCTGGTCACACTGCGGTCTTCTGGACCTATCTTTCTGGCCTGGACCTATCTCACCTATCTCACTATTCTCACCCTATCTTGCAAGTCTGGACCTATCTTGATAATCTGGCTCTATGTGCCAGCACTAGGGCGACTAGTGCCAGTACATCGCTCTAAATCCAGGCAAGTCTCCTGGGGCCAGACGGGCTACTAGACTGCTGGATCTACTAGGAGGGCTAGGCCTAGTGCTCCCAGTGACAGGTCATCTTGCTGATGCTCTGCCCTCTCCAGCCAGTGAGTGCCCCTTGCTGGCTTGACTTTCTTTCTATGTCCTGACCAGTCTTGATCTCTGCCCTCTCTAGCAAGTAAGTGTCTCTTACTGGCTCACTTTCTTTCCATGTCCTGACTAGTCTTGACCTCTGCCCTCTCTAGCAAGTGAGTGCCCCTTGCTAGCTCACTTTCTTTCCATGTCCTGACCAGTCTTCACCTCTGCCCTCTCCAGCAAGTGAGTGCCCATTGCTGGCTCACTTTCTTTCCATGTTCTAACTAGTCTTGCTCTGCCCTCTCCAGGAAGTGAGTGCCCCTTGCTAGCTCACTTCTATTCTTTGTTCTGACCATTCTGACCTCTGCTCTCTCCAGTGAGTAGGTGTCCCATACTGGCTCACTTTCATTCTATGTCCTGACCACTCTTAACATCTTCTCTCCAGGTTGTAAGTGCCCCTTGCTGGCTTTCTTTCTTTTTGTATTCTGACCAGTCCTAGCTTCTGCCCTCTCTAGCAAGTGAGTGCCCCTTGCTAGCTTACTTTTATTCTGTCCCAACTAGTCCCAACCTCTGCCCTCTCCAGGTTGTAAGCACCCCTAGCTAGCTTTCTTTCTTTCCATGTCCTGACCAGTCCCAACCTCTACCCTCTTTAGCCAGTAAGTCACCCTTGCTGGCTTGCTTACTTTTTATGTCCTTACCAGTCTTGACCTCCCTTTCCAGGAAGTGAGTGCACCTTACTGGCTGACTTTCTTTCCATGTTCTGACCACTTTTAATCTCTGCCCTCTCCAGGATGTGAGTGCTACTTGCTGGCTTGCTTTCTTTTGATGTTTTGAGCTCTGCCCTCTCTAGGAAGTAAGTAACACTTGCTGGCTTTCTTTCTTTCTGTGTCCTGACCAGTCCTGACCTCTATCTAGGAAGTAAGTATCCCTTACTTTCTTTCCTTGTTCTGACTAGTCCTGACCTCTGCCCTCTCCAGCAAGTGAGTGACCCTTGCTGGCTTGCTTTTTTTTCTGTATCCTAAGTAGTTCCAACCTCTGCCCTTATTAGCAAGTAAGTGCCTCTTGCTGTCCTACCTTTGTTTCTATGTCATGACCAGTCCTGACTTCTATCCTTTTCCAGGAAGTGGGTGCCCTTACTAGCTTGCTTTCTTTCCATATCCTAACCAGTCCAAACCTCTGCCCCCTTCAGTTTGTAAGTCCCTCTAACTGGGTTGTTTTCCTTCTGTGTCCTAACTAGCCTGGACCTCTACCCTCTCTAGGAAGTAAGTTCCCCTTGCTGGCTTGCCTTTGTTGTATGTCCTGAGCAGTCTTGACCTTTGTATGCCCTCTCTAGCAAGTGAGTGCATCTTACTCTTTCTTTTCATGTCCTGACCAGTCTTGACCTTTGCACTCTCCAGCAAGTGAGTACCTTTCACTAGCTCACTCTCCTTTCTTGTTCTGACCTCTGCCCTCTCTAGGTTGTAAGTGTGCCTTGCTAGCTTCCTTTCTTTTATTGTTCTGACCAGTCCCAACCTCTGCCCTCTCCAGCAAGTGAGTGCCCCTTGCTAGCTGACTTTCTTTCCATGCCCTGACCAGTCTTTCCCTCTGCCCACTCCAGTTTGTAAGTGCCCCTTACTTTCTCATTCTCTTTCCAGGTCCCTAACTAATATTGGCCCCAAACCCCTCTAGAAAGTAAGTGCCTCTTACTGTTTTACTTTCTTTCCATGTCATGACCAGTCCCTAACTCTGCCTTCTCCAGCTTGTAAGTGTCCCTCCCTGGCTCTCCTTTCTGTCCTGAATAATCCTAACCTCTGCTCTCTCCAGCAAGTGAGCATCCCTTGTTGGATTGCTTTTGTTCTGTGTCTTTATTATTCCTGCCCTCTTCCATCTCCAGGAAGTAAGTGCCCCTTACTGGCTTGCTTTTATTTTCTATATCCATTATTATCTCTGACTTCTGACCTCTCCAGGAAGTAAGTGCTCCCTACTGGCTAGTGTTTTTTCAGTGTCCTGACCAGTCCCAACCTCTGCCCTCCTCAGGAAGTGAGTACCCCTTACTGGCTTGCTTTCTTTCTGTCTCCTGAGCAGTCCCAAACTCTACCCTCTCCAGGTTGTAAGTGCCTGTCACTAGCTTGCTTTCTCTCTGTGTTCTGACCAGCCCCAACCTCTGCCCTCTCTAGGAAGTGAGTGCCCCCTCCTCTGGCTTGCTATTATTCTATGTCCTTACCAGTGTTGACCTCTGCCCTCTCTAGGAAGTAAGTGCCCCATACTAACTTGCTTTCTTTCCATCATGTTCTGACCAGTCCTGACTTTTGTCCTCTCTAGCAAGTAAGTGCCCTTCACTGGCTTGCTTTTGTTCTATGTCCTAACCAGTCTTGATCTCTGCCATCTCCAGCAAGTGAGTGTCTCTTGCTAGCTCACTTTCTTTCTGTATCCTGACTAGCTACAATGTCTGCCCTCTCCAGAAAGTAAGTGCCTCTTACCAGCTTACTTTCCTTCTTTGTCCTGACCAATCCTGGCCTCTACCTTCTCCAGAAAGTAAGTGTCCTTGCTAGTTTCCTTCTTTTTATGTTCTAGCAACTTCTCTTTTGCTATGTCCAGAAAGTAAGTGTGTTTCTTTAGCTTGCCTTCCATGTCCTGATATATTTCTCCCTCTGTGATGTGAAGTTGGTCAGTCCCCTGCTATCTCCTTTTTGGTGTACTGACTAGTGTTTCTCCTCTGTATTTTCAGAAAGTGAGTTCTTCTTTCCCTTTCTTCTTTATTGTGGTCTTACTGTTGCTTTTCTGTATGTTACAGGAAACATTATCCAAATTACAATCATTTGTTCCTATTGTATGGTTGTTATTTTCCACTTTTATTTTAATTTTACTAATAAACTTTCAGTGGGATCTCCTCATATCAAATCAAAGGGCACACCACACTATGATAGGTACATTTCTGATATCTGCATCTATACTTTCTAACATACAACATAGTAACAATTATCATTCTGGAGTATGCATGCCGTTTTTGTGCCTCCTCTCTAGATTCAAGTCCTGCAAAGGCTTTAGATGGGGCATATTCCCAATACAAAAAATCTGGCAGTCATAAACTGGTCAAAAGGCAGTTTCCAGGACCTTCCAACCAGTATTCTATTCCACAATTTACAGAATTTATCCTCCAACATCGTCTCTGATGATTAGTAACTACTTTCTTGTGATTTGTTATTGATTGGCCCTTTGTATGAATTTGTTTTGTGTAGGCAATCAAAGCAGTTATTGTTCAGTGACCCATTGATGTTATTCTGCAGGTGAATGGCCTGAGGTTTGAGAGGACCTGGACCCTGGTGTTTTTAATGCCAGCAGTTGATGGAATCTCCCTAGTTACAAACAAGTAAATAAGTGTTTAATCTTGCCATAGACTTGCAATCTCTGCATGCCTTATGGATGCAAGATTCTTGTCATGCTAGAGTGATCATCAGCCTATGAGAAACCCCACTCACAATTGTGCCACATGCTGGTGGCTAGGTAAGTCATCATGTCAAGTTTTTGTTAGTGTGGGCAAACATCTATCATCACATCTAAACAAAAATGGCTACAGAAAATGTGATTCTAGAAACAGCACCAACTCAGTGCATATGAGCACTGATGGAACTGACAAATCCATCATCTCATTACACTGCATCCTAGTCCTGTCCAGTTCTCCATGACAATATCCTTGGAAAAGGATGACTAGATCAAACCTTCCAATCTGGATCTACTACTTTCATTGCCCACAGGACTGTGAATAGCAGAGGAACAAAATAGTAATATAAAGAGGGGAAAACATAGGTGTTCACACACATTTTGTCAACAGTGTCTTTGAAAGTATCTCCTCTGATTGTTGCACCACACCAAGGTGATCCTTAGTAAATGTGAAGGTTCAGAACAAGTGAGAATACAGACGCACACAACACGGTCTGAGGACTTACCCAGGGTCGAGATAGTTGATCTTACTCATACCCTACCCAACATGACGTCCTTCCCAGCCTCCTGATCCACCATCTACAACTTGAACGCCATGGTCTTCTCCTCCAACCTGTCAATCGCCTCGACGAGTTTTTCAGGCGGCTTGTCGCACTTGAGCGTGGCCTTGCCCATCCCATGCTCCTTCTCAAGCCTTGTGAACTCATCCTCGATCGCACTCAGTCGCCAAATGGAGTACGTCCTTGTTCTGCGGGGGCTTGCCATCCTCCATCAGTTTCTCATTCTCCTTGGCGAACTCCTTTTCTGACTGCTCCTTGTGCTCCACCACTCGTCCAGATCCGACTCGTCCTCCGCGTACGGTACTTTTTCTGCTTCTTGTACTTGGCGTCTGCGATGAAGAGAGCATGGTACAGCTTCATACGATCGTACTTGAACCCGCGGAGCTGTAGATAGTGGCCGTTAGAACATGTGACTGTCCATATAGAAAGATGTGGCCATCCGTAGTACACTCTCCTTCTCTCCATCTTTGCCATCGATTGATCGTGCGTCCTCGGCGCTGCCCACTAATGGTTACATAGAATAGCCACCATCATGATATGATTCGCGTGACTTAACGGCTGAGCTTTTCCTGCATTGTGCCGTTCTCGGGCATTCCCTCGTCGAACTGGTTCTGGAAAGTGATCGAGGCGTCGTAAGTACGGAAAACCTTCGCGCTAAGGCCCTTCATGTACAATTGCGAGTGCTTGTTCAGATAGCCAGGCTATGTAAAACCGACGGAAAGCTACAGCATCAGTGTATATAGCACAAAAAAGGACCGTCTAAAACACTGACGTTGACGCGACCAATAACCCGTCCGAGCCCTTCTTGTCCCGCTTGAAGATCTTGATGTTTTTGAACACTTGCTTGTCTACGGTGAACATATTGTAGTACCGTATCGAGCCCTTCTCTAGGAAGCCAAAAATGACATAGTTTGGTGGTTCGAATGTGACGTGTTCACAACGCAATGAACAGTAGCCGACAGTATTCATTTCGTCCTTCGCCTTTCTCATTCCCAGGTCGAAGAGCCGGCACATCGATGAAATTCATCGCTGTCGCACACATTCGCAGCTGAGTGGTCCTGTTTCTCAAAGTTTAATCTGCACGGATGCGCTCGACATGATTCTGAGACAGACATCAGTGACAAAGAAGGGGAGGCGAGCGCAGACACTGACATTGATTGATTTAGCACACCAACACTGCAAACTTGAGCTCAACTGGCCGTATTTATGATCACTACATCACTATATCACTCTGGCCCTTGAGCGACCTTCCTGCCGCCAAGAAACATGTACTCACGGTTATGTTCTCAGTCCACGTCGTAAGCCAAGTGACGGTTTTATCACGAATGTCCTCTTTCCACTTTCCCGGAATATTGGGAACTGGAGTCGGCGCGTCTGCTGCTATGTTGAGGGTGATATCCCTCAGGATGCACATGCAGTGGGGCGGGTCAGCAAACAGCAAACCAAGCGAACTGCGGAAAGGCCCGGCCCGGCGCCCTTCTTAGGGTGCTCACCCCAACCGGAACAAGCCTGGAGGTTCAACGTTCAACGTTCAACAGTCGTTCAACGTTCAACCCTGAAGTTGCTAGACTTCTCCTTACGGCCGTCAAGAGCGCACGTCATACATCCCTCCATTTCGTCTTTCTGTTTTCAAGTACTTCTTTTCAGCAGAAGATAGGACCTCTGTCTCTTCTCGGTTTTTCTTCCTCGAGGTACTCAAACATGGGACGGAAATTACAGCGTTCGAACTCTTTAATTATCCTTCCATCACGCCGTTACACGCATCAGCTTGAAGGAAATAATGGCAGTGTGACGACACGTGCTGGGGGATGTCTCTTCAGCACTTTCTACCAGTCCTCGAAAAAGTTCTTGTCTTGTTAAACGTCGCATGCGGCATCCCCTGGCACTGTCCGTCTCGAGCATAGCTCCGTAGAACCCAGCGACCTTGCAGCAATATTAGTTTAACCGTCCTGAGCGTAAAGTACTTAGCTACTGTTACTCTGATCCAAGTAAGGAACATTTTGTAAACCGACGTACAGTACTGTACAGGGACGTCTCAAGCAACAGGGACTGCAGACGTATCAAAATTGTGTTTGTGTCAGTGTCACCGGTGTATTCCAGAAAAACATTCCATAATTTCGCTTGGCATCGTCGGAGGTGCCCGTGGCTTAATTGAAATGTCAAAGGGATGTCGCCCGGTGCCAGTCCGGTGCCACGGGAACCGACGTCGGGCAGCCCCTTCCGAGTATTTTTCATAAATGCAACACAATTGCAAATACAGGAAAGGATAACTGTTAGACCTCATCGGGCAACTTCCCTTTGAGCGCACCGCGATGATGATAAATTCTGCTGTGCTGACAGAAGACCTACAGTACAACTATTTCCACTCCCCCATTTGAGGGGAGTAGATCAAGGTAGGCGCATGATAATGATGATGATATGAGGATACAAAAAAAGATTAGACTAAGTAGGAAATACAATTCATTCGTTTCATCGTCCAGGTCCAGGTTTGTCAGAAAGAAGCGGCGGTGGCGGTAGGGCTGACGTTAGTGATCCTCGGCGTTTGTATTTGCGTTGTGCACGTTGAGTCAGATTGTGCGTTTTGCTGCGCTGCGCAGCATTGGACGGGCGGTGGGAAAATCCGCAGAGTCGCGTGGGTAAGCTAAAAGCCAAATAGGGAAAAAAAATCAAGGACTTTGATGACGGACGTCATGATGAATCGCGAGCGGGCGCGTCCCAATTCCACACTTCGCTTATCCACTGTGCCATCTCCACCTTTTTCTTGCTCGCCTTCGAGAACCACGCGTGTTCGAGCATGTCGCGCGGGATGGGACGTGCCGCGGGATCTTTCGATAGCCTACGAAGAAACGCTGAGCATCCGCGGGGGGGGGGGGGGGGGGGGTTGGGG
>Ga0307512_10006727_pt1 | contig 11566 bp, 14 predicted proteins | sample 14_EM_MG_FD_200267 | JGI IMG/M metagenome (GOLD analysis project Ga0307512, IMG submission 200267) | Populus trichocarpa ectomycorrhiza microbial communities from riparian zone in the Pacific Northwest, United States - 14_EM | ecosystem: Host-associated > Plants > Roots > Unclassified | place... | reverse complement strand
GTTGGTGGACACAGCGAAAGCATGGCATCAGCATCGACGAAGGACGATGGCGGATCGGAATACCTGAGCCCGATACACTGCAGCCATCCGGGCCGAATTCCAAGACACGAGGGAAGCAGCAAACGCCCAACTGAAGCTCAGCCAGCTCAGGTACAAGGGCGATATCAAAGCATACTTCACGGAATTCCAGGCGCTGAACGTGTACACCCAAGCCACCGGTGAAGGATTAAGGGAGAAAATCGATCAGGCCATGCCCGACAGCATCTTGGATATGCGTTTCGCCCACTACATGGAAGAGTTTATAACCGATGAACACTTCCTCATGGCCACCTACAATGCCGGTCTTCACGTGGAATGAAGGAAGGCTCTGAAGGCAGCCCATGAAGCGCAGCCAGGAAACAGCGGAGGACGAAAGGACGGCCCAGATGGGAAAAATCCGGGCAACTCCCAAAAGGGCAAGGAGAGTGGTGGCCCCAAGCAGGCGAGGAAGCCTGACTCGGGGGGTAAGGCTGAAAAGCCAAGGAAAATGTGGGCGGAGAGCCACTGGGGAAGTGGTGGTAACGTCTACAAGGGGGTTCGCCTGAATGAAATCGACTCCTACAGGAACAGCAAAGCAAGTTGCTGGCGGTGTGAACGAGACAGCCACACCACTCAGGACTACTATGCCCACACATCGGTCAAGGGCACGGAGCTACCGGAAGCCCTGAAACAGGCAAGCTCAATTCAGGGGAACAGGAAAAGGGGGGAGGATGCCGAGGAGGCTCCGGTCCCCAAGCAAGCCAAGGCAGCCCACATCAAAATCGAAGATAAAGATATACGGGAGGCTACAGGAGTCACGCTGCAGCAGGTCTGGCAGGATGAGTTGGATTTTTGAAAGGACGGGGTACGCCGCACCCCGAGTCCTTCCAAATCATTTGTGGAACAAGTCGGAAACGAAGGGGTCCGGAGGCACCAGAAACCTCGCAGGATAAACAAGGAAGAAGGCGGAACCCCAATCCAGCCTTGTCCGAAAAAACTCCGATCAAACCACGTTGCGGTAAAAGACCGATCACCACTATGATCGTTTCATGGGGCCCAATGCAGTATGCGGTAAGGGTCCTACTCGACACAGGCTGCTCGGTACCCCTCATCAGTACATGGATTACGGAGAAATACGACATACCCCGAGTACGCAGGCACAAGACAGCCCCACTGCAGAACTGCTCGGGAGAAGAAGTCAAGGGGGCAGGAATGGAGTACACCGAGCCCCTCCTGCTCCAACATCGAAAACACTTCTCGAGGGAAGTATTCGAAATCGCACCATTAGAACCAGAGGTCGATATCTTCCTCCCCTTCTGGTGGATTGCAAAGCACCCCCCCCAAGGGGCGTGGGACTCTGAGGAACTCCGCTACAGCAGCCCCGGCTGTCTGGAAAAATGTATGCGATTCGAAGCCGCGGAATTTTCTCTGTCGCTGGATGAGACAGTATCCCTCGATTCAGGAGCCAGGATTATAGGGTAAGTCTCAGCCATCAATCAAAAGGACCCCTGAGATCAAGTCCCCGAGGAATTTAGGGAATACCTGGAGATCATGGGTCAGGAGGCGGCAGAGGCGCTGCCAGCACACTGGCCATATGACTGCAAAATCGATCTCAAGGAGGGAGAAACTGCCCCCTTGGGACCGATCTACCCCAACACGGAAAACGAGCTTCAGACACTCCGAGAATGGCTTAAAGAAATGCTACGAACAGGCAAGATCTGAAGGTCCACCTCCCCGGCAGGGTCTCCAATTCTATTCGTACCCAAACCAAGCGGAAGAGGACTCCGACTTTGCGTCGACTACAGAGCCCTCAACCGAATAACGATTCCCAATCGATACCCTTTCCCCCTCATGCAAGAACTTCAGGATCAGGTCCAAGGAGCCAAATGGTTTACCAAGCTGAACCTAAAGAATGGATTCAACCTGATCCGCAACCGAGAAGGGGACGAATGGAAAATAGCTTTCCAGACTTGATATGGGCTATATGAGTTCCAAGTTATGCCATTCGGATTGACCAACGCACTATCAACCTTCCAAGACATGATGAACCACGTCTTCTCCGACATGATTGACTTGGGCCTCCTGGTCTACATGGACGACTTCTTAATCTATGCGAAAACCGAGGAGGAACACGATCAGCAGGTTAAGGAAGTATTAAAAAGACTGCAGGAAAATCGACTAGCAGTCTTGCCAGACAAGTGTGTTTGGAAAACCCAGGAAGTATAATTCCTAGGATATGTTGTCGGGCAAGATGGAATCAAAATGGCGGAAGGAAAAGTGGAGGCAGTACTGGAGTGGAGGACCCCGGCATCGCTAACAGAAGTACAGTCCTTCTTGGGATTCGCCAACTTCTATCGGCGCTTCATCAAGGATTACTCCCGTGTTGCCAGACCCCTGACAGAGCTGACAAAAGGGAGTAAAAAGGAATGGGAGTGGAACCCACAGGCGGAAGAAGCCTTCCAGGAGCTGAAGCGGTGATTTACGATGGCGCTGATACTAGCCCATTTCGATGCCACCAAAATCGTGATCTTCGAAACGGACACTTCCGACTTCGTGATCGGAGTCATCTTGTCGCAAAGAGATGAGGAAGGAAGGCTGCACCCTGTGGCCTTCCACTGCTGGAAGTTCCAGCTGGCGGAAATCAACTACAAGATCTATGACAAGGAACTTCAGGCCATCGTCGATTCCTTCAAGCACTGGCGCCGATACTGCGGAGGGGCGACGAATCAGGTCCAGGTGATCAGCGACCAACAGAATCTTGAGTACTTCACAACCACGAAAATACTCAACCGACGCCAGGCACAGTGGGCCCAGGAATTGGTCAGCATCGACTTCCGCATTTAGTACCAACCAGGAAACCAGAACGGGAAACCCGATGCTCTTTCAAGGCGTTCGGAGTACCACCCTGAAAAAGGGGAGAGTGAAAACCAGCCAATTACAACAGTTTTGCGAAAGGATAACTTCGCGGAACCAGATAGGTGGGAAAGTACATTTATCTGCTCATCGGCGAGGCTCACTTCGCTCCCACCACGGCAATAGTTGGAAGAATTTGCGGGAGAAGTGCGAAAAGCAGGAAAGAAAGACAAGGAGTACCAGGGCGCAGTAAAGAAACTGGAAGCAGTGCTGGGGAATGCGGCACTGAATGACCAGAAGGTCGAGGAGAAAGCTGCCCACCCTCGTGAGGCGCAGCAGAGGGACCGAATGTTATACCTCAGTCCGGAACACCAGGGAAGATAGATAGCTACATAGTCAGGGCATGTGAGACTTTACCTAAATACCGCTCAAAGGAGGAAAGTCGAGCCCAGTCGGCTACAGAGAGTCTAGACGGGAGAAAGTCTTGGGATTAGACCTTATGGCCGTAACGGACCTAAGGGGTTAATCTCCGGACGAACTGCAAATGCAACTCTATACGGGATACGAGGGGTGAGGTCATGGAACCAATATCTTCTCTTTCTCTGATAGGCCAGTAAAAACACTCACCCGCAGGGCTTGAGGGGTTTGCGTGGTGCGGAGATCAGTCAGCTTATTGTTAGACCGACCAGGACCAATGAAGTTGTGAAGACCGAGCCCGTGGGGTTCCGGGGCCTTGACTGGTGGACAAATCTCCTGAGAAAAGGATAGAAAGTACGGGTTCCCCAGAGGAACCCCGTGATGCCGCAAGAGGACTATATAGCTAGGCAAGATCCCACTCGGCGGAAAAGAAGAGAGGACAGTACTGAACCCCCGCTCAGCACAGAGAAACCCCACAAGCAAGATCTAAGATTATTCCGCTGTGAATTTTCGAAAGTAGCCTAATTACCTTTGATTCTACTCACACTCCGGTTACGATACAACCCCAGTGTCACACTATAATCTTAATCTCAAATCACCCTACTTTCATGACTTGCTTCGACGACACCTACTTCGAAGACCACCTTTACCTACTCGAACTATCTACCTTCTTGGAACCTAAGTCTCAATACTCCTTCGACTACATCTTTCAGTCAATCAACGACGAAATCTCGAAATACGAGCAGTGGGAAGAATTTTTCGACGGACCCAAGCCAATCCACAAGACAATCGAGTGTGCCCTGTACCATTGGTATACCCAGCAGTGGTGGAATTGTGCGCTACTGTTCCAACCTGCCAATTTGACGAGGACGAACTCTTGGACCTGTTCGACTACCACTTCGACTACGACTCAACTATCTACAGTGGAGACTTCCTCGATCAGTATTGAAAAATGACGTCCTCCGACTTCAACATGCTCAGGCTCGAGGCCCCAAGGGACCTGCTGCAGATCACTGATGGAACAACCCTGCCAGAGCAGGCCCTGGAACTAGCCAACCCTGCGGTCTGGGTCCAAACCATGGCGCGTCAACAGAAGCAGGCCGAAAAGGACCTAAGGCAGCTCACAGAGCTGTGCGGCAATACGATCGATAGGACCGATCAACGGATTGTCCGAAGTGAGGAAGCCTATCAAACCTTGGCTGAAGGAACCCGGTACATATATGACTGAGTAAACGTTAATGAGGAAATTGCAGAGAACTGGGTGCGGACTGAACTGGCGAACACAGTAAATGCATACCAAACGCTGGCACAAAACATCTGGCAGGCCATTCTAGAACACACCCACCAAAGCAACCAGCGGCAAATATGCCAAGCTACCCAGCTCACCCGTGTCAACGACGCCCTCGCCTTCCTAGCCGAAGCCAACATCGCTCGAGACTAGCACCTGGCTTCCTTTGAAGGTAACGTAGAACTCTGGGTGGCTGACCACCAAAGAAAGATGAACCAAGTCGAAGGAGAGCTCCAGCAGGCCAGGGAAGAAATCCGCCGGATAGCCACCCGGATACCGCTTCCAAGGTCGCCGAGAACGAGGGTCGCGACCCCGAAACCGCTACAACTCTGGCGAAGTCCGGTCACGCCACCCAGCACCAGTGTAGCAATGGCACCAGTGGCACCCCTACCGCTACTGGCGCGGCCACCGCTCCGAAGTCCAGTCCAACTTAACCCCGCTCCTCCTACCTGAAGAATGAGGCGAGCAGCAGTCCCACTGTCCAGCCCACCACCACTCCCACCGATGCCAGCAGTCGGGGGCGTGGGAGCAAGAGGGAACGGATTGCCGCCAAGGCTCAGGCAGCAGGGTGGATCACCCTCACCCTCGCCACCTCCCAGCGAAGGAGACGATAATTTATATGTGCAAAACCTTCCAACCGGGAGGCCCCCACCAGGAACAACGGAGCCCACGGAACTACAGCTAGCCAGCATGCTTACACCGGGAAAAATAGCCAGGCTAGTAGGAGCCAGGATCGCGGCAGCGTGACAGGTCGAGCAACCTACAAATGTACCCCGAGTATACACCTCGAGGCTAAAAATGGAAAATCCCGAAAAATTCGATGGGAAAAGCTTGACCACCTTCAACCAGTGGTGGGAGTCGGTCACCATGTACCTAGGGTTCTACCCTGAGACAATCGACCAACAAAAGATCGCCTGGGTCGGAACCCTCCTAACGGACACCGCTCTGGTATGGCACCTGCACCGATACAGGGAATTGCAGGAGAACGACACCTGGGCCAACTATTGTGCGGCCATCCGGACAGAGTACCACAATGAACGAGAAGCAGCCGACGCCCAGCTTAAGCTCGGCTAGCACTGCTACCAGGGGTCCATCCGAGCGTACCTCACAGAGTTCTGAGCACTGAACAACTTTACCCACGCAACAGGAGAAGCGCTACAAGAGAAAATCAACCTGGCAATGTCAGACGCGGTAGTCTACATACGGTTCGCCCACTACCTGGAAGACTTCGTGGACGATGAAGGTTTCCTGCAGGCCACCCACCAGGCAGGCTTGCAAGTAGAAAAAAAGAAGGCTCTCAAATTAGCAAGGGAACACGCGAAGGCTCCGACAGGAATGACGGAAAACACGACGAAGGGAAAAAGGACGGCCAGAACAAAAATAGTTCGGACAACACCCGAAAGGGAAAAGAGACCGAAAGGGAACCCCGCGACCAAAGCCACAAAAACAGCGGGAACGAATACGGAGGAATGGGACGTTGGGCTTCTGAGACCACCGCCTTCGAAGGAGTTCCCCTCAGTGAGAAAAGGGAACACACAGACACTTGAGGATGTCACTGTTGTGGATGAACGGGACATCAAGCAGCCCAGTGTTTCGCCGGTACCACGATAAAAGGCACCACCCTCCCAGCGGCCCCATGGAAGATAGCAGCCGGAACCAAGCGGCAACGGGAACCAGAAGAAGAAACCCTCGAGCTGGCAACCAAAGCCCAGAAAACCGCGGCGGCAGACGTTATGGATACAGAACCCATGTGGGAAAGCAAGGAGGATTTTTGAACGGTCGAGGGACCAGGCCAGCCCTCAAGACCCAGTGAATTGCATGCGGCCTATCCAGAACGAAACGAAAGAACAAGGAACCAAGTATTGGGACCCCATCAAAGAAAAAATCAAAAACAAACCCAGGCACTCGCCCAATCATCACCATGATACTACACCAGGACAAGGCGAAACATCCCATACGTGTGCTGCTAGACACAGGCTGCTCTATAGCCCTCATTAATAAGCAAACAATAAAGAAATTAGGCATCCAGAGGCAGAAACACCAACGACCGCGGACCATCGAAAACTACACAGGAGAAGCGGTTCCAGTAGCAGGGCAATACTGTACGAAGGCCTTGAAAATACAACACCGGAAGCACTACACTTGGGAACAGCTCGAGATATCCCCAATGGACCCCAAAATCGACGTTTTCCTACCTTTTAGCTGGATCGCCGACCACCCACCTCAAGGCGTGTGGACAGACGAGGAAATCTGGTTCAACAGCCCAGACTGCCAGGAACGATGCACCAAGTATGAAACAAACCCATTCACCCTAACCTGGGATGACTCGGTCGCAACCAACCCCGATGCTCGAGTCTTTGGGTACGTATCGGCAGTCGTGGGGGAAGATCACTTGGGGAAAGTGCCTACGGAATACCGGCCATACCTGGGAATAATGGGAAAGGAGGCAGCGGACACACTACCGGTACACCGGCCATACGACTGCCAGATCAACCTCCAGGAAGGAAGTACGCCGCCCTTAGGGCCGATCTACCCGCTCTCGGAGGAAGAACTTCAGGTACTCCGAGAATGGCTGAAAGAAATGGAGCGAACAGGAAAAATTAGGTGTTCCACCTCCTCGGTCGGATCCCCCATTTTTTTCGTACCAAAACCTCACGGAAGGGGGCTCTGCCTGTGTGTCGACTACCAAGCACTGAACCGCATAACCATCCCCAACTGGTACCCTCTGCCGTTAATGCAGGAACTTCAGGACCGAGTACAAGGAGCACAATGGTTCACCAAAATGGACCTGAAAAACGGATTGCACCTGATCTGGGTAAGGGAAGGAGATGAATAGAAAACAGCGTTCAGAACCCGTTACGGGCTATTCGAATTCCAGGTAATGCGGTTCGGATTAACGAACGCCCCGTCTACCTTCTAAGACATGATGAACCACGTGCTATCGGATATGTTGGATGTCGGGGTATTAGCCTACATGGACGACATATTGGTTTATACCGACACCGAAGAAGGACACGACCGGACGGTTAAGAAGGTACTCAAGAGACTGCAAAGCAACGGGCTAGTGGTCTCTCCGGAAAAATGCGTGTGGAAAGCTACGGAAGTCGAATTCCTGGGGTATGTTATCGGGAGAAACGGGATCAGAATGTCGGAAGACAAAGTACAGGTGATACTTGAATGGAAGACCCCAAGATCGCTGACCGAGGTCCAATTGTTCCTGGGCTTCGCCAACTTTTACCGACAATTCATCCTGAAGTACTCCAGAATAGCAAAGACCCTTATGGAACTCACGAAGAAAGAGAACAGTAGGGAATGGCTCTGGAACCAGGAGACAGAAGCTGCCTTCCGGGAACTCAAACATCGTTTCACTACGGCACCGATCTTGGCCCACTTCGATCCAAAGAAACCGGTTCTCATTGAAACGGACGCATCAGATTTTGCGCTAGGAGCAGTCCTATCGCAACGAAGTGAAGAAGGACGCTTGCACCTGGTAGCTTTCCACTCAAGGAAGTTCCAACTGGCGGAAATCAACTACGAAATCCACGACAAGGAACTCCTGGCGATAGTGGACGCCTTCAAACATTGGAGACGGTACTGCTAGGGAGCGACCCACCAAGTGCAGGTATTTTCGGACCACCACAACCTTGAGTACTTCACAACGACCAAGGTACTGAACTGACGACAAGCACGGTGGGCACAGGAGCTGGCTGGCATCGACTTCAGAATCTACTACTTACCAGGGACCCAAAACGGCAAGCCAGACGTGTTATCAAGCCGTTCGGAGTACCGCCCCGAAAAAGGGGGGGTGGAAAACCAGCCGGTAACAACGGTTTTGAAAAAAGATCACTTTGAACGAAGGGGGCAGTCCTTCATTTGTACTTCAACGCGGCTAGCATCACTCCCGGAGAGGAAATGGACGGAGGAATTCCTATCGGACATCAGGGAGGAAGGAAAAAAGGATAAAGCCTATGAACAGGCAAGGAAACAGGAAGTGGCAGCAGAGGAAGTGCCGCCAAAGGACCGAAAGGTCAAGGAGGTAAGTTGTGAAAACAACCTACTATACCGACAGAACTTGCTCTGAGTACTAACAGGACTGGTACAGAAGGTTATGGAATCAGAGCATGACACAAAAGTGGCTGGACAAATGGGTCAGGACAAGACCATCGAACTAATACGACGGAACTTCAGTGGTGGCCAAAGATGAACGAACGAATCATCGACTTCGTCAGAAGTTGCCCCGAATGCCAACAAAACAAGGCAGCCCGACACCAACCCTATGGGCTGTCCTCCCCGCTAAAACTACTATACGCACCATAGCAGTCTATAGCAAGGGACTTCATCATGAAACTACCGACGTCGGAAGACTGCAACCAACTATGGGTAATCATCGACCGATTCACCAAGATGGCGCACTTCCTCCCCTTAAGGAAAGACAGGAAGATGGCGGCAGACCTGGCCGTCATCTTTGCCCGAGAAATATGGAAGTATCACGGCCTGCCCACTGATATTGTGTCGGACCGCGACTCCAGGTTCACTTTGGAAACCTGGAAGGAGTTCTTGCGACTCTCAGGAATTCGGCCTCGAATGTCAACAGCGTTCCATCCACAGACTGACAGCCAGACGGAACGACTCAACCAGACAATCGAAGCCTACCTCCGAGCGTTCGTCGGTAAGGAATAGGATGACTGGGTCCGATTGCTACCGATGGCCAAGTTCGTCTACAACAACTCGACCACCACGGGTAATGGTATATCTCCGTTTTACGCTAACTATGGCTTCCATCCGGCAGCCATGAACCCCGCGTTGATGGAACCCCTCAACCCAGCGAGCAAGGTCTACGCCCACTGGATGCACACCGTGCATGAGGAGTCCCAGAAAGGGCTGGAAGACGCTCAGGAGCGAATGCGCTGATACACCGATCTGACATGAAAGAAACCCCCGGCTTACCACGCAGGAGACTTGGTGATGCTCAACGGGTGCAACATCAAAACGCGCTGCCCCTCGAAGAAGCTGGATCACAAAAATCATAGTCCCTTCCAAATCGAGAAAATCGTCTCCCCGCTAGCTGTCCGTCTTACACTGCCCCGGAAATGGAAAATCCATAACGTCTTTCACGTCTCGCTACTCGAACCCTACCGAACCAGCGAACACCGGGCACCCCCAGACCCATCAAAGGTGCTCCGGAAGGCAGACGACATTGAGCAAAGCAAGGAATACGATGTGGAGCAAGTAATATCATTGGTCGAGCGCGGCCGGGGAAATAACCAACGAATCCTCTACCTCGTCAAATGGCTCGACTATCCGGAACGCAAGGACTGGACGGAGGAACCATTCGACAACTTTTCAGTAGGCAGTCTGGAGAAACTCCGGGAGTTTCACCAAGGAATCCGGACATGCCGAGGGACTACCGGCTCACCGAGGGCTAGACCAGTTCCACCGAGGACCTGGCAGTAGTGGGCTGAAGGGGCAGAGGACTTCAGCACCCAAGAAAACCATTAAGAATCAACAAAAAGACCCGCTTCTCGGGCACCCACGAAAAGCTGCCGACCCGGCACCCAGCAAGGAATGTATGTGACCGAAATCGCTGAGAGTCAGGAAAACCATTCAGAACAGACGTATCGACCTCTTGGCGACCGACTCGGACTGGCAAAACCAGCGCAGGTGGCATACAAGCGGTGAAGTGAGTCCCCGACAGTGGTGTCACTGCTCCAGCATACTAGTCTCCCCCCGGAAGGACGTGGGCGCCGTCACTGCCGAGTATACAGGTTACTAGCACGAAGGACACCATGCCTCTCCCGATTCCCTGTGCCGACTGCGACCCCGGAACCCCACATCAGGAAAAAATTGAAAATTTACCCCTGCACATCGGTAACCCCTGTCTGCATCCGATGCTCCAGTAGCTTCCCTAGCTCCGGTAAGCTTCCCTAGCTCCGGTAAGCTTCCCAAGCTCCGGTAAGACTGGTCATACTCCCGTAAGGTTTTCTAAGTATCGGCAACTGGTACAGTTGGTATCGCGACTCCCATGAATCGTCAGTGCAATTGTCACAATCCGATGGTTTTGTTTTCCGGACGTATACATTCACAAATTCACGATGTTCAAATTATTTTTTCTCCCATCATTTCATCGCCTACGGTCACGCTTGAAACTCACAATATGAAGGGTAGAGAGGGTGTACCCAAGTCGAGCACGTACGTTAGTCGAGCGCTAACGCACTAAGTAGGCACTAGTGCACTAGCGTACTCTTGGCGCGAGTGCTATTTTGATACAAATATTTTCTTTTTCTTCAGGGGTAAAATCAACACAAAATGAGCTGACAGTGAGCTTCATTCTTGCAACTACAGCATATCACCATGTCAAACACAAATGAGGAGAGTCTTCCGGAAAGCGTTCGATTTCAGGAAGCACTTGATATGTACAACTCAGGAGCCATTTCAACCCATACCGATGCTGCAACAGTTGCCGAAATTCCACGATCAACCTTCTTACACCGAGTCCATGGAAGACAGTCAGCAGAAGACTACAACAAGGGACGTCAGCTGTTGAACACCGCAAAGGAGGGAGTCCTAGTGTGGTACTGCGATATTCTACAGAGGACTGGATTTCCTCTGAGGGTGAAGGACGTTACTGCCCTAGCCGGAAAGATACTGAGAAAGCGAAAGCCGAATACAACCGTTGGCCCTCGATGGATCGATCACAGTTTCTATAAACGACATCCAGAAGTGAAAGCACGATGGAGTCAGCAGCTAGACAGGATTAGAGCAGTGCATGGAAATAATTTTGCAGCGCTTGAGCTGTTCTTTGAAATGGTACGTACTAAATAACAAACTATACAGGAATTTACTGACATGGATATAGCTATATGAGGTAGTGATTGAGTATGAAGTCAAGCCTCGAAACACCTATGATGTCGATGTGACCGGATTTGTGATGGGAAATACGCAATCACGACGAGTTTTAGAGGTTATTCGACATCCTCGAAGTGTGAATGG
>Ga0307512_10006725_pt1 | contig 11567 bp, 10 predicted proteins | sample 14_EM_MG_FD_200267 | JGI IMG/M metagenome (GOLD analysis project Ga0307512, IMG submission 200267) | Populus trichocarpa ectomycorrhiza microbial communities from riparian zone in the Pacific Northwest, United States - 14_EM | ecosystem: Host-associated > Plants > Roots > Unclassified | place... | reverse complement strand
GCGGAACGCTGCGGCGGACGAAATCGATGCTTTGTTCGATGATGCGATCGGGCGGAAGGTCGTGCGTGGTGCACTGGACCCGGCTCCCACTCCCGCGCCAGGGCTCCCGAAGTCCAAGACGAAGGGAGAGGCGAAGGAAAGAGAAAAAGGGAGGAGGGAAGAAAAGGTGGAAAGACACGCTGACCTCGGTGCCGTCGTCGATGCAATAAGAGTCGCGCCAAGTGGTGAGGGGAAGGAAAGGAGCAAGCGACGGGCAGTTGCAGGTCACTGATATCGTGAGCATCTGCTTTGAGATAGGTACCGTATGCTTGAAGATTTCGGCAAGGTATGGAACCATTCCCTGTATGATCGCGATTATGGCCGTGCGCAATCGGCTTATTGCAATAGCACCATGAAATGAATTGAACGCCACAACTGGGCATAATCTCTTACTACCAGTCGTAACATCACAGACAAGGATGGGTTGAAATTTGATGGGCACTTTGAGTCCCAGCCTGGGGCACTATGAAAGAGGCAGCTGGCACCACACAGTATATGGAAGGAGAGATCGCCAGTTGATAGCCGTAACTGAATAACATATCTAGGAGAGGTACGTGTAACACCCAAGATCCCATATATTGGACAGTAAGCCTAAAATAGCTGTGGAAAGGTGTTGCTATACTTTGTGTACAGTGACGCGACGGTTGAGTACAACGTTGAGAGTACTGTAGTAATCCTTTCGACCCAACAATAAAGATGTGGGGGACACGCCTTTGTTGGCTTTCTCAGGTTCCGATGACCAACTCCTCGTGCGCCACTGGGAGGGAACGTTCTCACATTTCTGATGTCCTATGCAGACTCAGTAACTAAATGGCCTCTGCCCAAATGCCGAATTTGGCCTGATCGTGGAGTTTAAACCCCATAGCAGCCATATTGGCCTTTCTTTCTCGTCCAACACACAACCATCTATAGATACGACCTGCTTCGCATGTCAGTGACTGTCCAAACGAAGAACACGTTCTGCTAATGTTACCTGGTATACTATGAAATCTTATTCGTGTTACTGTGGGATGCGGTACATTGCGGGGGCAGTCATGCTGGCACCATGCTGGATGAGGAACTGCACAAGATCCACATGACCATTTCCCGAACCCCGAAGCCCGGTGCAGCGGAGTCATTCCGTCATTGTCCTAGACTGTCACGTCGGCGCCGTGCTCAACGAGGTGCCACGTAAGATCTATGTTCCTCAAATGGAACCCCGACGCCCAGTGCAACTGACTCATTCCGCTGTTGTCCTGGGCTGTCACATCAACGCCGTGCTCGATGAGGGACCATGCAAGATCCATATTTTCGCTATGCGATCCTGACAGGTGTAGTGGGGTTGCCCCGTCTGTGTCCTGAGCTGTGGCGTCAGCACCGTGTTCGGAAAGGAGCTGTGCGAGACCCACACTACACGATGCCAAGTACAGCGGAGTTCTCGCGTCCATGTCTAGGGAAAGCGCGTCAGCGCCATGCTCAACGAGGAACCACGCGGGATCCAAGATCATTTGCCTACACTAGTAAGTTAGCTGCCAAAAGGTAGATGGGGCCGAAAACCTTTCTGCTACACATACTCTCAGGATCACTTTAGTTAGCCGCGTTTAGTTAAGTACTTCAAAAAAATTACTCAAGGCCGCGTTGGCTTCCTTGACCTCGTTGATAACCTACTGTTTTCAAACTCCCTCGCCATTCGTTGCTCCTCCTGTCTCTGACTGAACACCTCGTGGCCCTGCCTGCCAAGTAAAATAAAAAGAAAGGAAAAAATCGAGACTTTGAAAGGAAGACTAATGGGTTTTCCACTGCAAACCCACATCATTGAGGGCCGTGTAAGCCAAGATTGTCGCACGCGCACGCAAACGTTTAATTTGAAAGTCCGACACTCTCAAGGAGGACACGTCATGCGCGGTTATTCGGCACGAAAATATTAAAGCTGCCAAATGTACTAACCAATCAGTCGTTCTCTTCTTTTTCCTGTGGGATGAGATACACATTTGTTTGTACGCCGCGTCAGAATGCCGTGCTAGTTGTGTCAGTTTTGAAGGGCAACCCTCACTTGGCGCCGTGGCTGACACGGGCTAATCATTCTCCCCCAAGCAGTTCGAGAGGTCAACGTTCAACACGAGTACCCGGGGCTGGACTAAGAATGGAACGTTCGCGTCCAACGGATAGGTAATAGCTTGGTGTCACTATCCTTGGCTATACATGCTTACTACACCGATGCCAGTGCTGTGCAAGCGGCCAAGAGGCGGTGGGAACCCACGAATCCTCGTACCTGTGGCGTTACTCTGTCCTGTATAAAATCAAATGGAGCTCAGAAAGACTAACCCTAGACCTTATTATCCCAGTTCGCACTTCTACTCGTATTCAACCAGTTGTTTCCCCCTCCCTGCCCTGCTTTGATGTCTTTGATCACCACGTCCTCCTCTAACTTTCAATCCATCCTCGATGCCGCATTGGATAGCTATACCAAGCAGACAGGAATAGATATAACCAAACATCCATCCGCAGACAAACTCCAGAACATCCATTCCTCCAAGGACGTCGTTCAGCTACTTCTTGAAAGAGAAACGGCATTCAAAGATCACAGGGACAAATACCATAAATTAATCGACTGCCTTCGTCCCATAGTTCAAGTCGTCCATGCATTTTCTGGCTCAATTGGGGAGGTGGCAGGTCCCGTAAGCTCCAGGAACTGAATTCTCCTTGTTTTACCATATCTTTACACTTCAGTTTGAACAGGCGTCGTTCCATCCATCAACAATGATATTTATCGGGCTTGACGTCCTGCTACGTGACATCCTTTTCTCGATGGGCCTGTAATCTCCATCTGTGTCAGGCGGTTATTGGCGTCAGTGCAAGTTATGACACACTCCTTGAGCTGTTTGAATGCGTCGCGAGTTTCCTCGGGCGTCTTCATGTTTATACGGAGAAGATCCCGTTGTCCCCTACAATGTTGGATATAACGGCAAAGATTATGGTAAATATACTGTCGGTGCTTGCGTTAGCGACGAAGCAAATCAATCAGGGACGGTTCAGTGAGTAGCTGATTACCCGTGGATCTTCCCTGACTGAGCCTCGTACAGAAAAATTCACAAATAAGTTAATAGGAGAGAGAGAGATTGAAGCTGTCCTACAGAGATTGGACAGACTCAGTCAAGAGGAAGCTCGGGTTACTACAGTCCAGACACTGGAAGTAGTCCACGGGCTCTTCAATAATTTGAAGGTTGTAATGGATGGTGCGCATGCAATCCTGATTCTGATGGCCATCAAGCGATTGATTTCGCCTTGGTATGAGTAGACGGGAAGGAATCGATGGATGACATACGGCGGGCTTTAGGTGCGTTCAACATATGTTTGGTGGCCTATTTTGCACCAGCTAACTGTGAGTATTAGTGGAGATGCAAGAGATGGCAAACAAAATCAACAAGATTAATCGTTCGTTGAATTTTCCCTGGATGATTTGTAGCCATCGAGGATGAGACTGTCTCGCAGGTGACATGCTTCAAGAGAAAGTTCGAAATTGGCTCTGCCCTCCGGATCCGTCGACGAACCACAACGCCGCACGCAGAGACCACCTCGATGGAACTGCGTCATGGTTCATCCAAAGCGACACGTTTATTGAATGGATAACAGCAGGCTCCCTCTTGTGGATACAGGGTAAACGTATGCATTTCCCCCACTTCCTTTTTATCACATATCCTCATTTTTGTGTTCTCTGCTGTTTTGTAGCAGGTTCAGGGAAGAGTATCTTATGGTGAGTGATATTCAACATCTATTATCCAACTCATCTAATCATCAACTAGCTCAAGCATTATTCAAGAAGTCGAAGGCCTACGTGATACAGGATTGGCCTTGATGACATACTTCTACTGTGATTTCAGAGACCGCAAAAAGCAGGAGGTCCACGGATTACTGGCTTCCCTCGTTACGCAGCTCTCCGCTAAATCGGATGCATGCTACCGCATACTCTCTGCCCTATATTCTGAATACGATGCAGGATCACGACGACCTGGTGATCACGTGCTGATGGGCTGCTTGGGAAAAATGCTTCGAGTCGAAGGGCAACCAACAATTTATATTATCATAGATGCTATCGACGAATGTCCCAATGGTTGGGGTTTGGTACCACCACGAGAACGGGTGCTTGAGCTGGTGGAGAAAATCGTTCACTCAACCCTCCCGAATGTTCGCATCTGTGCAACTAGTCGTCCTGAGGCAGATATCCATGCTACCTTGGCATCTTTGGCATCTCACAGCGTCTCACTCCACGACGAAGCCGGACAAAGCAAGGATATTTGTGACTATATTCGGTCTATCGTATACTCAGATAGGAATATGCGGAGATGGAGGGCAGAAGACAAGGAAATGGTCATCGATATACTCTCCCGGAAAGCTGATGGGATGTAAGTCATCAATGCCACTCCAGATCTGAAGGTTCTCAGTCAGTTGTTCAGGTTTCGATGGATTGTGTGCCAACTAGAGGCGCTGCGTTGGTGTTTCCCCTCAGCGATTTGTCGCACGTTGGACGACTTGCCGAAAAGCTTGGATGAGACGTATGACCGGATATTGCTGGGCATCGCTCGAGAGAGACAGGAATATGCACGGCGTCTCTTTCAATGCCTTGCTGTGTCCATTCGACCTCTTCGTGTCGAAGAGCTCGCGGAGGTCGTCGCAATTCAATTTGACGCAGGGAAACTTCCTAACTACGACGCGAATTGGCGCCCGGAGAACTCAGAAGAAGCGGTGCTGTCTTCATGCTCAAGTTTGATCACGTTTATCGACGTGGACGGATTGCAGGTGGTGCAATTCTCACATTTCCCTGTCAAGGAATATTTGTTTTCGGAACGCCTTGCCAAAGCAGAACAGCACCTTTCCCAATTCCACATTCTTCCCCGTTTGGCGCACACAACCCTTGCACAAACTTCCCTAACCGTCCTCCTAGCATTAGACAACCAACTTGACGCGGAAAGCATAAATAATTTCCCTCTCGCCCTTTATGCAGCTCGATACTGGGTTGACCATGCCCGCTTCGACCACGCATCTCCGACCATCGAAGATGCTATGGTATGTCTTTTTGACGCTTCCATGCCGCACTTTGTGACATGGACGAGGATATATGATATCGACTATCCATTTTTGGACATGACGACGCATCCAACACAACCAGACGCTTGCCCATTGTACTATGCCGTTCTATGCGGTTTCCGTGGTCTTGTCGAACACCTTGTTGTTACCCGCCCTCAGGACATTCATGCCAGGGGTGGATATCACTCCACTCCATTACATGCCGCCATCGTCAAGGGGAATATCGACCTTACGACCTTACTTCTTGAACATGGTGCGGATATTACCACGTTAAACAGCCAAGGTTTGACACCCGTTCACGAAGCATCAAAAAGAGCACGTCTCGACATTGTAGAGTTGTTACTCGACCACCAAGTAGGCGTCGATATCCCTGACTTGGCAGGGAGAACGCCCTTAGCCCAAGCATCATTAGAGGGAGAACTGGGTGTTGCACAGGTACTACTACGGTATGGTGCCTCTGTGACTTCCCGGGACAGCCTCGGCTGGACTCCCTTGGCATTGGGATCGCTATATGGCCATCTGGATGTCGTGCGCTTGTTAATTCAGAGTGGCGCAGCTGTGGACCCTTGTACCAACAACGGATGGACCCCACTGAAGATAGCATCTCTATACGGATACCTGGACGTTGTGCATCTGTTACTCCAGAGTGGTGCAGCCGTGGATTCCCGTGACGACAACGGGTGGACCCCATTAATGTCAGCATCGCAAGCAGGACACTTGGATATCGTCCGTTTGTTGCTTCAGAAGGGCGCAGTTCCGAAATCCCGTAACAACAGTGGCTGTACCCCTTTAACAATTGCATCAGGAAACAAACATCCAGATGTCGTGCATTTATTGCTCCGGAGTAGTGCGGCCGTGGACCTCCGTGCCAACATCGGCTGGACCCCATTGTTGGCGGCACTGCAAGGCGGACATCTGGACGTCGTGCGTTTGTTACTTCAGGACGGCGCGTCCGTGGGCTGCAGTGAGAACGGCGGCTCAATCCCTTCAGGCGGTGCGTCACAACCCCCATTCTACTATGGTGCACCAGTTTCATGGCCATGTGCAGATTCAAAACTAGATGGCCAGCGGTTTCGTCCTCCTCTCCATATCGCATGCGCCAATGGTCATCTCACCATTTCTGAACTACTCATTCAGCATGGAGCTGATGTTAACACACGGGATCAGGACCAAGAATCCCCTTTACACCTTGCAACATGCTGTGGGCAACTCGAGACCACGCATCTGCTCCTCAAATCTGGCTCAAACGTCAATTCCCAAAATAACGAGGGAGATACGCCGCTGCACAAGGCGGTACAAAGTGGATATCTTAACATCGTGACGCTGCTATGCAAGTCGGGCGTTGATGTCAACATTCGTAATAGCAACGACAAGACCCCCTTTGACGTGGCACTTGAGGATCGTAGACTCGATGTGGCAAGGTTTTTAGTAGAGAGCATGGGAGGCATGGACGCTCAGAAGCGCATCGACTTGACGCTCTTGGACTCGGCATCACAGAACTCCCGTCCCAATCTTGCGCAGCAGTCACTTGGGCGCATGAAAGCTGATGAGAAAACGTCGTTGCATTCTGCATCGAAGGAAGGGAACCTCGAGGTCGTGCAGTCACTACTTGACGGCGGCGCCGATGTCAACGAACGGAATGGATGGCAAGAGACCCCAGTGATTTGTGCATCGATTAGAGGAAGCGTTGCGATTGTCAAATTGCTGGTCGAATACGGCGCAGACCTGAATTCCCGGGAGAGGTTTGGCATGACGCCGCTGCTCGCGGCGACATATTTTGGATATCACGATGTGGTCCACTTTCTGCTCACCCATAACGCTGATGTGAACTCAAAGATGCAGGGAGATTGGACTGCATTGCATTTCGCATCATGCTACGGTCACCTTGACATTGTCAAGGCATTACTTAAGCAGGGAGCAAATGTTCATGCGCGGAATAACGAAGACCTGACGCCACGTCAAGTAGCATCACGAGTAGGCAAACGGGAGGTGGTGCAATTATTGTCGGAGTATGGTGCACATGGGACGTAAGGCATTATCCAGTTGAGAAGAGTGGCGGGGTCATTGTAGGGAGTCAGGACCCAGATGCATCAGCAATCGAGCATTTTGGTTTCCAGAGGTCGAGGAACCAGAAAAAACCTACAAACCTGAGGACCGGAAACCAGCAGAATCCAGTGGGCGCGGTTTTTCGTTACTGTAACTGTTCGATGTAAACAATTGACAGCGTTACTATGGACCGAGTGAGCGACTCCGAATTCTTTCCACGTGGGAAGGGCGATTGCCGCTTGAGGCGGCACTCTCGGACCGACGGTCGGATCGTGGCAGCCATGTTTGTTTACTGTGCCTTGCCTTTGTGTCATTGTCTCATCGTACTTGGCCACGCTCAGTAACCTGACGTCTCATATCTGTCGTGTCGACTCTCTAGGCATACGGAACGATATGTCCAATCTATTTCCGACCTTGGAAACGTTCGCAAAGGCAAGTCATTTCGTCTCCTTTCTCCTCTCGACCCTCCAGCGGGAGAAACTCTATTCCCGCTGCGGGGTTTTGTCCCATGTAACACTTCATGGCTCATCGTTGTTGTATCGCAGGGCACGGCTGCGACGGCCGCAGGCTTGGGCACCTTGGGTGAGTGTTCTCTGTCTATGACCAGGTATGAAGGTAATCACATAAAACCTTCGTAACAGGAATGGGCCTGCTCTACTATGGCCAGAACTTCCTCATCTACCCAAGCGCGTTCCCTTCTGGCGCACGGGACGGTGCGTCTCCCCCTCCTTCCTCCCCTATATCATCCCTGCGCTCCCTCTGCTGACTAGAACATGCCACCGGCCCCCCTTTTCGGGCACGGTTCACTTTTATAAACGGCCAGAGGTCCCCGTCCCGTCTCAATTTTCAATCCCCTACACCGACCTCGAGCTTACGACCCCAGACGATATCAAGATAAAGACGTTCTTGTTGCTTCAGCGGCCCGTCCTGAACATGAACGAGACGTCGGTCGAGTGGGATGAGAAGTCAGGCGAGGAGGTACGTCATCGTGTGTCACCTCTCGTGGTATCCATGGAAGCTAATGATCCGTTTCCCGTTTGGGCCGTCAGTTCGCATCAACGCGGCCAACGGTGCTCATGTTCCATGGCAATGGCGGGAATCATGGCCACCGCATCCCGCTGGGCAAGATCTTCTTTGGCAAGATGCGATGCAATGTCCTCATGTTGTCCTATCGCGGGTACGTCCATCTTGCATTGCTCTACCCGCTGCTGTCCAACACACCGCTCCCGGTCCGCAGCTACGGCCACTCTGAGGGTACTCCTTCTGAGAAGGGTACGTGGACTACCATCCCATATGATTCTCGTACATCATATGTGAACGACCGCGATGCGTAGGGTTACAAATCGACGCACAAACCGTGCTCGACTATGTTCATGCCCACCCACAACTTGCCAAGACACAAATCGTGCGATGACTTCTCAGTTTGTTTCAGAGCATTTGTCGATCAAATTATACGTTGCAGATCCTCTATGGCCAATCCATCGGAGGCGCCGTCGCAATAGACCTCGCCTATCGTAATCCCCAAGCTGTAAGCAAAATTCCTCTCTCTCTGCGCACCTCCATGTGACATATCAGCTGACCACCCCAACGCAGATCACCGCACTCATCGTCGAGAACACGTTCATGTCCCTCCCGCGGCTCATTCCGTCCGCAATGCCCTGGCTAGGCCCGTTCTCCTTCCTCTGCCACCAAAAGTGGGAGTCCCATCTCAAGGTAATGTTCCAAACTCTTCCTTTCAGCTGTGGTGTAAGTTGAGCTGACGCGGGACCCACGACAGGCACCAAAACTCCCGCCGACGATGCCCGTGCTCATGCTCGGCGGAGCGCGCGACGAAGTCGTGCCGCGCTCGCAGATGCAGGAGCTTTGGGCAATCATTCGTAATCGCGGTCGAGGGGACGACGCCGCTGCAGCATCCAGCAAGAAGTCCCCAAGTAGCGCGGAGGACAAAGACGAGGATGCTGATGAGAAGGAAGACGACGGGCCAGGACCGGACAATCGCAAGGCGCCCCCTCGCGTCCTTGTCGACGGGGAGAACAAGTACATCGAGTTTGGCGCGGGAACGCACAGTGAGCAATCGGAGTCTTCTTTCGTTTTCTTGTCGTGCTGAATACCGTCATCTCTCTCGCGCGCGCTCAAAAGATGATACGTGCATCCAACCTGGATACTGGTCGTCCGTGAACGAGTTTGTCAAGAGCTTGCGCTCAAAGGTCGTCGCCGCCGCGCCTGCCTCCCCTGTCCCGAAGACGAGGACTGGAAGTCCATGACCATCCTTACACACACGACCTGGATGGGATCCCTTTTTGGAGCTTCATTTTTTTTTGGTTTCATTCCCTCTCCATGTGTCTGGATTTTATGCATTCATCATGTCCTGTCTGTACAACCTAAATGCGTTCAATGCGGATGTTAGAACTTTTCTATATCGGGGGATCTCAAACTCAGACGCCTAAGAGCCCCACTCTATATTCCGAACCGCGCGCGTGTGTGCGTGTATCTATCCCAGTTGAGTAGAAAAAAACGGCGATTTACCAAGCGAGTTGAATCACAGCGAATGTGCGAGACGCAATCAGACAAAACAGAAACGAAAGGAAAGTGTCCATGCATGGAAAAAAAAAAACCAAGCCTATAGGCTACCCTCGGCCATCTTGGCCTTGTAATACCGCACCATCTCCTCGAGGCCCATGCGAACCGTCCAGCGCGGCTGCCAATCGAGCGCCGCCTTGGCGCGGGACGTATCCGGCCTGCGCTTCTGCGGGTCGTCCTTGGGCAAGCCCTCGTGGACGATGTTGAGGCGACGGGGGACGGCGACGCCGTCGGCGCGCTGGACGTCCTCGACGATGTCACGGACGAGGTGGGCAAATTCGAGGATGGTGAATTCGTCGCCGTTGCCGAGGTTGACCGGGCGCGTGTCGTCCGAGCTCATGAGCGCGATCAGACCGTCGACCAGATCGTGGATGTACTGGAACGAGCGCGTCTGCGTGCCGTCGCCGTACACGGTCAGGTCCTCCCCGCGGAGCGCCTGCACGATAAAGTTGGACACTACGCGCCCGTCGTATGGGTTCACTGTGGGCCGGCGGTTCCGATAGGTTGGTGAGAAGGGTCCCTGCCGAGATGATTGTGAGGAGAAAGTTTATGAGGACTCACTGCGCGGGCCGTAGGTGTTGAAAATACGCGCGACGCGCACGTCGACACCGTCCTGGTTGTGGAAACCGTACGTCAGCGTCTCGGCGACGCGCTTCCCCTCGTCGTAGCATGCGCGTGGACCGATGGGGTTGACGTGGCCCCAGCTACAAGACAATTAATCAAAGTTATACGGCAATAAAACGGCGGAAAGTCAGAACTTACTAATCCTCGGGTTGTGGATGTACCTCAGGGTCGCCATAAACCTCTGTCGGAGACGACAGGCACGGGCAGGGGTGTCAGCGGCAAGCGATTGGCAGATGACAGACGTGAGTTATGCCCAAACGAGGAAAGCTAATTACCACAAGAAAGATCAAAGGCTCACCTGAAGTGCTTGTCAACAAGAAACGCGCTTTTGTGCGTTTTGCGAGACCGAGCATGTTCAAGGTACCCTGGAATGATGTCTTTATCGTTTTTACGGCATTGAATTGGTAGTGCACGGGAGAGGCGGGGCAAGCAAGGTGATATATCTCTAATTGACAATGACCAGATGTCAGTAATCAGGTACTTCCGAACATAAACGATTGGACGGGAACGTACGATCGCACTCGATCATGAACGGTTCGACGACATCGTGACGAACCAACTCAAAGTTGGGGTGGCCAACCCAGTGCGAGACGCTCGTTTTTGAACCGGTGAAAAAGTTGTCGAGAACGGTGACCTCATGACCGAGAAGCATGAGACGGTCGACGAGATGAGAGCCGACAAAGCCGGCGCCACCTGTGACGAGGACGCGCTTCCGGCCAGATTGGGGGAGGAGCTTGACAGGGGGGAAACGACTGAGGGTGGTGTAGGAAATGGACTGCGACTGGGGGTGATAGATCGACTTTGATTGGTAGGCGGAGTAGCCCTTGGTGAAGCGGGCGTGTTCGTCCTCTTCTCTGGTGCTGACGCTCGCCTCGGGCGCGTCCTCGTTCATGGTCATGACATAGTGTGGGCGGAGGTAGAGCGATCTGACGACGTCGAGGGGGACCTCGCAGTCGAAACCAAAGCGTTGAAAGCCGACGGAAGTGATCTCATTGCCGCTCTTGTCGAGGGTACGAATCTGTAAGGCAAATGAATTGTTGGGAGGTAGGTAGAGAGAGCGAGAAGGGCGGGACTGACGGTTTGGACGTTGGAAGAGGTCATACTGTGGGGTAGATCCGAGAAAGGAGGGAGAGAAGCGGCGGGCTTTTGCATCTTTCGGGTGTCTTGGCTTGGCTATTTGAGCACTTGTTCGATGAGGGGTTTACTAACGCCGA
>Ga0307512_10006724_pt1 | contig 11568 bp, 8 predicted proteins | sample 14_EM_MG_FD_200267 | JGI IMG/M metagenome (GOLD analysis project Ga0307512, IMG submission 200267) | Populus trichocarpa ectomycorrhiza microbial communities from riparian zone in the Pacific Northwest, United States - 14_EM | ecosystem: Host-associated > Plants > Roots > Unclassified | place... | reverse complement strand
CGCAGCCGCAGGCTTCGTGCGGCGGAGCTGCGGACATACCCCAGCTCCTCGGCCGCGGCGAGGACCCGCAGCCTGGTCTGTTCCGCGCTGTCAACCCCGTCCCAACCCGACGGTCCACATCGGCCTCCCGCACGCCGACTGCCCATGTCCGGGTCGCTACACTCCGTGAGACTGCGGGGTACTTCGATGGAGGGCGATCGATGGTGGACCTGCCGGCATGGGCACCAGCGGACGTGAACCTGCAGGTGCCGAGCGCGGCTCGCGCTTACGACGCTCTGCTGGGTGGCGGGCACAACTTCGCGGTCGACCGGGAGTTCGCACGCAAGGCCGAGCTCGTCTTTCCCGGTGTCGGCGCCTCCTGTATGGCGAACCGCGCGTTCCTCCGGCGTGTCGTGCTGCACCTGGTCGAGGCGGGCGTCCGGCAGTTCCTCGACATCGGTTCCGGCATCCCCACGGTCGGCAACGTGCACGAGATCGTGCAGGCGGCCGACCCGAGCTGCCGTGTCGTGTACGTGGACAACGAGCCGGTCGCGGTCGCACACAGTCAGCTCATCCTCGAGGACAACGACAACGCCACGATCGTCATGGCGGACCTGCGCGACCCCGAGTCGGTCCTGGCGGCGGACGAGACTCGCCGGCTGATCGACTTCGACCGGCCGGTGGCGTTGTTGATGTTCGCGATACTGCATTTCATCCCGGACGATGACGGGCCCGCTGATCTCGTCGCCCGGTACCGCGACGCGTTGCGTCCCGGCAGCTATCTCGGCATCACGCACGCCACCGCCGACTCCCGGCCGGACGAGATGCGTGCTCTGGAGAAGCTGTACGCCACCAGCAGCAACCCGGCGGTGGCCCGCACGACCGACTGGATCACCTCGTTGTTCGGCGACTTCGCACTGGTCGACCCCGGCACCGTCTACGCGCCGGAATGGCGACCGGAGAGCAGCACGATCGCGAACCCTGAGCACTACATCTTCTTCGGCGGCCTCGCCAGGAAGTAGCCGGATCCCGGCCTTCTCACAGCGCGGTAAACAGAACGTCCTCGGGCAGAGTCTTCAGTAGTGATGGCTGACTACGAGAACTTCGTGCGAGCGCAACTGCCGAGGCTGCTGCGCTACGCGACGATGCTCACCGGTGAGCGGGAGCAAGCCGCTGACCTGGTGCAGGACGTGCTGGTCAAGGTTTATCGTCGGTGGTCCCGGATCAGCGACGCGGATCATCCGGAACGCTACGTCGTGCGGATGGTCACCAACGGCTACCTGTCGTGGCGACACAGCAGGGCGGCGCGCCTGATCGCCGTGGGTGACCTTCCCGACGAGGTGCGGCCGGGCGACCTCGCCTCGGAGCACGCGCTGCGTGAGGACATGTGGCAGCGCCTCGCGCGGTTGCCCCGTCGTCAGCGGGCCGTGGTGGTGCTGCGGTACTACGAGCAGTCGCCCGACTCCGAGATCGCCGACCTTCTCGGCTGTGCCCAGGCCACCGTGCGCGCTCACGCCCACAAGGCACTGACGACATTGCGAAAGGGCCTGGCCATCGAGCAGCAGATGGCCAAGGCCAAGGAGAACTGATGGACAGAGAGCTGATGGACACCGAGAACCTGATCACGGACACCTTCACGGCGCACGAACACGTCGCGCCCGACGCCGACACGGTGTTCGCCGCCACCCGGCAGCGCATCGACCGCAGGCGCACTGTGCTGAGCCGGCCGCTCGCGGTCGCCGCCGGGGTGGTCGCGCTGACGCTCGCCGCGGTCACCGTCGTGGCGCTGAACCGGTCCGACTCCGCGGACAACGCCCAGGTCGGCGCCCCGCCCACCGAGGCACAGGCCACCGGCCCGGCGACCGACCCGGCCGCCCCGGGCCTGGCGATGCCCTACGACCTCGGCTGGCTGCCGCAGGGCGAGGTCGACTACCTGGTGCACCGGATCAACATCGGCGGCGCCGACAAAGACCAGGACAAGCCGCTGTACGGCGGTGAGTACATGCTCACCGTCACGATCAACGGCCAGGTCATCGACGTCGACGTCCAGCAGTTCCGGATGGTGCAGGTGGATGAGGCGACGTTCAAGTCCGGTCCTGGCAGCCCCGTCACCATCAACGGGCAGCCCGGTGTCGAGAGTTCGGTCTCCGACGGCCCCGGCGGCTACGAGCTGTACATGGCGCACCCCGACGGCGGGTCGATGTACGTGAACGTGTCCCCGGAGCACGGCAGCACGGCGGGCGCGCAGCAGCTGACCGACATCGGCCGGCAGATCGCGCAGAACATCCGCTTCCCTGGCACGACGACCGTCACCCCGACGTTCGGCCTGCGTGACCTGCCGAACGGCCTGCGGATCTGCGCGTTCGACGTCGAGAAGGGTTTCGGTGACGCGGCCTCGGACCGGGCGGGGGAGGCGGAACCGCGCACGAGCTACTCGCTGGGCACGTGTGACACCATGCCGCCCCTCCATGTCTACGTCGCTGACAAGGACGCGCCGGCCGGCACCGCGGGCCAGCCGGTGCAGGGCCACCAGACGAGCTATGCCGACGAGAACGGCTACCGCACGCTGTGGGTCCTCGACGCGGTCAAGGGCGCCCCGGTCGCCATCGCCGGCAAGGTGCCGCTGACCGACCTGTACGACGTCGCCAACCACCTCGTCCTGACCAGCTGAGCACACGCTGGTCCGCACGGCGCGGGTCCTCCTCTCCCCACGCGAGGAGGACCCGCGCCTTTTCGTCGGTCGGCGCTACCAGATCGCCAGTCCCTCGGTGAGGGCCGGGCCGTGCTCATGCAGCAGGCGCAGGAACGCCGCCACCGGGGGACTGGCGGTCTCCGTCGCGTGCACCACCTGCACGTCGCGGCGCCACAACGGCAGCTCGCGTGCCGAGATGTCGGCGCCGCCCGCCGCGTGTGCGGCGAACGCGCCGACGATCCCGATGCCGAGCCTGGCCCGGACGAACGCGGTCAGCGTGGTCGGCATCGTGGCGACGATGACCTGCGCCGGCTCGATGCCCAGCTCGTCGAGGCGGTCGCGGTAGTCGGCCCACCCACCCTGCGGGTCGCCGCTGACGATCACCGTGGCGCCGTTGAGGAAGCTGACGTCGTCGGTGGGGATCAGCCGGCCGGCCAGCGTCACGACGACGATCTTCTCCCGGCACAGCAGCGTCGTCGGCAGGTCGGAGGCGGCCGGCGGGTGGCTGGGCCGGATCGCGAAGTCCACCCGGCCACGGGACACCGCCCGATGCAGCTTCGCGGCGTCGCCTTCGAACAGGTCCAGCTCGACGGCCGGATAGCGCTCCCGGTAGCGCGCCAGCACCGGCGCGACCAGCACCGCGCTCGCGCCGGGGTAGCTGCCGATGCGGATCCGGCCGGCCAGCCGGTCGCGGGCCGCGTCCAGCTCGTCGGCGGCCGACCGCAGCTCGTCGAACACCCGCCTCGCCCTCGGCACGAACCGTGCGCCGAGCGGGGTGAGCGTGACCCCGCGGGCGCCGCGTTCGAACAGCGGCGCGCCGACCACCGCCTCGAGTGCGGCGACGTGCGCGCTGATCCTCGGCTGGCTCAGGTGCTGCGCCGCCGCGGCCGCGGTCATGCTGCCGCTGTCCGCCACCGCGAGGAACGACGACAGCCATGGGAGCTGGAGCTTGCGCACATCCATCCGTCAATCGTATAGCTCCTAGCCAGAACACCTATTGGACGAATGACTCCGCGCGCGGTTAGTTTCTTGTGGACAGGGGCGCGAGAACGGGGTCATGACGATGACGTCAACAGGCACGTCGCTACCGGACTTCGGCGCCGGGCAGCTCACCCGGCCACGCAGGCGGATCGCCGTCACCGCGATCGGCGGGTACTTCGTCGACGGGTACGACCTGCTGATCCTGTCCGGCGCGCTGCTCGGCATCGTGCCCGAGTTCCACCTGGGACCGGTCGAGCTCGGCCTGCTGACCGCCGCCGCCTTCCTCGGCATGTCGTGCGGGTCGGCGCTGTCCGGCCCGCTGACCGACCGCTACGGCAGGCGCGTGGTGTTCTTCGCGTCGATGAGCCTGTTCGTGCTCGGCTCACTCGCCTTCCTGCTCACCCAGGAGGCGTGGCAGATCATCGTCGTGCGGTTCGTGATCGGCTTCGCCATCGGCGCGGACATGCCGGCCGCCGCCGCGCTCATCGCCGAGTTCATCCCCGCGCGGCGGCGCGGCACCTACACCGCACTCGGTGGTGTCGCGTGGATGCTGGGCTCGGTCACCGCGATCGCGGTGACACTGCTCGTCTTCACCACGCTGGGCGCCTCGCACTGGCGGTGGGCCATGGCCACCGGCGCGATCGCCGCGGTGGTGCTGCTCTTCCTGCGGCACCGCACGCCGGACTCGCCACACTGGTTGCGCAGCAAGGGCCGCGAGGCCGACGCGCAGGCCGCCTGGCGTTACGCCACCGGCGACACCGACGAGGCGCCGCTGCCGCCGGTCTCGGAGACGGCGACCGGGTACGCCCCGATCGGGGTGTTGTTCCGCAGGCCGCTCGTCCTCGTGCTGCTGGGGATCGGCTTCTACTGGTTCTGCAACAACCTGTACGGCTCGGCGATCCTGCTGTACCAGCCGACGCTGATCAACCGGATCGTCACGCCGAGCACGTTCACCGCGCTGCTGTTCACGGCGAGCACGTCGCTGCTCGCCGTGATCATCGGGCTCATCGTCTGCTTCCACGTGGTGGAGCGGATCGGGCGCCGGTTCCTCGCCATCGCCGGCACGTCGATCGTGGTGCTCGCGGCGTTCGTGATCTGGGCCGGGTTCTCCTCGTCGGCGACCGTGCTCATCGCGTTCGCGGCGGCCATCGGGTTCATCAACGGCGGCACGTCGCTCGCGTTCTACGCGTGGTCGCCCGAGCTGTTCCCGACCGAGGTGCGCGGCCGTGCGATCGGCGTGATCAACATGGTGGGCAAGCTCGGCAGCGTGGCGGGGACGTTCCTGCTGCCACTGGTGTTCGAGGCGCTCGGCCGGGGCGCCTTCCTCGTCATCGCGGCGATCGCGGCGCTGAACGTGGCGATGATCGCCGTCTTCTCCATCGAGACCAAGGGACAGAGCCTCGACGAGGTGCAGGTGACCGCGAGGCGCCGGTTCGGAGGGAGTGCGGTATGACAGGACACGTCGGGGTCACCTACGCGGACTCGGAGCCGTGGTGGCCGGAGCCGCCCCGTCCCGGGGAAGCCAGCCCGGACGTCATCCTGATCGTGCTGGACGACGTCGGTTTCGGCACGCTCGGCTGCTTCGGTTCGGAGATCCCGACGCCGACGATCGACGCGCTGGCCGAGGGCGGCGTGCGGTACACCAACTTCCACGTCACGCCGCTCTGCTCGCCGACCAGGGCGTCGTTGCTGACCGGCCGCAACCACCACTCGGTGGGGATGTCCCTGCTGTCCAACGCGGACAGTGGGTTTCCCAGCAAACGCGGCACGATCACGCCGAACGCGGCCACGGTCGCCGAGGTGCTCAAGGACGCCGGTTACAGCACCGCCGCCTACGGCAAGTGGCACCTCGCGCCGCTCGACCAGACCTCCAGCGTCGGCCCGTTCGACCAGTGGCCGCTCGGCCGTGGTTTCGAGCGCTACTACGGCTTCCTGGAAGGGATCTGCGACCACTTCCACCCGGAGCTGGTGCAGGACAACCAGAGGGTCGAGCCGCCGCGCACTCCGGAGGAGGGGTACCACCTCACCGAGGACCTCGTCGACCACGCGATCGACTTCGTCTCCGACCAGAAGTCCAACGCGCCAGACAAGCCGTACTTCCTCTACCTGGCCCTGGGCACCGCGCACACGCCGCACCAGGCGCCGCGCGAGTACCTGGAACGCGTGCGTGGCCGCTACGACGTCGGCTGGGACGCCATCCGCGAGGCGCGCCACCGTGCGCAGCTGCGTGCCGGGATCATCCCGCCGGGCACGGAACTGGCGCCACGCAACGAGCTCGTCGATCCCTGGGACGACCTGAGCGACGACGACCGCCGCGTCATGGCGCGGATGCAGGAGGCGTTCGCGGCGATGGTCGAACACACCGACGACCAGCTCGCCAGGCTCGTCGCGCACCTGGACCGGATCGGGGCGCGGGACAACACGCTGATCCTGTTGCTGTCCGACAACGGCGCCAGCCAGGAGGGCGGCCGTCACGGCACCACGAACACGATCGCCTACGAGAACGGCGATGCGGTGTCCACTGCGGACAATCTCGCCGGTTTCGACGAGATCGGCGGGCCGCGCAACCACAGCAACTACCCGTGGGGGTGGGCGCAGGCGGCGAACACGCCGCTGAAGCGGTACAAGCAGAACACGCACGCCGGCGGGGTGCGGACGCCGCTGATCGCGTCCTGGCCCCGCGGGATCGCCTCTCGTGGTGTCCGCGACCAGTTCCACCACGTCATCGACGTCACGCCCACCATTCTGGACATCGTGGGCGCCGCGATGCCGGAGCTCCGTCTCGGCCGTCCGCAGCTGCCGGTGCACGGCACGTCGATGCGCTACACGTTCGACTCACCCGCCGTGCCCACTCGCCGGGACACGCAGTACTTCGAGATGTACGGCCACCGCGCCATCTGGCACGACGGCTGGAAGGCCGTCGCGTACCACGAACGGCACACACCGTACGAGGACGACGTGTGGGAGCTGTACCACCTGGACACCGACTTCTCCGAGTGCCACGACCTGGCAGCCGAGCGTCCCGAGATGCTGGCGAACCTGGTCGGCCGGTGGTGGTCGGAGGCCGCCCGCTACGACGTCTTTCCGTTGGACGACCGCAACTTCGCGGAGCGGGCCGCCCGCTACCACAGCGCGACGTCCCCGCGCCGCCGGCACGCGTACCGTTACTTTCCCGGCATGCGCCGGGTTCCCGGCGGCATCAGCCCACTGATCTACGACCGCTCGTTCACCATCGAGGCGGCGGTGGAGATGCGCCACGCGGACGAGGGTGTGCTGCTGGCGCACGGCGACGTCTGCGGTGGCCACGTGCTGTACGTCCGCAAGGGCGAGCTGGTGTACGAGTACAACCACCAGGGCACGCGCTACCGGGTCGCGGGTCCGCTGCCGCCCGGCGCCGCACCGGACCGGCTCACGATGCGGTTCACCAAGACCGGCGAGCTGCGCGGGCGAGCCGCCCTGCTGTGCGACGGCGCCGAGATCGGCGCTGGCGACATCGCGTCGACGGCCCGGTACATGATCGGCTGGCAGGGGCTGACCATCGGCACCGACACGCTGTCGCCGGTGTCGTGGGACTACCAGGACGGGTTCGGCTTCACCGGCGTCATCCGCCACGTGGACCTCACCCTCGCCACCGACGGCCCGCACGACGTGCACGAGGTGATCGACTGACCGTTCGCCCGGCAACCTCCTGCGCTGACCGGAGACGGTTGACCTGGCCATTCCACTAGTGTCATAGTCCTCCACTAGTGGAATGGTCGGAGGTAGGGCGATGAAGCTCGAGAACATCCTGCTTGGCGTGCTGCTCCAGCGGCCGAGCACCGGCTACGACCTCAAGAAGTACCTGGACACGTTCGGCCGGTTCCACCGCTCCAACACGCAGATGAGCCAGGTGTACCGCTCGCTGTCCACGATGGAGGACGCCGGCTGGGTGACGCACACGGTCGAGCCCAGGGCGGGTGCGCAGGACGCCAAGCGGTTCCACGTGACCGCCGAGGGCACGACGGTGTTCTTCGACTGGCTGAAGGGGCCCTACTACCCGCCGACCCGGTTCCAGGACCCGGAGTTCGGCGTGCGGCTGAGCTTCGCCGGGTTCATGACCGTGGACGAGGTCGTTCGCCTGCTGGAGACGGAGATCGACGCGCGGCGGGACCAGGTCGCCCGCTTCCGGTTCCGGGACCGGAACCTGCCGCGAGATCCCGTGCCGCCGTTCGACGACACGCTGGCCGACTACATCGGCGAGTGGGCACACCGGACCGGCGCTGCCGCCGTCGACACGCACGTCGCGGGGCTGGCGGAACTGCGGCGCCAACTGCTCGACGGCGCGGCAGGCAACGTCCACCTCGGAGTCGAGGGGAAGGTCCGGTCATGAAGGCGATCATCCTGATGTTCGACAGCCTCAACCGGCACATGCTGCCGCCGTACGCGGACACTTTCGTCCAGGCCAAGAACTTCCAGCGGCTCGCCGAACGCGCGGTCACCTTCGACAACTTCTACGCCGCCTCCCTGCCGTGCATGCCGGCCCGGCGCGAGCTGCACACCGGGCGCTACAACTTCCTGCACCGCGGCTGGGGCCCACTCGAGCCGTTCGACGACTCGATGCCGCAGCAGCTGCGGGACGCCGGCGTGCACACCCACCTGGCGTCGGACCACCCGCACTACTGGGAGGACGGCGGCGCGACCTACCACACCCGGTACACGACCTGGGAGTGCTTCCGCGGCCAGGAAGGCGATCCGTGGAAAGGTGTGGTGTCCACATCGGACACCAGTCAGGACTTCCGCGTCGCGATGCGGAGGCAGGACCAGGTCAACCGCCGGTACATGCCGACCGAGGCCGAGCACTCCCAGACCCGCACCGTGGACGCCGGGCTCCACTTCCTCGAGACGAACGCGGCCGCCGACCGCTGGCTGCTGCAGGTGGAGCTGTTCGACCCGCACGAGCCGTTCTTCACCCACCAGCAGTACAAGGATCTCTACCCGCACGACTATGACGGGCCCGAGTTCGACTGGCCGGGCTACGAGAAGGTGGTCGAGGACCGGTCCACAGTGGACCACGCCAGGAACGAGTACGCGGCGCTGGTGTCCATGTGCGACCGCTCGCTCGGCAGGATCCTCGACTTCATGGACGCCCACGACATGTGGGACGACACCATGCTGCTCGTGAACACCGACCACGGCTTCCTGCTCGGCGAGCACGGCTGGTGGGCCAAGTCGGTCCAGCCGTGGTTCAACGAGCTGGCGCACCTGCCGATGTTCCTCTGGGACCCGAGGACGGGGGAGAGCGGCACGCGTCGGGAGGCGCTCGCCCAGACCATCGACATCGCGCCGACGCTGCTGCGGTTCTTCGGTCTCGAACCGCCACCGGACACGCTGGGCCACGACCTCGCCGCCACGCGCGCCGGCGAGGTGCGCGACGGCGCCCTGTTCGGCATCCACGGCGGACACGTCAACGTCACCGACGGCCGTTTCGTCTACATGCGCGCGTCCACCACCGAGGCGAACGCGCCGCTCGAGCAGTACACCCTCATGCCCACCCACATGCGTGCCCGCTTCAGCCAGCGGGACCTCAGCTCGTGGGAGCCCGCCGAGCCGTTCTCCTTCACCAAGGGACTGCGGACCATGCGGATGCCGGCCGCGGCCGGCGTGATCAACCCCTGGCAGCACGGGACGCTCCTGTTCGACCTCGAAACCGACCCGGCACAGGAACATCCCATCGTCGACGACGAGGTGGAGCTGCGCATGCTCCGCCTGCTCGCCGGGCTCCTGCACGACACCGACGCGCCACACAGCCAGTTCGAGCGGCTCGGCATCCCCGTCGACGCCGTGCCGGGACCGGAGCACCTGCTGGTGCGTGAGCAGGCGGCCCGCGCCACCGGGGCAGCGGAGCCGCTGCCCCCGCTGTCGGACCTGCCGGCCGCCGACCTGCTCACCGCGCCGCTGGTCGAGCTGCTGGGAGATCCCGCCGCGCGGGCGGTGCTGGAGCGGCACGTTCCCGACCTCGTCCACACCGAACTGCTCACCCTGCGGGGCGGCGCGGCCACGTTGCTGCGGCTCGCCCGGCTCGCGGCCATTCCCGCCGCGACGCTGACCGCGCTCGCCGACGACCTCGCGAGCCACGTCGTCCCCTGAGCCACGCCGCGCCGCTCACCATGCTGTACACCTGGTATCCGGGGGACGCGCGGCGGGTCACCGACGAGTTGGCACGCCGGCGCGCCGAGGCACTGAGCTGAAAGGAACGCCGTGACCACTCCTGACTCCCCGGAGCTCACCACACTGCTCGGCCGACTCACGCTGGAGGAGAAGGTGCGGCTGCTGACCGGCCGCGACTTCTGGACCACCTGGCCGAACGAGAAGATCGGGCTGCGCAGGATCCTCGTCTCCGACGGGCCGTCCGGGGTGCGTGGTGAGCTGTGGGACGAGCGGGAGCCGTCGCTCAACCTGCCGTCCGCGACGGCGCTGTCCTCGTCGTGGGACCCGGACCTGGCGTACCGGTACGGGGCGGTGCTGGCCGGCGAGGCTCGCCGCAAGGGCGTCGACGTCGTGCTCGGGCCGACGATCAACCTGCACCGGTCGCCACTCGGCGGCCGGCACTTCGAGGCGTTCAGCGAGGACCCGGTGCTCACCGCCGACCTCGCGGCGGCCTACGTCCGTGGGCTGCAGGACAACGGGGTGGGCGCCACCCCGAAGCACTACGTCGCGAACGACTACGAGACCGAGCGGTTCACCGCCAGCAGCGAGGTGTCGGAGCGTGCGCTGCGCGAGCTGTACCTGCTCGCGTTCGAGAAGGCGGTCGTCGAGTCCCGCGCCTGGCTGGTGATGTCGTCGTACAACGCGATCAACGGGGTGACCGCGACCGAGCACGAGCTGCTGTCGACGCCGCTGAAGTCCGAGTGGGGCTTCGACGGCGTCGTGGTCAGCGACTGGACCGCCGTCCGGTCACTGGCCTCCGCGTCGGCCGCGCAGGACCTCGTCATGCCGGGGCCGTTCGGGCCGTGGGGCGACGCGCTCGTCGCCGCGGTGCGGGACGGACGCGTCGAGGAGTCCATTGTGGACGACAAGGTGCTGCGGTTGTTGGTGCTCGCCACCAGGGTTGGCGCGCTCGACGGCTTCGCCGCCCCGGAGCCGCCGGTGAGCGAGGACGGGGTGGCGTTCACGCGGGCGGCGGCCGCCGCGGGCACGGTGCTGCTCGCGAACGACGGTGTCCTCCCGCTCGACTCCGGCCGCCTGCGGCGCGTCGCCGTGGTCGGCCACAACGCGGACGTCGCGCGCACCCAGGGCGGCGGCTCGGCGACGGTGCTGCCGGAACGGGTGGTGAGCCCGCTCGCGGGGCTGCGTTCGGCACTGCCGGGTGTCGAGGTGACCTACGCGCTGGGCGCCGTGGTGCAGCACGGTGTCGCTCCGCTGCCCCGCGAGGAGATCGTCAACCCGGCGACCGGCGCCCCCGGCATGCTCGTCCGGTTCCTCGACGCCGACGGCGCCGAGCTGTACCGCGAGGACCGCCTGGCCACCGCCCTGACCTACCTGGGCGGCGACGCGCCGATCGCGATCGCCGACACCGTCGAGCTGTCGTGCACGTGGACGCCGCCGGCGACGGGGGAGGTGCGGCTCGGGTTCGCCGCGGTCGGCACCGGTCGCATCCACGTCGACGGCGAGCTGCGCCGGAAGGCCACGGTCGAGGCCGTCGGCACGGACCTCGGCGCGGCACTGCTGGCCCCGCCGTCGGTCGCGGTCCCGGTCGAGGTCACGGCAGGCGTCCCCGTCGACGTGCTGGTCGAGTTCGAGCTGGCCTCCCGCGACCGGAGCCTGGCGGCGGCACTCGGCATCACCGTCGGCCGCGAGCCCGCCGACCACGACCCCGACGCCCTGATCGCGGAAGCCGTCGCGACGGCCGCGACGGCGGATGTCGCGGTCGTCGTGGT
>Ga0307512_10006723_pt1 | contig 11569 bp, 11 predicted proteins | sample 14_EM_MG_FD_200267 | JGI IMG/M metagenome (GOLD analysis project Ga0307512, IMG submission 200267) | Populus trichocarpa ectomycorrhiza microbial communities from riparian zone in the Pacific Northwest, United States - 14_EM | ecosystem: Host-associated > Plants > Roots > Unclassified | place... | reverse complement strand
TCTCGACGGTGGTCGAGTGGTACGACTTCACGCTGTACCTATTCATGACCACCGTGCTGTCCGGGGTGTTCTTCGGCTCGGGAGCCTTGTCCGTCCTCACCGCACTTGCGGTCTTCGCCATCGCCTACGTGATGCGCCCGTTCGGCGCGCTGGTCTTCGGCCACGTCGGAGACCGGCTGGGGCGGCGCAGGGTCCTGCTGGCCTCGATGTCTGTCATGACCGTGGCCATGCTGGTCACGGCCCTGCTGCCCACACGCGAGCAGATCGGCTCCACGGCGGGCGTGCTGCTGCGCTGCGTCATGGGCTTCTCGGTGGGCGGCGAGTACACCGGCGTCATGATCTACCTCGTCGAAGGCGCCCCTCCCCGGCGGCGCGGCCTGGTCGCGTCCCTCACCTCCGCCGCCAGTGAGGTCGGTGCGCTGCTCGCGGTCGGCGTAGCCGCGCTGACCACCGCGATGACGAGCGGCCCGGCCCTGGGCTCCTGGGGTTGGCGCATCCCGTTCCTCTTCGGCGCCCTGCTCGCGGCGGGTACCTTGATCGCTCGCTCAACCATGCAGGAGTCCCCGGCGTTCGAGTAGCTCCGGCAGGCGCACGGCGCCGACCACGGTCCGCTCAGGCAGACGTTGCGAACCCAACGTCCGGCGCTGTACCGGACGTTCACGATCTCCGCGCTGGGGTCCATCACCTACTACGTGGGTATCACCTACGTCCCCACGTACCTCACGTCCGTGGGCGGCTTCGCGGAAAACGACGCACTGTGGCTGGCGACACTCGCCTCCGCCGCCGTCATCACGCCCTTCGCCGGTGTGATGGCCGACCGCCTCGGACGGCGGCCCACGCTCGTGATCTTCGGTGTTCTGTCGGTGGTCCTGCCGGTGGCAATGTTCGCGTTCATGACCCGCGGTCATGCCGTGCTCGCCCTCACCGGAGCCGTGGTCCTGGCCCTCGTGGCGGGCGGTGTCAGCGCCGTGGGTGCCTCCTCCGCCCCGGAGCAGTTCCCGGTCGCCGGCCGACTCGGCGGGCTCGCCGTGGCAACTCTGGCCACGACGATCTTCGGCGGTCTGACCCCGTACACCTCCCAGGCCCTGATCGACGGCACCGGATGGCGTCTCGTCCCCGGGATCATGGTCGCCGGCGTCGCTCTCCTGGCCTTGCCCGTTCTCTGGCGCCTGCCGGAGACGGCACCTTCCCGGCTTGTCCCTGCCCGCCGACCGAGGAAGGGAGGAAACACCGAGGAGTGCCCGACGCCCGCAGGTCCCCGCTGACGGTGACCTCGGCATACCCCGTTCCTCGAATCGTCCGCTCGGCATCTCTGATCCACCGCACCGAAGGAGCAGCTCCGTGTCCAGAGTCGGCTGCCGTCAGAGCTACGTCACCTCGGCCCACTGTACGAAGACCTTCAGCGGCACTGGATATGACCAGTCGCGAGCGCCCCGGACCGATGCCCCGGCCCCGCGCACGACCGTGTGCGGGGTGGATCGCCACAGCCCCGGCCTTGGCGGGGACGGCCTCGACTTGGCCATCGAACTCGCGCAGCGGGCCCGGTAGGGAGGCATCGTGCGCTGGGATGAATTCACCGATTCCGCCCGTGGCTCCGGACTCTTCGGCACACAGGATGTCCGCACCCGAACCTTCGACACCCCGGACTTCCGCGGCATCACCTTCCACGAGGTGCACGTGAAGTCGATCGTGAACCGGGTGCCGAAAGGCTCCAGAATGCCCTTCGACTGGACCGTGAACCCCTACCGCGGTTGCTCGCACGCCTGTACCTACTGCTTTGCCCGTGGCAGTCACCGTTACCTGAATCTGGACGCGGGCCCCGGCTTCAACTCGCAGATTGTGGTGAAGACCAACGCTCCGGAGCTGCTGCGCCGCTTTCTGAGCTCACGCCGTTGGAGCGGAGAGCACATCGCACTGGGCGCCAACGTCGACTGCTACCCGCGAGCTGACGGCCGTCATCGTCTGATGCCGGGCATCCTGGCGACCCTCCGGGACCACAGCAATCCCTTCTCCGTCATGACCAAAGGCACCCTCGTTCTGCGCGACCTGGAGTTGCTGCGACAGACGTCCCAGGTCACCCGGGTTCATGTGGCGGTGTCGGTCGGGTTTACCGACGAGCACCTGTGGCGCACAGCCGAACCGGGCACGCCGCCGCCGTCGGCCCGTCTTGACGCCATCCGCACCTTGGCCGAGGCCGGGATCGAGGTCGGCGTGCTGATGATGCCGATCATTCCCTTCCTCGGCGACTCTTCGGAGCAGTTGCGTCAAACGGTGCGCGCGATCGCGGCCAGCGGTGCCGCATGGCTGACGCCCGCGGTGTTGTATCTGCAACCAGGCGCCCGCGAGTGGTTCATGGGGTGCCTTCGGCGGGACCACTCGTCCTGGTCGCCTCGGTTCGAGCAGTTGTACGCCGCCGGGTCATACGCGCCGAGGTGGTACCAGAAGCGGATCGCCCGTCAGGTGACGCAGCTGGCCGAGGAGTTCGGCATGCGTGTCCGTACGGAGGACGACCCGTGGCGAGTTACGCCCTCGAAGGGGCAGGCGGACACGGGCGGACCCGTACAGCTCACGCTGCTCTGAGCGACTGCCGAGGAACCTTCGCGGCAGGCGCGGTTCTCGCCATGGGCGTGGGCCCCGTCTCAGCGGTCCAGGCGGAAGCGCGTCAGCTTGTCGGTGTCGATGGCCAGCCCGAGGCCGATTCCCTCACGCACGCGCAGTGTTCCGGACTCGATGGTCAGGGGCTCGGTGAGCAGGTCGTCCGCCATGTCGAGGAAGTTGGACAGCTCGCCGGCCCGGCGTGTGGTCGCCCGGTGCGCGGCGCCGAAGGCGACCGCGCACAACGTGCCGATCTGCCCGTCGATCTGGTTGCCGATCACCACCTCGACGCCCATCGACTCGCACTGGTTGAGCACGCGCGTCGAGGCGGTGAAGCCGGTGCGGGCCGTTTTGATACTGATCGCGGTGGCGCTGCCACCCAGGAGTTCGCGGGTGACATCGGCAGGGGTGGGTGCGCTCTCGTCGGCGACGAAGGGAATCCGGCTCTGCGACACGAGCCACCGCCGCCCCAACACGTCGTCTGCGGGGCACAGTTCCTCGGCGAGATCCAGGTCGAGATCGTCCATCTCCCGCAGAGCGCGCGCGGAGTCGGAGGCGCTCCAGCCGCGGTTGCCGTCGATGTAGAGCTCGACACCGTCACCCAGCGCGGTGCGCAGGGCCCGGCACGCCTCGACGTCCAGCCGGTAGGGCCGGCGGCCCACCTTTACCTTGAAGGTGGTGATGCCGTAGGTGTCCCGAACCCGCTCCGCCTCGGCCACCATCTGTTCGGTGGGAGCGAAGCCGACCATGTGGCTGACCCGCATACGGTCCGACCAGCCGCCGAGGAGTTCGGTGACCGGCATGCCGGCGGCCTGTCCGATGACATCCCAGACGGCCATGTCGATCGCGGCTTTCGCCGTCGGATTGCCCACCGTCCGATCCAGGCGCGCGTGGATCACCTCACGCTCCAGGGCTGACAGCCCGGTGATCTGCGGCGCGAAGACTTTGCCGATCACCGCGACGATCGACTCCTGGGTCTCGCCGTAGGTGTAGGGGCGTGGCGGTGCCTCCGCCGTGCCGATCAGTCCCTCATCGGTGTGCACTCGTACAAGGACGTGGTCCGCGACGTGCACCTCGCCGCTGGCGAACTTGAGCGACTTGCGGAAAGGGATGGTGAAAGGGACGGCTTCGACCTTGGTGATCTTCATTGTCTTCCTTTCGCAGACCGGGCAAGGGGCCTTCCGTTCCGAGCGGTGGCCTTGGCGCCATGAGGACGCGAGGCACCTCAACGGTGCTGCTCCAAAACGAAGTTGAGGGTGACCGTATGGCGGCCAGGCAAGGCTTCGGCAGGAGCCAAAGGTCCGGTCGGTGTGGCGCCGGCGAGCGGAGCCCCCGTTGTGCGGGTCCGTCGGCACGGCAGAACAGGCGCCGCCACCTACTGCGAGGCGAGATACGTTCTGATGATCTGGCTGTCGTCGAGGTCGAGGAGTCCCATTTCTGCGGCTTGCCCGTATTGGTCGGCCGCTGCACGGGCAAGTGGCGCGTGGGCGCCGGCCCGCTCCGCCTCTTGCACGACCAGAGCGTTGTCCTTGGCGAGGATCGCCAGGCGGGTGAGCGCGTCCTCTGTGGCGGGTGGCGTGGCCATGCGTGGGCCGCGGTCCTCGAAGAACCAGGACGAACCGGAGCTGCCGCTGAGGACCGCCACGATGCGTGCCGGGTCCAGGCCCAGGCGGGAAGCGAGCGAGATCGCTTCTGCGGCCGCGGCCAAGTGCACCGAACTGCACAGTTGGTTGACGACCTTCACGGCTTGTCCGTCGCCGGGCTGGTCACCGACTTCGGCGATCTCGCCCAGGGGGCGGAGGACGTCGCGGGCCCGGTCGAGCGCCGCTGGACTGCCTGCGGCGAGAATACGCAGCGTGCCCTGCTCGGCACCGGGGACGCCACCGAGGACAGGGGCATCCACGACGTCGGCACCGGCGTCGGCCAGCAGGCCGGCGGCCTTGCGCCCGTCCTCGGGGCCCACTGTTGACCCTATGACCCAGGTCTGGTCGGTCAGCGGTCCGCGGGCGGTGGCGGCAGCGATGGTGTCCAACAGTTGGCCGCCGGTGGCGACCATGACCAGGACGACATCGGCCGGGGAGACGGACGAGATGTCGGGTGCGGTCCGCAAACCGGCGGCCTGCGCGTGTGCGCGTGTCCGCGGACTCGGCTCGACGGCGGTGACCGCGAATCCGGCGGCGGCCAGGCGGCACGCCATGGGCAGTCCTATCGCACCGACGCCGACGAAGGTCACTGTCACGCACGATGTGCCGACGTCGGTCGTGGATGCCTCGTCCAGTCGCTGCGTCGCCATCGATCGCTCCTTCGTGCAGACACCTGGTCTGCGGGGCTCCGGGTGACAGGGACGCTACGCCCGCCTATCTAAACTTGGCCAATACCAATGAGCGATGTATCGATACCCAACCCGTCAAAATCCGGTGTGGGCAGTGCCGACTCGCTGACCTCGACGACTCGTGCCAGGGCGGTCGACGGATTGTCGGTCCGCCAGGCGAGTGCGGAGACCAGATGACTGGGTCGGATGCCCTCCAGCGGCCGGTACACGAGCCCCACCGACTGCACGGGGCACACGGAGCTGAGCGTGATGGTGACACCGGCGCCCGCGGCGACCAGCGCGAGCACTGTGCTGGAGTCCGGTGCGACCTGAACGATGCGCGGCCGGAAGCCGGCCGAGTGGCAGAGCGAGACCATGGTCGACTGCAGCATCGAGCCCTGGTCGTGAGGCAGGCTGACGAAGTCGTCCCGGGCGAGATCACCGAGCCTGATGCGCTCACGGTCGGCGAACGGGTGGTCGGCGGGCAGCGCGCACACGAGTTCCTCCAGTTCGACGGCGCGGGAACTGAGTTCCGGATGGGCGATGGGCAGACGCACGAACGCCAAATCCAGCGCACCCGAGAGCAGTTCCTCCAGGGCTGTGTAGACGTATGTCTGTGACTGGAGGACCAGCTCGATGCGCGGATAGGTGCGGCGCACGGCCGTGGCCAGGAGCGGAAGCAGGCGCTGGCTGGACGCGCCTGCGAAGCCGGTGCGTACTCGTCCCTCTTCGCCTGAAACGATCGACGCGGCGATCTCGCGGGTCATGGCGACTTGGATGAGGGTGCGACGCGCTGGATCGAGCAGTCGCAGTCCTGCGTCGGTCAACGCCACGGTGCGAGTGCTGCGCTCGAACAGCTGCAGACGCAGCTCGTTCTCAAGGCGCCGGATGCGGTTGCTCAGCGGCGGCTGAGCAACGTGCAGCCGGGCGGCGGCCCGCCCGAAGTGCAATTCCTCGGCCACTGCCACGAAGGCTTCCAGGTCACGCAAGTCCACGAGTTCGCTCCCCTCATTAATATCCACAGGTTACAAGTGGTGAGTGGATTGGTATTGGACCGGTTAATTCTCCTGGGCAATGATGCATGTCACCGGGGTGACGTGATTCCTGTGCCTGTGGGACTGGTGCACCAGTGTGGGAAGCGGTGCTGTTCCGGTCGGCCTTCGGCTGCTCTGCGCAGGAGTTCTCGGCCCGACATCGCAGAACCGAGGAGAAAGAGACCGGCATGGACCTTCGTCTGCAGCATGTGAACGTATGTTCCGACGACATGGGCGAGCTGCATCGTTTTTACTCGGAGGTGCTCGGCCTGCACATGTCGCCTCTGCCGCCGATGATCAACCACGAGGGCCACGACGAGGACGAGTCCCAGCCGGAGGGCGCTTGGCGGCAGAACGTCGCCTTCTTCGAGGTCGGCGGCGGCGGCCGCGATCAGCTGCAGATCCACGCCAGCCGTCGTCAGGCCTACCTCGGTCCCCGCATGGGGCACTCCATCAACCCCTTGCTGACCGGGCACTTCGCATTCCGCACCGACAACATCGCCGAAGTGCGCGAGCACCTGGCCAAAAACAACGTTCCGTTCGCCGACTACGGGGAGTGGGCGGTCAAGGGCTGGGACCAGATATTCCTGACCGACCCGGCAGGCAACGTGATCGAGATCCACCAGTTGATGGACTGACGCCGTGTCCCAGCCACCCACTGCTCCCCCCGGACGGAAGCCCGGGAGCCGCTGGCGCACGAGGCCGGACCGCTCCACCTGGGGAGACTTCGGCCCGGACGATGTTCTGGGACGTATGAACCTGGTCGGTCCCGACCAGGTTCGCAAGGGGCTCGCCGAGGTGCACGACGGCATCACCTTCTGCCTGTCGCTGGCCCTTGACCAACCCGGCGGTACGGTCCTGGGCCCGAACCGGTTTCCCCCGGTGGTCCGCCCCACCCTTCGCTCCGGAGCGGTCAACTTCAACTGCGACATGGGCGTAGCCCATCCCGGCGCCACGGACGTCGTCAACGACGACCTGGTCGTCCTGCACACCCAGTACTCCACACAATGGGACGCCCTCGGACACATCGGAGCCCGCTTCGACGCTGACGGCGACGGCACATCCGAGACCGTCTACTACAACGGCTGGCGCGCGGACGCGGACGTCACCGGACCGGTCAGCGCCTCTCGGGCCGGCGCGGCCAGCCTCGCAGACATCGAGGGCATCGCGCAGGGCACGGCTTCCAGCTCCGACGCCGGACCCGTCGACATCAGCCACCTGGCGGGCCATGGAGTGCAGGGGCGCGCCGTCCTCGTCGACCTTGAGGCCCACTACGGCACCACGCGCGCCACCATCGGATACGAGGAGCTTGCGGCAGTCCTGGACATCGATCAGGTGACGGTCGCGGCGGGCGACATCCTCCTCCTGCACACGGGTTTCACCCGCAACCTGATCGACGGGAGTGGTCGACCGAGGCCTGACGCCACCGGTGACTGCGCCGTCCTGGACGGGAGCGACCCGCGGTTGCAGGCGTGGATCCGCGACAGCGGCGTGGCGGCCATCGCGGCCGACAACCATGCCGTCGAAGCCTTCCCCGATCCGAGAGCAGAGCCAGGGCGGCCCGTGCTGCCCCTGCACCGCCTGTGCCTGTTCGAGCTGGGTATCCACCTCGGCGAACTGTGGTGGCTGTCCGACCTGGCCCGGCACCTGCGCCGAACGGGTCGCTCACGCTGCCTGCTCACCGCACCACCCCTGCGCCTGCCCCGCGCCACCGGCTCCCCGGTCACCCCGATTGCGACGGTCTGACATGACACAGCCCACCGAACGGCTCCTGGTCACCGGCGGAGCGTCCGGGATCGGCCGCGCCATCGTCGAGGAGGGCCTCTCACTCGGCTGGGACGTTGCGGTCATCGACCGGGACCAGGCGCCATCCGGTCAGTCGGTGACCGCGGACCTGTCCGACCCCGACGCCACCGCGGATGCCTTGGCGGAAGTCCTGGCCACCGGGCCTGTCACCCGCCTGGTGAACAACGTGGGTGCCGTCTTCCCGCAGAGACTCGAGGAGACGACACTCGCCGAGGTCGACGCGGCCCACGCGCTCAACCTTCGCTGCGCCGTCCAGTGCGCCCAGGCCGTGTTGCCGGGTATGAAGGCGGCCGGCTTCGGCCGTGTGGTCAACGTGAGCTCACGCGCCGCGCTCGGCAAGGAATTGCGGACCGCGTACGCGGCCTCCAAGGCTGCCCTGATAGGACTGACCAGGGTCTGGGCCCTGGAACTGGGCGAGCACGGCATCACCGTGAACGCCATCGGCCCCGGCCCCATCGCCACCGAACTGTTCAACCGCGCCAATCCGGCCGACGCGCCACGCACCAAGGCGATCGTGCGGTCCGTGCCGGTACGCCGGGTCGGCACCCCGGAAGACGTCGCCCATGCTGCCTGCTTCTTCCTCAGCGGGCGGGCGGGATTCGTCACCGGCCAGACCCTTTTCGTCTGCGGCGGCATGACGGTGGGCGTTGCTCCTGCCTAGCCCGCTATCCCTGAAACCCGCAGAGGACTTGCCCGACTCACCGGACGCACGTACACGGCGTGCGCCCAGACCACTCGTGTGCCCGGCCGCAGTCGGCACGGACACGCGGCTGACCCATCCTGCCGTTCCACCTCGATGAGAGAGGGGAGCACGCCATGCAGATACCCATCAAGGCCACGCTCGACCGGATACCCGGCGGCACCATGGTGGTCCCGCTGTTCGTCGGCGCCGTCGGCCATACCGTCTGGCCGTCGGCCAGCGGCTTCTTCGGCTCGTTCACCGGCGGTCTGCTGTCCGGGGCCGTTCCGCTCTCCGCGGCCTTCTTCGTGTGCCTGGGCACCACGTTGGAGTTCAGATCCACCGGCCAGATCCTGATCAAGGGTGGGTCCCTGCTGGGGGCGAAGATCCTCAGCGCCCTGGTTCTCGGCGTGGTGGCGGCCAGGTTCCTGGGGGAGAGCGAGATCTCCTCCGGAGCCTTCGCCGGGTTGTCGGTGCTCGCGTTGGTGGCGTCGATGAACGACACGAACGGCACCATGTTCGTCACGCTGATGCACCAGTTCGGCCGGCCCAAGGACGCTGCCGCCTACGGCGTGATGTCCATCGAGTCCGGCCCGTTCTTCACCATGCTCACCCTGGGCGCGGCGGGACTCGCCGCCTTCCCGTGGCAGGCCATGCTGGGTGCGGTGCTGCCGTTGGTCGTCGGCGCGATTCTGGGCAACATCGACCGCGGCATGCGCGACTGGCTCTCACCCGTCTGCGGCGGTCTCGTCCCCCTGATCGCCTTCGCGTTGGGTAGCACGATCGACCTGGGTGCCGTCTGGAAGGCCGGTGTCCTCGGTATCGGTCTTGGCGTATTCGTGTTCCTGTGGACAGGCCTGTTCCTCTTCTCGGTCGACCGTCTCACCGGCGGAACCGGTGTCGCCGGGGTTGCGGCGGCGACGACGGCAGGCAGCGCCATCGTGGTGCCTGCGATCGTCGCCGAGGTCAATCCGGCCTACAGGGAAGCCTCCGCCTCTGCCACGGTGCTGGTCGCCGCCTCTGTCGTCGTCACCGCGATCCTCGCGCCCCTGGGCACCGCATTTGTCGCTGCACGTACGGCGAGACCGCTGGACGAGCAGGACGAGCACGCCCTGTCCGAGCCGACCCATGCCGACAGGGCTGATCCGGTCGCCGATGGCGCGGGACGAAACAACGGGATCACCCCGACGTGCGAGCAGACTCGGGCCGGAGATCGCCGCCCCCGGCGGCCCTGATCGGCCCTTGACGGACCGTCACCACTCGTCGAGCTTCCGCAGGCCGTCAGGGGCCGGCCCTCCCATGGCTGTCTCCACGACGGATCGAGGGGCCGGGGTGGCGTTGGCCGCCCACGAGCGCGGAATGAGGGCCGCTATGGCGAAGGACGCGGCCGCAGCGGCGACACCTATGGCCAGTACCGCCCGCAGCCCGTTCTCCGAGGGCAGTTCCACACCATGGAAGCCGATGGTCATGTGGGCGATGACCATGCCTGCCACGGCACTGGCGACTGTGTTGCCGATCGCCCGCATCAGCGTGTTGAGACTTGTGGCAGCCGCGGTCTCCGACAGGGGCACCGCGCCCATGATGAGCGTGGGTAGGGCGGCGTAGGCGAGGCCGGTTCCGACGCTGACGATGCAGGAGGCGACGATGAGCTGCCAGACCTCGGACATCATCACCATGGAGAGGAGGTAGCCGAGTCCGATGATCGTGGAGCCGAGCATGAGGGTGAACTTCGGCCCCTTGGTCCTGGTGACGCGGGCGGAGAGCGGGGAGGCGGCCATCAGCATCAGTCCCTGTGGGGCCAGGACCAGGCCCGTGACGACCAGGCTGGTGCCGAGCCCGTAGCCGGTGGCCTCCGGAAGCTGGAGGACCTGCGGCAGGACCAGTTGCATGGCCAGGAGCGTGAAACCGATCGCCACCGCCGCGAGGTTGGTGAACAGCACCTGGGGGCGTGCGGCGGTGCGCAGATCCACCATGGGGTGTGGGGTGCGGAGTTCGAACCAGCCCCACAGCGGCAGGACAGTCGCGGCCGCGGCGACCAGCGCGAGCGTCGTGCCGTCGCCCCAGCCCCAGTCCTCGCCCTTGGAGACCGCAAGGAGCAGGCATGCCAGGCCGGTTGACAGGCCGATGGTGCCGGTGACGTCGACGCGTCCGCCCGCGCGTACCTTCGATTCGGGTACGTACCGGACGACGAACAGGGTGGCTATGGCCGCGAGGGCGCCGCCGATCCAGAACAGCAGATGCCAGTCGACCTTGTCGGCGATGAGCGCGGCGGTGGGCAGACCTACGGCAGCGCCCACCCCGAGAGAGCCGAGCATCACGGCGGTCGCCATGGGGAGGCGCACGGCCGGTGTCTCCTCACGGAGGATGCTGACGCCGAGGGGGATGATCCCGTTCGCCAGGCCCTGCAGCGCGCGGCCGACGATCATCGGGGTGAGGGAGTCACTCAGGGCGCAGGTCACCGAGCCCATCACCAGCAGTCCCATGTTGATCAGGAGCATGCGGCGCTTGCCGTACATGTCGCCGAGCCGCCCCATCACCGGTGTGGAGACGGCACCGCACAGCAGGATGACGGTGACGGTCCAGGCGGTGTCCGACGCCGGGGCGTTCAGATACTGCGGGAGGCGAGGGACGATCGGGAAGACCAGGGCCTGCGTCAGAGCGTCCGTGATCCCGGCGAAGGCGAGAACCGCCACCAGGGTGTTCGTGCGTAAGTGGGCAGGTTTCCCCGTGCCGGCGATCGCGGGATTCGTGGGGGACATGGATCAGGCCTCCGTGTGGGGGGAGCCGCCTACGACGGCCGTACGGAATGGACGATCATGGGAAACTCTCGCGCCGGAGGCGCTGCGGATCAGGTCACCAGCTGACGGGCAGTTTGTGGACCCCGAAGGTGGCCATGTCGTGCCGGTACTCGACCTCTTCCAGCGGCACTGCCAGGCGAAGGTTAGGCAGCGCGCGCAGTAGTGCCGGGAACGCCTCCTGCAGTTCGACGCGGGCCAGGGACTGTCCGAGGCACTGGTGGATGCCGTGGCCGAAGGCGAGGTGGCCGCGGGAGGTGCGGCCGATGTCGAGGTCGTCGGGGTTCTGGAAGAGGGTGTCCCGGTTGGCGGCGGGAAGGCTGATGGTCAACAGGTCCCCGGCTCGCAC
>Ga0307512_10006722_pt1 | contig 11569 bp, 8 predicted proteins | sample 14_EM_MG_FD_200267 | JGI IMG/M metagenome (GOLD analysis project Ga0307512, IMG submission 200267) | Populus trichocarpa ectomycorrhiza microbial communities from riparian zone in the Pacific Northwest, United States - 14_EM | ecosystem: Host-associated > Plants > Roots > Unclassified | place... | reverse complement strand
GAGAGTGAACAGTGCAACATGATTACGCCGCTCGGCTTTGCCACAGGGCCGAGTCTTAATCAAGCAGAAAGACAATCGAAAAAGTCAAATCAGGCTGAATACAATTATTGACGGCAGCAGATGTTGAGTGGACAATACATTAAAATGAGCGTCAACGGAGCGTCAACGATTTGTGGTCTTGTAAGTACACTAATTCACCAGAGACTTGGTCATTGTTATGCATAACGGACGTATTGGCCGCTTTTATTGGCAAAAGGGATAGCAACACGGTCACTGCCCCATTCTTAGCATGAGCATCAACGGAGCGTCAACGATTTGTGGTCTTGTGAGTACGGTAATTTACCAGCGACTTGGTTGTTGTTACGCATAATGGACGTATTGGCCCGTTTTATTGGCAAAAAGGATAGCAACACGGTCACCGCCCCATTCTTAGCATGAGCGCCAACAGAGCATCAACGATTTGTGGTCTTGTAAGTACGGTAATTCACCAGTGACTTGGTCGTTGTTATGCACAATGGATGTATTGGCCGCTTTGGTTGGCAAAAAAGATAGTAACACGGTCACCGCCCCATTTTTAGCATGAGCGTCAACGGAGCGTCAACGATTTTTAGCTTTGCATCTTGAGTAAGTTATGTTCCGATTGGTTGCGGACATCCATCTATGAGATATTGGTAGCCTTTACTCGCAAAAACAACAGCGACATGCTCCCTGCGGCATCCTGAAAATGAGCGTCAACGGAGCGTCAACACTTTTAGGACTTGCATATTTCATAATCAAGGCGTCGCGCGGATCTTCGCGTGCATAACAGTATTATTGACCGCCTTGCTAGGCAAAAATACCATATATCGAAGGTGAAACACAGATACCAAATTAATCGACATTGCAAACTGCTCAACAAGCAAAAGCACGTTGTTGGTTGCTGTAAATGCGATTTCGATAAGATACTATTAACAGACTGCAAATTCAAGAGCCTTCTATGAATCTATAGATGGACCCGCTGGGCAACCCGCTGACAACCCGCCCAAGTCAGACGGGTTGGGAGTTTACCATGGAACAGTACCCGAGTAGGCAGTTCGGGATTATTGACGACCCGGACCGCCAATTTGGCAACGGTTCAGTTTGGACCCGGACCTGGGCCCGAAGTGACGGTCCGGAACTGTTGCTCACACTAACCCAGGCAGCCAACAGAGGGTAATATTGTCTCCAGATTCCTCAATACAGTTCTATTAAAAGCCAGGACCTGATATGTCAAGATTCCTAAGCAGGGACAGCATGGTTTCAATTGCACTCTACCAAGCTGCTTCACTGATTTTGGCACCTTGTGTGGGACATAGTCATAAGCGGACAGGAAAACAGGGGCACTTGATAAGTGTAGGGCAGATCTCTTTTTGAATATTACCAATTGTGCAATACTGCAGCCAGTCAGGCTGATTATCTAAAAAATTGATCAAGTGAGTCTTGTCTAATGCACAGGTGACTTGCACAATATGCACCCCAGCAGGAAGTTGATTCTGTGTATCCCACAACTACTTGTCTGAGTTCATCTTGCTGTATATTCGACATCTCTTCAAGTCAGCAAGGAACACATATTCTGAATCAAGGTGTGTATCGGATGTGAGATCTGGTAAGAAGAACAAGATTCATTTGAAAGTATCCCTGCAGTATAATGTTCTGAAGAGGTGTGAATAATCTTCAATCCAATTGTCATTGCTCCTCACAAAATTGACTTCTCTGTGGAGCTTGTGCAGTCTCTGTGCATATTGAAATTTTCGATTTTGAAGTTGTCTCATTCATATCTCAGATGGTAATCTATCAATATTTTCATATGCTGTTGAAATAATAGAGCCTGTGGATACTCATACATGGACCAAGAGGCAGGCCATCGATTCCATTGTTCTGAGTACCTATAATGCTTGTTGAAGGATTCAGTTGCTTTACCATACACTTTTCCTCCCACATTTTCCACACCAACTACCTTTCTATACTTCATTATCATAGATGAATCAGTCATACAGGTCAGATCAGTTTTCTGGAGGTCTATGATTGGTTTGTTGGATGTACCTTCAGAGGGTGGTGCACCAAATACATGGTATATTGGTAGACCATGAGTTGAATATGAATAGCTCCTCAATGGCTATCCAGGTGTACCTACTGATGTCTCATATTCATCGCGCTGGTTAATCCCAGCCTGCGGATAGTACAACCCCATCAGATAATTGTACCTGAGTTATCTATATGGGGTGATATTTTTGATGGTGAGCCTCCAGTTGGTTCTCATTAAATATTTTCCCTTTGCAGATAAAGCATTGAACATGTCTTCAGTGTGTTGACTATGAACATGAAACAGTCAGTGTACTTATTTGGAAGTATTTCAATGATAGTTTAGTGTGAAATAGTCTTGTTGCTGGATTATAATCTCAGGGATATTTGTTTGAAAGTGAGTGAACTCAGGCTAGTATATTACTTGCACAGCAATATCAAACCCCACCAACTCTATGAGAGGGGTAAAACAAAGTCACCTTATCATCAGTTTTCTTCATCAACTTGGATATATATCCTATTCCATATAATACTCATGCACATTTTATGCTGAAAATTAGTAGTAGAGATAAGAAGGTTTCTTCTGTTGTCACTGCAAACAACTTAAATATACTTTATCAGGTGTGATTACCACCATAGGCTTATGTCATTGTGGTGTTGTATGAATTACATATCTGTCCTGGAGCCCCCGAGCACCTTATAGTCAAGGTAGATTCTTCTAATACTATAAACTGGTTAGTTTCTAACTTACCTGTATGCCTGCTAAATCATCATTGTGAACTGAATAGATTGTAGGATGTTTGCTTCAGTAATCATCCTTGACTGGTGAGTGGATTCTGAGAAGCCAAACAATCTGTCCAAACAAGCTCAATAGGATCCAAGTACTACTGCAGCTTTCTTCACAGGCCTCGGATTGAATGAAGCAGCAGGTCATACATCCACATTGAATGTGTAAAATCCCTGGTCACATTAACCTTGAAGTTTAATTTAGTTCTTGATTGGTTTTGGGGATATCATATAGTTTACATCAATAACCTATCCAGTCATGAACCATTTGGAGGAGAGCTTCTATGAAATATTATAGTGTACCAATTGAAGCATATAATAAAGCAAGGCCAGTTGTGAGCAACTATGTTCTCTCTTTCTCAGGTTGTCTTTCATTGATTAAAGATGAAGCGACACAGTACAGTTCATGAGAACAAAATGGGATATAATTGCCCTTCATTCCAATGAATGTCACTGCAACCTTCAATATATTCAACCACACTTCCAATTTATTCTACGTTACATATCAATTTTACATTGTTGTACTGCCAGCTATTTGTCGTGGAGCATGTCAATGTATGGATATGCAACAATCACGGTAAATATTCTTCCGCAGTGTGGTCTAGTTGGATTGCGAAAATGTCCTGAAAACACTTTGGGATCATTGCATAGTCAAACTGGTGGGGTCGGGCGTAGGTGATATCGGTAACAGTAATGTTATTTCGAAACAAGACCAGAGGCTCAAAATTCAAATTGAGAAAATCAGAACAAGACAAGAGTCGAACCTGGTTCAAAGTCGTAACTTGCTTTGCTCTACAAAAGCACTAGCAAAGAGAGAAGAAAAGGAAATCCTCCAATACCAAACAACCTGTCTTTATATACAGTTTGTCTGCCACCCTCGAATAATTCTCCATGCTTTGATATACCATCCGAATATTTCACCATAATCTTACTCACCACCATATAATCCCTTATTACCAAACCCACACCGGATCTTCCAACGTTCCAACACCTCAGACCACTTCCTTAATATACTAGATTATACCACCACCACTTCAGCATATTTTCCTACATCTCTATCTTTCCATAACACTAATTCCTACACTTCCCCAATTCTGACTTGTATTCCTTCGGGCTGTGACACATAGTCGTTCTGAAAATCCACATATCAAAGACAGTCCATTTGGAAAATGTTCAAACTCATTTCATCTGCTGCCTTGATATGATTACCCATCTGTACAGCGACCACTTCCAGGTGTGCCTCAGTTCTACCACCATTCACCATATAATATGACATGTAGTATTCAAATAAGTGTTAGTGAATGATAAGGATTTCAAAGTTATGGGCTACCATGGCAAGGATATGAAATCCACCAAGGTGGTTATGGTGGACCTTAAATGTTCCCCTCTCCACTGCACATAGTGCAATGGGCAGGATCACATGAAGGTGATATTTGTAACAAAATGTGATATCAGAAATGGGGACAAATGCTCGAAGTTCGTATTGAGAAACACACTCAGAGGGTTACAATTATTTCAAAAGTCATCTATTGCGTTGTTCTACATCAGAATGAATAAAGAGAGAAGAACAGGAAATCCTCCCATGACAACGCCCTCTCTCTATATACAGTTGGTTTGCCTTAATCGAATCATTCTTCATAGTCTGATATAGGTTCTGAATCCTCACTCATGAGGTTACATGCTCCAAATACTACTCCAATTGGTACAACCATGTCATATCATCTGATGTCACAATGCCTTAGACCACTTCGTTCTCATGATAAGCAGCTATACCACTGCTACGAAACCTCTGCATACCATCCCTGCTTCTTCCCATACCCACCACTTACTACATTCCCGCAAGCACACATTACTTAACACCATGCCATCACTTGTAAACCTGAGTAGTAACAGTATCCCCACCTTAGGTTTGAGGTCCTTCAAAAACATTTTCTAATAGTCTGGGCTTCCCATAATACTTCTCATGACACTCCCCCACTGTCTGTAATACATTCACAAACTTCACTGGATCACAAGTTAGTGAATTATAACTCATCTACCAAATCCAAAACTGTTGCTGATTTCTATAAATATGACTATCTTCACAGCTAGAAACTTGATACTCCGCTTGTCCACCCTCTTCCACAAAAGGAGAGGAGTCCCCTTATCGACCCGGCAAGTTATCCTCTATCACTTGACCAGATTATAAAACTGGCTGTACTTGATGATGTTGCAGAGTCTCCAGCAGGTTAAGTTTGAAAGTGTAAAAAGATATATGTCACCATGCAGTATATTGACCCAATTGTTCCAAATCTGACTCATGTGTGAGGTGTGTTGTGTCGATATGTCGAGCATTCAACCAGATTTTCAAACCTTGATGAATATTTGCTGCTGGCTCTCTGACCTGATTTGCATTTTGAACCTGTGTAGCCTGGCTTTGATGAATCTTGACCTGCAGGTGTTCATGTACTTGACATATTGTTTCTTACACATCATCCTCATCCACTTAGTGCTGATCTTGATTGCGCTCTGGGGGATGCATCAACATCATCCAGGAATCAACACCTTCAACTCCAAGAACAGTATACATTTCGTAGTTTCAGAAGTTTGATTATCTGCTGCAAACTTGGTCATTTGCAGCAACGTCACCAAATCGTTTTGTTGATGATTTGCGAACACTCAGCGGTATTGCTCCATTCTTGCATTGATTGGTTATGTCTGTCTATTAGGTGTAGATGATAGGCCATTGACACCATTTTCTCGATCTGCAGCCGACTACACAACTGTCCACTAATGGTTATAGCACACTGCAATTGCTGATCCAACATGACTGTCTCCAGAAGTCTGCACAGACCTACTACTTCCCATTGGAACAATGCAGCCAATGTAGAGACATCTATAGTTGAATGGCAGGGTATACAATGCCGCACTTTTGAATGTCTATCTACCACTACCCTAGCAGCACTGAACTCTTCACACTCTGGTAACCCAACCATGAAATCCATTGTGGTATCCTCTGAAGGTTTTCTGCTTCTGCCAATGGTCAAAGAACATCAAAATGTATTAGGGGTTCTCCCTTAGTAGCAGTAATGGTACATGACAGATTGTAGTAAGTATAATAGACATCTTGTTACAAACTACATTACAAAATACCTATTTACAGAACGATAAAATGTGTGCAAGTCAGGTGATCTTTAGCAGGATTACACTTGAGCCACATGTCGATTGCTCAGGATACTCCATACAGGCTCTAGTCGATTCAGCTATGATCAAGCAATTATGTCACCCTAACCAGGATGTGATTAAGACATTAGTGGTGGGCAAAATCATCAACTACCCCCCCAAGATCTTATCTAGCTGGACAACACACAGTTAGGTTGCGTTTACACAGAATTACGTATGCAGCAAACATCACATATTATGCATGTTAGCGGAACTTCTTGACCTATCTTGAGAAGAAGTGGGAATACCTTGAGCGACTTCGCAGTCATTGAATAGTGGAAATCTTAGCATCCATTGTCGGAGGGATTAATGACACTGGCTGAAGATAAGAGGCTAGAGGTGAATCTCCTTATTGGTTTGAGTTGGTATGTATCGCAACACTACATGTGTATCATGATGTATGTTGGTACAGGATTGGTTTGCCGCCAATTAAATCTCTGATGCAATTGCCAAATAACAAAATTATGGGAAGCGATTAATATAATTGCGATGAGAACTGTGTTGTAGTGTTAGCAACAGGTCCAGGTAACCCGCCAGCAGTCTGGGTTTGGACCGGAAAAACGGTCTGGTTCGGTTGCAGACCCGTCCAAAATCCCACCCGCTGTGTCTTAGCATGGTTGTTACCCGGACTGGACATAAACCCATGGTTTTTTGGCCGGGTTCTATTCCAAGCAGAGCCTTGTTTATGCAAACTCAGACCTTTGGCTCCAATTAAGTAGTTGAGTTCTGATTGTATCACAATGTGATATATACGTAAAAGATGCAGTTTTGCATGCTCTTTCACCTCCAATTCTCCACTTTGCAATCTGATCAATATTTGTCGTGTCACTGCAAAAGATGCCCAATGTTTGGTGTTATTTCACAGCAACCCAACGAATATTGATCAGATTACAAAGTGGAGAATAGGACGTGAAAGAGCATGCAAAACTGCATGTATTACATATATATCATATTGTGATACAATCAGAACTCAAATACTCAATTGGAGCCAAAGTTCAGAGTTGGCAAAATTGTTGAACCAGCCAAAAAACCGCCAGTTGGGTGTGGTTCAGTTTTTTGATGCGGTAAAACCCATTGCAACAGTTCCAGTTTGGTTCCAACCTGGACCCGGAACTGAACCCGAGATTTGGAACTGTCGCTAACACTTCTTGGCATAGTGATATCGATACTCCCAATCAGCTCAACACTCTGCCAGGATGGCTATCACGTCCGTTGCAAACACAACAGTAAACAAAGTAGAGGAGGAGCCAATCACACATCATTGATCTCCTTGAAACAAATGTGCCCATTCAATTCACTTTCTGACAGCATTCACGATGCCATCTCCAGTTCCCAAACCAATTCCGACACCAATTCTGAGGCCATTCCCAACACCATTTCCGATTCCAATCCCGAGGCCATTTCCAAGTCCATTCCCAAGTACAATTCTGATCATTCCCAATGCAGAACACTGCTTGAAGAAGGCGGGCTTCGGCAGTGGCTTTGCGAAGCAGTTGGCGAACATCTCAGCAGTCAGTACGTAGCTCAAGACGATCTCTCCATCTCTAGCCATATCTGCAGCAAGATAGTACTTGGTTGCAATGTGTGCAACTGCAGTTCCGCCGTAGATTCTGTTCTTGACGCTTGTGATCAGTGACTGTGAATTGGAGAACACGAGAGAGGTATTTGGGATGGCGAGCTTGTTCAAGAGATGGGAGCTCTGTGTGAGTCTCCTGCAGCCTACTCCAGAGGCAGAGTATTGGGCATCAGTCATGGACTGGGAAGTTGACTTCTGTTTTCTTGATCTCGAGTCGACCACGCCTCCAAAGGTGATGACCAGTCCACTTGTCGATTTATAGTCTTCCTGGCATCCAGCATAGTCCGAATCAACATAACATCGAAATGCACCTTCTCCATCTCCTCCGAGTCCCCCTCTGAGTGCTCCTCAGAGTGCTCCTCCGCAATGCAGACACCAGTCCTCCATGCCGTTGTGGTACCGAAACATGCGTTTCAGAGCTACCATATGCTCATTGCTCAGGTCATGATTGCACCGGCGGAGAACTCCGATGGCATATGTGATATCGGGCCGAGTGTTGGTCATCGCGTATATAACGCTTCCGGCCATTGATCTGTATATGGTTGGATCACAGGCTTCTTTGTTGGGCTTCGTCTTGTGAAGCTTCATTGCCCTAGGCATGGCAACTGGTCTTGACTCATCCATTCTGAACTTCTCCAGGACCATCCGAATGTAGCTGTGCTGATGGATGTCGATGTTGTTATGCTCCCGATTGCATTCAATGTGCATGCCGAGATAGATTGAAGCACTCCTGAGATCATGCATCCCGAACCTCTTCTTCATCCGATCCTCGATCTGCCCAATCAAGCCCTCATTAGCAATGATGAGGAGATCATCGACGTACAGAACCACTGTGGCAACACCTGTGCCATGATCTTCAAGCACGAACAGTCCTCCATTGGCACATGATGCCACCAACCCAATTGAGATCATGAAGTCCGTAAAAGTGCTGTACTAAACGTGCAAAGACCACTTTAGGCTTTAAGGAGATTTTCTCAAGTGGAGTACCATGTTCCGCGAAGTCTTTGTTAATCTTGGATTGGTGTATCAGCTCCTCGTTTGGACCACATGATACTATCCCTGCAGCGGGTGCATATTGATCTCTGCTTCCCAGTCAACTCCAAAGAAAGCCATGTTTATGTCCATTTGATGGATCTCAAGATGGTACTTGGCAGCGATCGTGAGTGCCAGGCCAAAGTGTCCGAAGTGAGCAGTCAGTGCAGACGTAGCGTGGTACTCGATGCCTTCGATTTGGTGATTTCCTCTGCTGACCATGCTGGCCTTGAACCGCTGCACATTGCCTGCCCCATCGCGCTTGATCTTGTATACCCAATGACTTGGCAAAGCCTTTCTCCCTTCCGGAAGCTCCACAAAATCTCCAAAGACTCGATTCTGACCAATTGCATCTAATTCTTCTTTCATCGCCATATCCCATTGGTTGGTGAGCGGAGACTTGGTTGCTGCTTTGTAATACTTTGAATCGTTGATCCCATCCTCATGATCGTTGGAGATCGCAGCTGCAGCATGGATGGCAATCATATCCTCGAACTCATCATCTTCGAGCACCAATTGTGCAGACTCGGCCAATGAATCGTTCCCAGCGAGGTTTCGGTGACTACATTGGGCCGGCAGCTTCCATGCATCTTGAAGTGACGTCTCAAGGCCTGCCAATTCTCATGACATCTTCTGTGGCTTCAGCCGTGATTCATCTTCCAATGGCTTCTATGTTTGACATTCCGAATTTCCATCTCCGGTTTGCTGCTTAGCGATTGGCCGTGAGAGTTCTGATTTCTTCTTCGTGGGAGTAGGTTGTACGATGACATATCTATAGAAGTGCTCGTTGAAGATCGTTTCATCTGCAGCGTCTGGTGCTGTGTACCGCTTTCCTTCCCGGAATACCACATCTTTGGAGCATTAAAGCGTCTTGGCCATTGGGCCATACACAAAGTACTGTTTGGTCGCTATGCTGTACCTGACAAATACGCCGGGAGTTGCTCTGTAATCCAGCATCTTCCATTTCTCTTTCAGAATGTGCACGAAAGCTAAACATCTGGAAACACGGATATATTTCAAAGATGGCTTCCTCCCATGTGAAGCCGCGTACAGAGTCTTACCGACTACGGATCACATCAGAGTGCTGTTCTTCAGATAGACCACCAATGAGACTGCAAATGCCCAATACATCATTGATAGTCCCGAATTGTCCAGCATGCATCATACATGTTCCATGACTGTGCGGTTTGTCCGTGAGACGACTCCATTAGACTGAGGAGTGTAGGGTGTAGTCGTTTCCATTACGATCCCTTCTGATTTTAGGTATTCTGCGAACTTCTTGAAGGTATACACCCCGCCTCCATCTGTACGAAATCGCTTCACATGCTTGCCTGACTCCCTTTCGGTAAGAGCCTTCCATTCATTCAACTTCTCCAGGGCTTCCGATTTGTACTTTAATATGTACTCATCTGTATGGCTGGTGTTGTCGTCAATGAAGAGGGGCATATAATGGCCTCCTCGGATGGCTGTTTCCAGGGGACCGCATAAGTCTGAGTGCACAAGCTGCTGTGGCTCAATGGCACCAGAGGTTGTGGGAGTAAAGGGCTTTCGAGCTCACTGGCACCTGATACAGCTCTTGCAATCGCACTTCCTGGTCGTCTTCAGAGCATCGGCAATGACCTTCAGCAAGATCACCAAAGCTTTCAGACCGATGTGTGCCAAGCGGCGGTGCCATAAGATCCGCTTTTCTGCATTGTGCCGAGATGCATGCCCAGTCGTCTTAGGTACCAGCAGCCAGCTGACATTGTTGACCTCGGGGTATTCGGTCGATTCCAGAGCTAGATTCAGCACGAATATCCCATCAGACCGAGGTGCAGTGGTAAATTGACCATCATGATTGGAGAGGTTGAGACCGTAGTGATTCACCGGTTCGACATTGACATCCTTGTCCATGATCTGAGAGTGTGAGATTGAATTGAACAATCCCGGCAAATGCACCACTTCTTCAAGTATGATCGTTTCAGTCTTCCCATCTGGTAGTAGAGACATCAACCTAACACTTCCATATCAGGATGCAAACGACAGGACCCCATTGAATCCCTTCACGTTCTGTGTATTTGGAGGATATTAGGTGTAGGTGATGAACATCAATACATGGCCGGAGATCTGAGTCTTGCATCTGCAATCGATGAACAAATCACTGGAGAGAGCATTTGAGCTAGCCAACATACAATAGGTCTCGATCGAAGTGGTGAGAGTCGAAGTAGTCTTAGTTGATGGTTATGCCGCAGTATTGCCAGCCTTGTGAAGACTCCCTCGTCGCTTACTCAAGCACTTCTCGGTGATACGCCATCTCCTTTGCCAATGAAACCACTCCCGCTGATCCTTCTCCATCAGCAACGACCCTAATTTCCATCTGAAACACCCGGGTGTTCCGGACGGCTCTGACGGCTCTGACAGAACCTTGTACCCTCTGCCGGAGAATTACACGCCACCCGTCGCCCAGGCGACGGGTCGCGTTGCATACGTACCTCGTTTACTTTGTGGTGACGTTTACGCATCATCAGAACGACACGTGTGTTACACTCTTCGCAGGAGCTGCAGTTATGCTGAAGCCGTTTACACAACGCCTGGCGATCGACGACAAGCCTGGGAGCACCTCGAATCACAGTCATGTATTCAGTTTGTATTCTCATCTATGTATCTATGTATCTATGTATCTATGTATCTATATAGCTACCCATCTACACAAGCTATATCTGGACTGGCTGCGGTCTGCCAAATGTATACTCCCTGTCACCCTGTCCCCCTCCGTTACCCCTGTATCTCCGTACAACCGCCGTCGCTCCTTGAAGATATACTTGATCGAGCGCGTTTGAGATGCACTTGGAGACGGAGATTGAGTGAACTCAGAGATGCACTTGGAGACTGAGATTGAGTGAACTCAGAGATGCACTTGGAGGCCGGGATCGAGCGAGTTTGGAGATGCACTTG
>Ga0307512_10006721_pt1 | contig 11569 bp, 4 predicted proteins | sample 14_EM_MG_FD_200267 | JGI IMG/M metagenome (GOLD analysis project Ga0307512, IMG submission 200267) | Populus trichocarpa ectomycorrhiza microbial communities from riparian zone in the Pacific Northwest, United States - 14_EM | ecosystem: Host-associated > Plants > Roots > Unclassified | place... | reverse complement strand
CGACAGTTTACATGTACTTAGTATTCTGACGATGCTACAATGATATCAATTGCGGACGAGTGAAGAAGGTTATAGAGGGCGGGAAAGAGAGCAGGAGTCGCTACATCGTCATGGGGGCTTGTAATAGAACCAGTTTTGATCTCAAAGCTGGTGACAAATCCTGGTGCCTTCCGACAATTCGAGCCGCTGCTTTTGATACTTTCAACTCAAAGAAAGTAAATTTAAGGTGATAACATTTCACTTTGGATAGGTCTCAAATGGCACTGTTTAAACACCACAATGTACTAATCCCAAAGACACCCCGCAAAGACTGTCGGTTATTCTCCTCTAGTTTTAGTTGTGTGCCGCCCATAATGAACCGCATCCATTCGGGGTCAATTGAATTCTCTCCCTATTCTCCAGTACGCTGTGCTCATTGTGTAGCTGTGAGCTTGTTGCTCTGTGTTGATCCTTTATAGACCTGCCCATGGAAGACAAATAGTCACTCGCAGTTCTTATGGGTGATGGTTGGTAGATAACAAGCCAGACTGAAGTGGCTGTAGGACGTAATCTCACGTAAGTGCTGAGACGTCGCGACGCGCAGTGAATCTAGAGTGAAAAATGTGTGAATTGTAAGGTACAGGTTGAGCTCTCTCAATCTCCCAAAAGTGTTGGAGGACTACTGTGAGCTAGCCCTAAGATGCCCGCCACACACCGCACAACAGTGATGGCCAACAGCAAGATGGGAGTGGCTACTAGATATATCCCATGTATGTATGGGGTGAGTAGAAACACGATTCCAAACAGGAGAGCTTAGAGTTTGAAGGGGACACGACATGACAGCGGATTTTCAAAAAACTATTTCGCCTTTTCTATCAGGATAGCGCTACACCCAATGTTTGATGCATAATAAAAGCTCCATCAGTGGTCAACAACAAAATGTAGTGTTTTGTTGAGCAGGGCCGCGAGAGCTCCGTAGGAGCATTCAATTAATTGAGACATCCGGTAACTTGCGTTGAGTATCACGACAACATCCCTCTTTTAATTGAGGTCTCAAACCGCCGTCTGATTTTGGTTAGATAATTAAAATGAAATTTAAACCAATAAAACTCAATGGAATGGAAAAAGGAGGGAAACCTACACTTCAAGATTTTTGAACCGCAGATATAGTTCATGTTTATCGTAAATGATGATACAAGCAACACATATAGAAGACTGCCTGTTTCTATGAGAATAAGCCGAGCCCTCCTGGCTTGATGAGTTTGTCCTTTCTCTTTGCATCCACTGGTTTCGGAGGGTTAGCTTCGCTATTTGAACAGACTCCCTGCTTATTGTGGATTGATGTCTTACCCTAAGAAGTGAATGGCTTCGCCACCTTGACGTTTGGTGCAGGGATGCTAATTTTCGAACGCATCCGGATGCATATACTCTTTTTATGCTCCTTCCAGAGCAGCTAATATAGATTAATTAATCCACGAAATAAGAGAGGGAAGCATTGGAGATAGACCGGCAGCCGACCTGGAGGAGGTTTCCTTCAGGATAATCGTAAAGTCTTCCGCTTTGGGGTTGTCCGTGTAAGGACTCTCGAAATAATAGCACTGCAGCCTCGGAGGGACTTCCGGCCTATGGTCAGTTGGCGTCCAGATATCGTGGTTGGTGGTAAATGATGCTGCAGGTCATAAGGTCAAGTTTTCTAGCACAAAACGAGACAACCAAGTGATCCCGAGCCCCAAATATATTGTAAGAGAATGACATACCAATAAACAGTAAACCCGAATTCCGTTAAAATTCGGAGAGAACGTAGTCGATCTTCCACACCCTTTGAAGATTTGTTGATCTGCTGCTAGGGCCAGTGATGTGAATCTGACGACTCCTTTGCTGAAAGGCATCTGAGCGTTGTTGTAATCATTTTGCAAAATTTGTGGATCTGGATATTGCTTGGTCTTCCATTCGGCAGTTAAGTGCAGCCGAAAGTCGTCAAAGTACTTTTTAACGCTTAAGACGATTTTCTCGAACTTTTCAGACTCCTAAACAAGATCGCGTTGCCCTACTTTCTGTGCCTCTAAAACATCACTACCCCGGTCGAGGAAAGACTGCAGCTATCAAATCGTCAAAGAGTGGTTACGTTTTGTTCGACATGTTGACATCCGCCGTCGGTCGTAAATCCCGCAGTCGTAACTAGAAAGAGTAAATGCGCACTAGAGGAATAAGCAATTGAATTTATCGTGAATGCAATCAAATTGGGGGGGACAGTGGATGCAGAAAGTGAGCCCATGCAGATCGATGTAAGGCGCAGCAAACCCGAACTCAAAGACGCTTCTGCGTCTGCCGATAGCTGGAGATAGTGTCAGACTTACTTTAGAGGCGGAATTTTTCAGTGTCGAGTTGTCGACTTTGGTAAAAGGTAAGTATGTGCGATTTTTTGTCTCTCCGTGAGTCTCAAGAGCAAACTTAGAGAGATCAGTGGGATGTATTCAGTCGGTGTAAATATTCCTAGGTAGGATGGATGAGTCGCCCTCGGCCATGGACCCCGTACATATACCTATGCTCCTTCAATTAAACACAACAAGAAATCTGGTCAAAGAAAACTCGCCGAGATATGCCGAGACCAAGAAGAAAAAGTAGGAACGTAGACCCACCCAATTTCCACCCATGTCTCCTCGCTCACCTTCATACAATCACCATTCAGCAGTCAACCACGACAACCAACTTCACAACTGGACACTTCGTTTCACTCAATTCCTGGCAGAAAACTCACATCGAGAACCCTCTCTCACAATCCCATGCGTAAATCCCTTCCACCCTTCCCTTTCTATCCCCTCAAGGCCGATTATGATGTGAGCTAACACTGCCTAACGAACAGCAATCTAGTGGTGCCTTTTCTACTACTACTAAATTTGAGCTTTGGATTGATAGGATTTTTTGAAAGACTCACTGTCGCTTTAACGCAAAGAAACTAAAGGAAAATATTATCCGACATTTTCAATTGATCCAATCTGAACTATCGAATCATTGAAACTAGATACGCTCAACACGGACCACACGACGAAGTTTCAATTGGAAGCCCATTTAAATCCCCACATTTACGCCTACGGTTGCTCAAGTGCGTTCAAGCTTCTAAAAATATTTCATATCGTTGCTGATGCGACATTTGAACAAGGAGTTCAACGAGGAGCAATGTCGCTTTCAAAGTAAGAGGTTCAGAGGTAAACCCGTTCCTTTCGACGATCTAACGAGCCTACAGACACTACCAGTCACTCGATCTAAGGACTACACTCATTGACTGGCACTTATTTTTTCAAATATGTGGGAGATCTACACCCGAATTTCACCGGAAACTTCTTCCACCTCATTCCAAAGATTGGGAATCTTCACCATGGAGTTGAGCCGGCACTGTCGAAGAACCATACTTATGGTTTCTGGAGTTCGGCGATACGAGAATCTTAAGTTGTGATGTAAGTTTCGGTTAATACTTTTATCTACAATATTTCCCAAGTTTAAATTTCATCTCTAACCAACTCGAATGGTCGTTCTAGGTCTCGAATTAAGAGTGATAACGTCGCGCCACCCGGAGGAACAGAAACGTTGCACACAAATATAGCTCACAACAGGGCTCCTGAAAATCCAAGTGGCAAATCGAATTCGAACTGACCGGGAAGGAGTAAAGGGTGTGCGTCAAAAGATACTGGAATTGGAGGAAGTAAGTACGGAGCGCGAATTGAGAGGTTGTTGGCGGAGGGCGGTGGTACTCTGTTGGAAATCGAGCGGGCGCCACCAAGGGTAGTCAGTAAGATAGCTATCCCCTCTCAAATTGGACTAATATGTAAGACAACAGCTTTGAAAATCTTGTCCACACCGATCAGAACTTTCTTTTCCTCTCCTTACAGCTAGTGCCTCCCTCCCGCCCCATGGCCTGTGCCCGCAAGCCAATTCTTCCCTTCATCATACTCTCGATTTTCCACCAACCGGTCAACAATCTCGTGTGGGTGAGAGGCTCGGTTCTCAGAGCCGCAAAGATAGCGGATATAGCTGGCGATGTAGTTTGGGGTTTTCTTTTAATGTACGGTTGGGGATCTCCCGGTTGGGGATCTCCCGGTTAGAGATCGCAAATTACTCAAGAAGTGCGTGTGATTCAACAAGATTTGTATTAGGAGGGTCGATTTACTGGGTATGCGGCTATGTTGATTACTATGACCTTTGTTGGGGTGAGTTATTCGGAAAAGATGAGGAGGCTGCTGATGTGTTGTAGGATACTTCGAGCAGCTTGCGGTGGCTGTATTTTTGGTTACAAGGTGGAGGGGTAGAAAATAGTCGAAGAGCGCAATCGGGAGAGTGCAACAATGGGAGTTTCTGAGAAGCAGCCTTGGAGCAGATCCACCAACAAACTCGACGGGAAAAACGCGGCTGCAGTATTCAACGCGGCAGCGACGACCGCAGTTAGCAGTTCTGGGGTCGAGGCGGTGTATATTGTACAGTAATAATGTGAGATACCTAGATGATTTGTTATGCATACAAAAGGATTGAAGATTGAAAAGTTGATGTTGAATACTATGCCATTAATTCGTTCCTGCTACAGCATTCATTTGTAGTTCTTACTCATAATACGACTATTATTTGTATCCATTGTTATGCGACTATTTCGCCTAAATACGATCATGTGCGCTCGAAAACCAGCCATCTGACATTGCGAGCGACGAGAAAATCTGGAACGAGAGCAATTAGGTACCCTGACGCTTTGTTCGTTTCTTGAATCGGAATGTCTTTTTTATAGGTATGTACAACACACAAATACTCCAGCTTATAGACTCTTCCAGTAAAAACCCATAATAATTCCCATTCTAAACGATCCCAACAGTGCCAGCTTCCAGTTCAGTTCAACTTAAATCCAACATGCCCAAAGTAACGACTACAACATAATGTCTAAAGCCGTCAAAATCGAATGTTTTATAAATATGCCAATAACTTAGTTCAAAGCTTGGAGCTCTGGAACAGTTCTTTAACGGTTTAAAACTTACCTTCTCCAGCTGCAACTTCCATAAAAGTTCTAAGCCAAAGGACCCAAGTACAGCGAGAACCCATCGTACTGAAAGATTATTCAGTAATAATAGTGAGAAATGGGGTACAACGCTGTTTGCTTGCCTAGGACAAGCTTGGTTCCCAGAGGCGGCGGCATGGACGGTACCATGCTGTGTGGGCTGCCGTAGTTATGGCCGTTACCAACGCTGATGGCCATGACATTGTTGCAGTTGGCGATTGCATTATTCAGGTTTACAAAGTCGTTACTGATACCAGCCATTATGTTGTATTCGGTTAAAAAGTGACATTGTTGTAATTGTCACGGGCACGATCAAAGTCAGTAATATTATGATTAAAATATGTAAGGTCATTGTTGTATCCGGCCATCATATTGTTGAACTTCGTCCAAAACGAAGTGTTGATCGGAAGACGGGATTCGATGACATGCCGCTTGCGAATTTTCTGTGGGGACGGTCTTACTTTGCCACCATCATTAGCAGGGCAAGGAAGCTTCCAAGATCTCATCTTTATTAATTATTAGGCTAGTAGTAGTAGCAACAGTGGAGGTAGAAGAGGTGGAGAAGGCACTACAGTTGTATTATTGTGACATGGGCGGAAGGGACTAAGGGATTACCTTGTTAACTGAGAGGAATAAGTCGTAGTAATTGATGTTGCAATTCGATAGACTCCTTGAATTCTTTTTTAACGATCGCAAGGCGGGGATTGGTCGTGCAGTCTGCAAGTTTCCGTGCGAACGGTTCTCCAATCGTTAGCAGGGAAGGGTGATAGTTGATCTCATTGACCTCGAGTAATTACTGCAGTGGGTAGTAACAATGGAGGAGGAAGGAAGGTTATAGTGAGTGGGGTAGAGTGAATGTGGACTAGAAAGTCGTCTAACAATATCTTACGCACTCGGCACTACCTTTTTTGTTCTCTTACCATCAATGAACAGCGACACATACTCTACAAATAATCCCTAGAAAGAGCATCCAAGGCATTGAGTGGGGTTGAGACAGCTTTTGCTAATACCTCCAGCCTTGATCTGATTGGTAGGAAGGGTACTCTACGACCAGCACGCAACAGCTCTCCGCCAACAAGCTCTCCATTCACGAACCAGCATACTCGGGTGTCTCGAACAGGTCATGATCATCATAAGCAACATGGTAATCGTTGGGTTAGGGTTTGGCCTTGTCCATCAAGCGCTGATCAGCCGGTATTCACCAAGAAATATTTTTTTGCACATTATATCGACTTCACCTTCGGGCTTCTAGAATTAATGCAAAGATAGTAGATTTCAGGTAACTTTTAGACCCTACAGTTACCTACTTTAACCATTTAACCTCCGACTCCATCTCAATTACAGAACAACCACTTTCTCAAATTCATCACAATGTCGACCACCAATGAATCCACCGCCACGCGCTTCAAATCCTAGCTCAAAAGCTTCATCTACTGTCTCAGTAATGATCGCAACCGAATACACAAACCTCGCGCGGATGGGCCTACACCACGCACCTCCCAATCATCGCCGACCCTGATACTGGCTTCGGCGGACCAATCGACATCCCGCGCACCGTACACCTTTACGAGTCCGCGAGTCGCAAGAATCCACTTCGAAGATTAGACATTCCCCAAACAGTGTGGACAGCTGTCTGGAAAGAGTGTTGAGTCGTTGGAGCAATATCTCGAGCGTATCCGCACGGCTATGTCTGCGCGGTCCTCGCCAGACTTCCTGAATATCGCACGAACGGACGCTAGGAATGCCGTCAATTTTGAGGGCGAGGAGGCAGGCGCCGATGCGTTCTGCGAGGGGATGAAGAGGCTGCAAGAGGCGCTGAAGGCAGGGGCGGATATGGCATTTATAGAGAGTCCAAGGAGTGCTGAGGAGTGTAAGGAGCTGGTGGAGGCGTGTGCGCCGAAACTGGTGTTGATTAATGTTCTGCCTAATGGGCTTGCGCCGCAGTTGACGACGGGCCAGTACACAGAGCTGGGGTATAAGGCGGCGATTTATCCGTGCACGGGATTCATACCTGCCATGCTAGCGATGCGGGAAAGCTACAAGGCGCTAAAGGAGGTAAGGACGGATTTGGAGTATTGCGGGGGACGGAAGATTAAGGACTTTTTGAGTAGATAGGGCTGGAGAAGGCGTATGCATTTGATAAGAACGTTACCGAAAAGACGGAGAAGGAGGCAAAAGGACGGAAGGAAATTTTGGACTTGTTATTAGATCTAATTGTAGGTACGTTGTGGTCATATTTGTAAATGGTTTTGTGATCATCTAGGATTAGTTTTAGTTTTATAGCTTTAAACTCCTGCAAAATTAGAAATCCTCTATTTGTGTGTTTTCATACCAAAATTGCTTCAATACTTCATATATCCCAGGCTGGAACCCATAAAATTATGAGAAAACTTGACAGCATCATGGCCGATCACCCCGTTTCCGTTGCTCGAGATACTTTGAAGGGTTTTATTTTGTCTCATTCGCATACTATTCCAACGCACGAAAACCTGTAGGATCTTGCTAGCGAGGCAAGGCTCCATTCCAACTCGGGGGCAGTGTTGAGGCAGTCTCCTACCCCCTACGTCATGGGTATCCCTCTCGCGTCCAATTCTTAATCGCCTTCTTCCTTTTTTTTCTCTCCACTCCTTCTCATCCTTCACTGCTAGATTTGACAATTCCAATAGCAATTTCTCTCTTCATTAAAAAAAAATCCACTCTTTCACTTCGAACACAATCCTCTCTGACAAGTCTTCTGGCTTTCAAAGAAATCTTGGTCAATCAACAAGAGATACGCGACTAAAACCCGATCACGTCCTCACTTCTACTACTCGATCATCGTTGTTCGTTAGCAATCCAATCCTTCAACAGCCGAAATCAAGGAACAATCCTCAGTTCTTCATGTAAGTCTTCTCTATTCTTTAGTTCCAGCCCCGAAAAACTTCTAACGGTGATGCACTAGTAGTGATCTGAAGTCACCGATTCCTCTTTGAAAGTAGCAGGAACTTAGACTAGTCGACTATCAACTCAAGCATACACTTCAGGTAAGTCTTCCATTTGCATGGAATTCTGTATTCCCAGATTCTAACGATGATAAACACTAGTCCTTCCGATCATTTCATCTTCAATCAGCCGTGCCACCATCACAATGCCTCGGAAAAAGGTAAGTCTCCACTATAGTTACTCCTATTCCTTACTTACAGTGTGCAGATCGTTCTCTTTGGGTGCATCACAGTGAAGCATCCATGGAAAAAACAGAAGCAATTGGTCATTGGTAGTCCCGTGCTTGCTTCAGAACCAACTTCCACCGTTTATCGCGAAGGCTTGATCAGTTTGGAGGAGGCGCGTGAAAGGTATAGAGGCGTGTATCGCCCGTAGGGAATTACTGCCTGTGTCTTGTAGTCTAGTCTAATCTTGAATCAATTCGGCGTTTTGGGGATTTCTAGTGTCTCAAAGTAACTTGTTCACAGTTCATCACTCCCGCTAGTGGTTAGGTTTACCATAGTACAATGTCTCCTTCCCTGCACACCGATGTTCGTGGGCGGTTGATATTTTCTAGACTGTTGTTACTTGGGAAGACCTACCGGAGCGGTGAAAGGGGCGGTAAGCGATGGAATAGGACGATGGGTACTCTAGGGCCCTAGTACTTCATTTAGATGCAAACTTTTCTTCTCTTCTTTCACGATCATGACCGGACTAGGGCTAGTGGGAGGAGAGGCTACAGCTTGGACCTAGCAGCAGCGGAGATACTTGGAAAAGTGTGCCCACGCCACACACATTGCCGTGGGAGGTCCAATGCAAGAGGACTACAACAATACGACGGCCGTGATGCTTTGTTAGGTTAATGTAGCTGCTTATGTTGGACTACGAACGAAAGGATCAATTACAAGGTGGGAGACACTCAAATATTTCACCAATAATACCAGTTCAAAATAGAACTATTCTCGCTAACCACAGCTATTCGTATTCAGATTTTCCACCTCGGGCAAGCTTGTTCCGCTATTGGATGTACATGATCAGGATTCATTCGAAAAAGGGACAAAAACCGACCAAAAAGGAACAAGAACAGGTAACAATCTCTAGACAAGACTTAAAGCTTAAGCAGGACGATGGATACCTTTATAGCGTTCCGCAGCTTGCTCCAACGAAATCAAATCCATATCACGGCGATCGTCACCAGTAGTGGCAGAAGCAGTGTTGGCCCCGATTCCGACACCATTGTAATGAACATGCACAGAACTGGTAACAAGCACAGGCCGCCCGATAACAGGAGTCTTCCTGAGCTTCCTTCTGATAGGAATACAGCAGAAGACCCAAACCTGTGGAAGGTGTTAGAAAGGAGCAGTGAGAATTGAAGAAAGGAACTTACAGTTTCGTACGGCATCTTAAAACTTATTGCGGCTGTAGGGAAGATCTAGAATCGGTTTGCTGTTCGCGACGTTAACGATTTCTTGAACTCAAAGAGATCTAGAAATTAGAAGGCTGAGTAGAAAACCTACCTAGTACTTGTAAGGAGCTTCGAGTTGATTGCTTATCGTTCAAGAGTATTGACAATGATGAACGGTGTATCAAAGACTAGAGAAATGGCTTTGAATGGAAGTGAGTAGTAACTTAGTGAGACAGTCTTAAGCTGAAGCAGTGGAGGTGGGGTGCAGAAGGGAAGAAGAAAGAAAAGAAGGAAAAAACGGTTGGTTTTTAAACTCATGCTTCTTGAATGAGGGAGAGATTTTACACAGGTCCAGAACCATTCCTTTAGGCAAGTACCTGGCTCCCATCTATTTCAGCAGGAAAATTTCGCTGCCCATTATACGTCATCTGGCCGAAACCTTTGAGCACTTTACTTTGTGCTCGTTAGGGTTCGTGCCGAAGTGCGCAAGTGGTTTCAGTCAACAACTCAAAGCTCGTGCCGTCGATTATTTCTATCCCCCTCTCTTCACTAGTATTAGACAATACGCTACTTCATAGTAATATTAGATTGTATATCAAAATAGAGCATGGTTATCACCCGCGCAAACGGTTAGGGTTACTGTGACACTTGCCGGAACACTTGTGAACTACCAATATTTTTCTCTGATTCTATATTATCTTCCGTAGAGGGTCTTCTCAATGTGCAGGCTTCGCCTTATTTTAGCAGTCACATCCACCTGCTGGGTGGTGCTGTACGATCGCTGAATTGAGGATCGGACGCGTTCGCCAGTTGTCTGTTAAAGGATCAGCAAAGGTTTCATTGTGGATTTACGCTCTTTGCCATTCGAGAATAAGGGTATTAAGAACACGCTGGCCCACCAGGAAGGGTTTTACATGTAAGTTCTGGTTAGTATCGTACCCCTAGGTCTGGGCGACACCCACGATGAACCCTTCTACTAACCCACTTACCGCCAACCCAATAGAAAATACAGTGACCTATCTAACACAATACATCCTACTCAAAAATTTCTCTTTTCATACATTTCTATCCACACCGGACGGTGATATTCACATCTCCGCCGCGCATAGGCCACACGGCCACCATAATTGTAGAATCCCCGACACCGTCGCAGAGCGACTACGCTGATGAAAACGTGATGTCACAACAACAGCCCAGCTGGGACTTCATGGCGTTTATAGAGACAGATAACAGCTGCAGGTATAATTTTACAACCATTTATACGACAAAACGATTTCTAACGTTCTAAAGGCTCAGATACCTCAATATTCGGACGAACGATATAGCGGCATTCAAGAATCCTAGCGTCCTCCATCTTCGGTGTTGCGAGTGCAAATGGCGTGTTCGTAAATGAAAGATCGATAGTGGAGAAACACAATGATACACAGCCCGCGCCTCCACTTTACATGTCAGAGTACCGAGAAAGCACGTAATTTCATGTCCCGTCCCGCATCTATAGGAGATCCTCTTACTCGGATTGAAAGTACTGCATAAATGTAACGGCATTACGATTGCTCCAGCTCTCTGTTTGGAGTAAGGGAGATGGATGTCATTGACACCACCGAGGCACGTACCTCACGATCAACCCTCAAAAGCAACGAACCCAAGCTTTGGACCGCAACACCACGTCCTGTCGCTCGGTAGAGGCCGGTTTTTCATGAGTACATGCGAATGACCAAGAACCGTTCAATTTTGATGAGTTCTCTAGCGAGGATGGATGTACTGCGGTCAGTTAGACGCCAGCGGACATACGTTAGGCGTTTCAAGCAAGGTTTCGCCTCAATAGGCCATTGCCTCGCCAGTCCATTACCTCGTCAGGCCATTACCTCGTCAGGTTATTATGATTTTCTATATCTGGGAAAAAGACATACGATTTCCCACGGACAGTACTTGATTTACAACCACTCCTTGAATAGTGGATGAAACTAAAAGAGGGGGCAAGCAAGTGAAAGAGCATTTTGTTAAATACATCTAATAGTTATACACTTGGTTTGTCTGCTCAAAGCATTCTCATTGGTTGATGGTGGTACGTACCATCTTACTGTGGCAAATTACAGAATGCTCATTGGTTGGCAGATGGTCTTTTTCGGTCATGATTAGTGAACCGTGGCGCTTTGCTTGAGTGTGGCTCTCACAACTGCTATTGGTCA
>Ga0307512_10006720_pt1 | contig 11570 bp, 13 predicted proteins | sample 14_EM_MG_FD_200267 | JGI IMG/M metagenome (GOLD analysis project Ga0307512, IMG submission 200267) | Populus trichocarpa ectomycorrhiza microbial communities from riparian zone in the Pacific Northwest, United States - 14_EM | ecosystem: Host-associated > Plants > Roots > Unclassified | place... | reverse complement strand
TGGTAATTATGGTATACGGTTGCAAACGTGGACTCGAATGATAGTAAATATAGGTGTATAGGTAAGATTATCGCTAGAGATCTAAGTCTCGTGGCGAGCTGACTATATAGAATGGCCGTTACCCGGAACTGGGTCACGTGCCGCCGTTACAGTAGTATCATATCTTCTCACTTTCTTCCTAGACTTCTCGAGCTAGCACGGTTCTTTCTCACGAATTCTGTCGTGGCCAGATTGACCGTATGTATATATATAGAGATACTTAAATAATGCATGCCATATTATGAGGTAGCAAATCTTGTGACTGTAACAAAGACGAATATGATAGACGAAATGCCTTGTGCTTATGGAACCCTAAGAACCACTGCTTTGAGAATACGGCACCAAGTCTCCCGCAGAGCTCCAAAATTTGACTATCATAATAGTCCAATCTCGTAGGGTCCTGAATGCACCTCCATAACTGCACGTGCTTTGAGGAGCATCTGAGATTGCTCTTGCAGAGTCTGAGGAAGAAACGGCGAAACTGCGATCGGAGGGCGATGTGCAACGCGACGCGTGGTATTGATGCCGGGCGCGGAGTATTCCGCCACCGGGGTGTCTCTGACGGCTTTGATGGAGCGAGTCCACTCTGACGGAGCCATTCCGCCCGGACGGATATGTTTTTTGCTGATGGGCTCTGTCCTGGCAGGACACTTCAACGACAACCGCAAATGATGGGACCCAAGATTTCAAGAGCAGCAGGGTGGTGCATCCTGGGAACGCGTGATTGACAAGAATGGAGTGGAGTTGGGGAATGATGACAGGGCCAACCAGAATTAGACCAGAGAGGACATGGAAGGCGAGTCGGTCATCGACCTGACATTGGCAAATTGACCAGTAGTACTGTGGACCAGACTGGCCAATGTCCACGCCACTGGATCCGACTATTAGGTCATAGAATGGGAGGTGGTGGTAGGCAGGCAGGAGGAGACATATAATGATAGGGTATTGGGGAGCAATTTAACGGCAACAACAGAGAAGGATGCGGATGCGGCAAAGAAGGTATGGATGGAATTAGCGAAGGAGTGAGCTCAACTAGATGTAGAGTGAACATAGGACGGGGTGGACCAGGAGGCCGCATGGTATCAAGGAGCGATAAGAAGCATTCCCAATGCCACGGCAAAGAATATCAGGATGTATGCCAGGGTAAAGAGGTGGTGAAACGCCTATATCAAAGAACGCAGAATGACGGTCGAGGGAGAGAGAAGGAGAAGACAGAACTTGAAGGAGGCTGCGCGGGCGAAGGCAGAGCTGAAGAAGTCGATCCGGTAGTCCAAGAGAAAAATGTGGGGCCATTAGTTGCAGATCATTGGGGGAGCCAAGGTGTGGAGTGTGGCATGATACGCGAACGCTCGAGCGGGGATGACTGTGGAGACCTTAACAGACAGGGGGGGCAATCAAGCGAACATATCATTCGAGATGGAACAGATGCTGAGGCACGAATCCTTTCCCCCGAACAACAGTGACCAGTACTACAAACTACCTCCAGGGGGAAGTGCACACACACGTGTCACTGTGCAAGCAGTTGAGAGAACCTTATTCTCTCAGTCAGTCAAGACAGCACCGTGACCAGACAAGCAGTCTTTTGGCACTATATGGCTGCTCAGGAAGTGGAACAAAGAGAAGATTGTGAGACTGACGAGGGCAGCAATTCACATGAACAGACACCCAGCTCCATGGAAGCGGGCTAGCGGTGTGGTGAGATGCCATCCTGGCAAATCCCACTATACAAAGCTGAAGGCCTACCGCTCTATATCTCTGCATAGCGGCATGGGAAAAGTGGTCGAGAAAGTAGCCACGGAGCTGCTCTCAGTGGAGGCCGAAAGCAGAGTGCTACTGAGCGACGGAACATTCAGAAGCAGGAATGGACTGTCAGGCAACGATTCAGCGGCCATCATGGTGGACACAGCTCACGCAGCGTGGACAACTAGCCTCGTGCCAGGCATGCTTCTAAAGGACATTAAGGCAGCCTTCCCAAGCATGGTAAAAGGAAGACTAGTCAACCTGATGAATGTCATGCAAATGGATGGAGACCCAATACAATGGATGGAAAGTATTCTAACGGAGAGAACGGTCAAGATGATCATCGATGGCAATGCCATGGAACAACACCCAGTGAAAGCATGGGTCACGCATGGCTCACCTGTGTCACCGATCCACTTTGTGATCCACACCGCTGGACTAAGCAATTGGGTCGAAGAGTATCTATCAGGGGCCGAGGGGCTATTCTTTGTAGAGGATCATCGCTGCGTGGTGGCCTGATATGATGTCAATCCTGTCGTTCCAATACTTGCGAGATGCGCTGCAATGCACATCGAGTGGGGAAGCAGACAAGGGCCCTATGTCAACAATACAAAGATAGAGGAGGTGCTGTTCACCCGTAGACAGGGGCACAGGTAACCACTCTGGCCAAAACTGACTTCAATCATAAGAAATCGAAACTGGAAGGTAGAATTCAACGCACAGGCGATCGGCTGGCTGGCCGTCTGCATGGACGTGCATCTGACCGTTCAGGAGGACTATAACCCATGCATAAAGAAAGCCAGTGCAGTTGAAGCCAGACTCCGACACCGTGCCAAGTCATCCGGCGTTGTTCCAGAGAGTGTAAGGGCCATCAAAGTGGCTTGCCTCCAAGCTGTCTCACTATATTGGAGCGAGCTATGGTGGGACCCCAGGGAAGTAGGCAGGCGAGACGACTTCCAACTGCTCCTCAATCATTGTACCAGAGCTATCCTGGGTGCCGTGCCCACGACCCCGGGGGTGCACTAATGAGAGAGTCAGGGCTTACACTAGCACCGGTGAACTTTGACTCCAGACAACAGAGATTCGCAGTGTGACTAGAAAACGCATGCCGTAGCAAGCAAAAGGTGCTACACAGCAACCCCTGCTCAGGTGCACCGATATGCAGAGTAGTCAGCAAAGAGCATGAGCCTGGCTGGACAGCAGAAGCGATGAACTTGCCGGGCCCGGCGGAAGAACCTGCAGTCAGAACTACCCTACTGGACGACACCACTGCAGGCAAAAGCACCACGCAGCCCTGCGTAAGAGAGAAACATTGCAGATGCCTGGAGTGAAGATTGTGGCAGTTTTCAGCAACGCACAGGCAGCAATTCGATGAGCGGCACACCTGTTGCCTGGCCCTGGGAACCGGCGGGCATGGCGAATCAACAGATGCGCGCGAAATCTGATCGCCCCCGGTATTGCAACCAATATATACTAGGTTCCTGCACACTCCGGCATTCCCGGAAATGAAGACACAGACAGTCAGGCCAACATCTTCGCAGACGCAAGTGGAATCACATGGATAGTGCGGCCATACACCTCGGCTGCGAACTGCGCTAGACAAATCTCTGGTGGAAGGTCAGCAGCTAAGGCGCAGTGGGAGGCCGACAAGTGCAGCGACCACTTCAGCTACAGTCTCAAGGGCAAGGCGGGGACCAAATGATCTATCCCGATGACAAGCATAAATTTGCAGCCCACCAGGTTCTACCGACTGAAGTCAGGGCATGAGGCTACTGAAGTCTACCACAAGGGGTTTGCCCACCGAGATGACGACAAATGATTGTTGTGTGGAGGGACGGTGTCCCAGATGCGGGAGCACCTCTTCCGCCACTGCAGCAGTTAGAAAGACCAGCTGGAGATGCTCTGGAAGAAAGTGAGACAGGCGACAGGCTGGAAAGCGGGCAGCTGCCGGCACGTGCAGATCTCTGAGCTTTTCACCATAGAAGAGTGCGACCAGGCGGTCATGGACTTCTTTGGCGCCACTGAGCTCGGGAAGCTTCCGCCCAAATGAAGTTGCGGTATGGAGTGAGCTCGGGGCTTGGAGCTTGGAGGCGGCGCTGGCGGCAACAGGGTTATACTATTCTTTCTTTCGTTTCCATTTGGTCATTCTCTCATCTTTCATTTGTCTGGGGCGACGAATGGTAGCGGGGGGGGAGCTCCACGATCTAGCCGGCTCGCCTGGAAGCGGAGGGGATATCATGGTCCTGTCATACTCGAATTAGAGTCAATACAGTATGATTAAACAAACAAACAAACAACAAAGTAGAGTGAATGCGGCTGCGCCGCTCAACCCTAACACCACGTGATGACCACACTCAAAGTCTGCCCTACACTCCTCCAGAGCGGTATCACGACCGCAAAACTAAACTATAAAGAAACCAACAACAATCTAATTATAAACTGTGCCAAGCTTCTCCCAAGTGATCAGCCAAACCCAGAGCTCCTCCGAGGCACAACATCATGGGCTTCGGCCTGGACTGGTAAGTCGGCTTCTGCACTCCCGATCTCCATTCGACCGCTCCTCCGACGGCGATAATCAGTCCGGCTCCTTCTCCGATGAGAGCCCGCAGGTGCTTCCCATGCACTCGCGAGATTCTCGGTGAGGCCTGTCAATTCCCGTGTGAAATAGGTTTTCTTGGATTTGTTGATCACTACCGGTGGATCGTCCATATCTTGATCCTCATCATCATTTTCATCGCTGGAACCCGCGCAATCCTTCAATTGACCTGCAGAACTACCTCCTCCGGAATTACCCCCTTTGGAAATACTGTCGGCTGCTGGTCGCTTAATCGTGGGTGTCGATGCAATTGGTATCAATATTTCCTGTCTCTTTGGCTCCTCCGGTTCCAAAATGTCCGTATAGGTGTGCTCATTGGGAATCGCATCCGGTGCTGTGTATCGCTTATCCCTTGATACATCACTCGACCGATGACCCTTTCTTGCAACATCCACATTGAACCGGAATAGTCCTCCAACCTGTTGTCCCACGGCAACATGACTTCCTTTATCTCGATCGTCGTATATCTTGATTCCGTAGCCATTGACAGGCACAATCCGTTATCCCCGATCAATAAGCCTTGATTGGGAGAGCGAGTTGTGTGCTCCGGCCACATGCAAGACATCCCTCACAATGTCTTCATTAATTCGGCGGTATCCTGGCAGCCGAAAACTCAATCCTACAGCCCCATGTCCGATGGCCTTGCCTGCTGCCCTTCCCGCAAAATCGGGAATCTCCCGCTGGTCCGTCTTGGTGAATCCCGTATACCGAACGAACATCATTCTATCTCCACAAATGTGAGAGGAGGACGCACTATCCAAGTAGCAACTCTCCTTCGAAGGGGCCATTTTTCCGCCGGTATCTGTCACCAAGTAGTTTTCGATCGGAGTCGTCATCTCCGCTGAATCCCTGGCGGCGGTCAAGGTATTATCCTTGGCCTTGGCTGCCGTCTCGATGCTTTCCTTCGAAACTGGAGGATCACCCCGTTTCATGCTCGGGCAGTTCCACACCTTATGCCCTTCCTTATGGCAATAGAGACACGTCAGGTGACGTTTCCTGTCGCCCTGATCCACGTCACTCTCGTCACCTTTCCAGCTCTTTCTGCCTTTGTCTTTGCCTTTTCCTTTGGCATTGCCTTTGGCATTTCCTTTCGCGAACAGTAAGGCTTCCTGCCCAAGGCCATTCTCATGCTTGATTGTGGCGTGCTTCTCGACCAACTTGATTACAATCTCATCAGGAGTCTGTGATGGCATCGTGTTCTTGTTCATCATCAACTCAAGAAAGAACTGCGAATCTTCATTCCTCGGTTCTCCGCGCAGGAGGTAAAGCACGTACTCCTCGTCGGTCATCTTCGCCAAGGTCCGACTCTTTGCATCCGATGTCGATGGCTCCGAACAGTGATTGTAGTGCTTCACCTTCAGGTCGATTCGTAAAGTGTAAGTTTCAACATCGTCACATTCCTCGAGACTTATTCTTAAAAGCTCCTCCCGGATCTGAAAGACATTGAACTTCAACTTCTCCTGGTATGCTGTCGGCATTTTCTCCCAAAGTTTCCGCGCATCCATGATCTCCATGTACTATGCCTGCAGCGGCGGCTCCATGCCGAGCAGGATCGTCAATCGCGCAGTACCGTGTTGTTTTACCCAGTCTTTGACTACAGCCCGATATGCCAATATCTCCGCTGCGGTTGCATCTTGCTCCGCCGGATCCTCAGGCTGCTCATCCTCTCCCGTGACTATACCGTAGACCTGCTTCTGCTCCAGGAGAAGCGCCATCTCCCCTGACCATTGCTGGTAGTTCGACCCATTGAACATCGCAATCGATATGGCGGTAGAAGTCATCGTGAGGATGTCAATGTCAAAGTCGTCAATTATACTCTGCTGCTCATCAAGACGCGTCTTCAAATGTCGCGTTCCTCCGTAAGTCGCGATTCGTAGTTACCAAAAATAAGATGCGACCGGGCTCACAACCTGTTGGACCAATCCTGGCGCAGAGGGAAGCGTACGTCGACTGATGGTGCAGCTGCCAAATTAGTGATGCGTATATTGACTTTTCTATTCATCTATTTGACACGTACACAAGAAGTAGAGTGAATGCGGCTCCGCCGCTCAACCCTAACACCACGTGATGACCGCACTCAAAGTCTGCCCTACACGACTCCTCCCCTTCTTTCGCCTCAACCTTGCGTCTATTTCCTCGGATGCTTAAGTCCTGACCCAGGCGTCAAACCTTTGCCGAGATCGGCGCGCGGCGCTTTGGCCGGATGCTACGTAGTTCTAATCGTGGGAGGGATAATCCTCTCCCTTTTCACACATACAACTGGTTTCCATATTATGCGGAACCGACCAAACCCTCAGACCCTAAATCCCCTCGATCATAGCTTATTTGTGCGCTTTTGAGCTTAGACAGGATAATCTTTGCATTTGTAACTAGGTATCACGAATTCCTTACTGCACATTGTTTGGACCGATGCAAAGAGCAAAGAAAGTATTAGGTTGGACTGAAAGAACGACCCCAAACACTGCAGCCATGAAACGTCTGCGGGATTGCAATATTTCATTCGATCAACCACGAGGTGTACACCCCGAAACATCATCATTCTCTTCCTGATCATCCGTATACATGGTATTATACTCTCGCTTCTCGATATATTTGTCTCGATCTGGGTATGTTGCAGAAGCTTCAAGCCGAATTTTCCGCTAGACTAATTATCCCTTTTGATGGAACACCAGATATCCTTCATAAAATTGATAATGTACACCATTCCGTCGACTATATCACGCGCCTTCTTTTCCGTCCAGGTATCTGTAAATGGTGCTGCATCTTGACAAGCTGCTCGGTACACGTGCCTGAGGTGTTTTCACAAATATTCATTCCGGCTGATCTTGTCGGTGTTGAGGGTAGCATCCGGTAATCGGTAGAGGATGTGAAAGATCAGTGAAGTTTTAGAACCGTGAGAATCTGAACGGGTTTTCACTAAGGTAGCGTAGAACCATACGTTGTCATATTTGGTGCGGTAACGTTGCCAGGAATAAAGGCAGTTGTGAATCTCCCATGAATGCAGCTAAATAGCAGGGGAAACAGTTTTTTCTTGGGCTTTTCTTTTCGTAATCCCCCCACGAGCCAGTGCAATTTCTTCAATACGTCTTCCTTATGCTCAGCACAGACTCCATCAATCGTAACTGAGAATTGCAAGTCAACTAATGTGGGGCCATAATCTCTCCTTTACAAGCTCCTTTGCCGTTTTGAGGAGACAGCCTGTCGGCGTATTCCCAGCTTCCTGCACCTTTGGTGAGATCGAGAGGAATTCAGTCTTGAGATGACGAAAGACAACCATGCAGGGATAATTAGTATCAGTTATAGCAATAGGATTTAACTGGAAACCCAGAATGAGCGAGCACCTCCTCCTGTGCCGAACGCCGGAGGTACTTTGTATTCACCAGTCCTCCAGGCGTTCAGGCAATGGTGAATAGACATTGCAGCCAGCACAATGAACATTGAATTGATCATTTCAATCAGTCCGCAGTGTTTCATGCCCAGCTGTCTCACGCCAGTAAAGTTGAGCTGTTGGCCAAGTGTGGTGGAGTTGAGATCAATCGAGTATGAAAAAAGCCTTTAACTGACCCGGAACTCGCGTAGGAAACTGGTGCCTTGACCCGTTGTGAAACCTTTCAAGAATCGGCTTCCTCTGTCACGACCTCAACTCCGTCAAGATGATAGTGGTGCTGAAGAGAGCAACAATCTTACACAAGAAGAGTTGAATTGTCCAAAGAGCAGAAAGCTATCTATAGGAAAGTTTGAGCTTTTATATACACAAGTTGGAGTGGCGGAGTGATAGTTCATGAAAGAATCTGATTAGTCAGATCATTTGATATCACTCTCCAGTGCATTCCAGTATCTTCGATATTATTAGCAACCATTATAAACCGCTCTCCAGTCCATTCCAGCAGCTGTGAAGGCCTTCCAGTAACTCCTAGACCACTCTAGCAACTTGCGGCCTGTTCTAGTAGCTTGTAGGCCCTTCGGGCTAAATCCCGAGTCAACAGGTACGGCGGCCACCGCCACTTCGTCCGATGTTTCTTATGCTGATGAAATCCCCTCTGCCACTACGAAGAGTCATATCTGCATCGCGGGAGAAACAGTCGACAGAACCGCCTTATTTATGATAGAACTCTTTAACGTGAGGACTTGACTTGTTAACATTTATCTATATCGGGAACCTATCTACCGTAAGCTTTAGGTTGAGAGGCTGTGGAAGCAGAAAAACTTGACAAGATGAATGTAAAGATTAAAGCCAGCCTGGAAAGATTTGATAAGCTGAGGGTAGAAGTTGAAGCCGGTGAAGAAAAACTTGACAAGCGTACGGTACAACTTACGGCCTCTTTCGACACGTTGCAGGTAGAGAAGAGAAATACCTTCTTGATTAGGCTCCGGGATTTTAGCATGAGATTTGGCCCGATGGCTGACATGGCGATTAGGGGCTTGCAGCCCCATCGGCCTAAAGCTGCGGTCATGAGGCCGGTAGATTACAGCTGCCATGGGCCGCCGCCAGCCCCCTTGCCGAGGAGGAGGTCTAGCTCAGGGGGTGATGCTCGGCATCGGTCTCAGCATGTGTGATACTCGGCTTCGCCGAGTATGGTCTCTCCTATCCCATATATCTATGACTGTCTCTCTCTCTCATTGCTCTTAGACAGTCACATTTGTGTGATAGTCAATTCAATATCTCTATTCGTACTGGATTGATCTCAACAGGGGAATTAGGTGGGGTTCTGTGGTTCCGAGGTGCTCTTTTGCAGTCCGCGACGTTGTCTAGTTTGATAGCGTGGAGCAGTTCTATCTAGTTATCTATTGATATTAGACTATACAGGCTGCGGGTTATGGTGTAATACCATGCCCATGGTCAATTAATAGCTGCGGAATCTGCGGTTATCTATCAATAACAAAACAGTCATGAGTAGTGAAACATATGGTTCCAAGACAAAAAAGAAGGTTGATTCACAGATATTTACAAGAATCTACCATTATACGTGCCTATCCACTTCGAACACCTTACCGCTCCTCATCATACCAGCCATCATTGACGCCATGATCCGCCACATCGAAGTTCGTCTCGGACAGCGGCGACTGATAGACTAAGAACACATCATTCTGGATATATTGCATTGAAAGCAATGTATACTAGGGGTGGCAGGCTATGCAAAGCTTTCTCTTGTTGGGAGACGAACGGCACTCTTGCGGCATACGGAGTTCAGTCCTATAGTCTCAATCGTGATCAGCCACAACTGCGGTTGGAATCATGTCAGATACGCGAGACGCCATACAATGCAACCGGTCATTATAACGCTACCAAACAAGTGGCTGTCGCCTATCGCCCACCTACATAGCCGCCTCTTAAATATTCACCATCTGCCACCTCCCCACCCCGCTCTCTAGCCACCGTAATAACATCCTGCAAAAGCGTCTCCACAACACGACAAAGCTCCCGCAAACTCAAGCCAGGCAATATTCCAACACGCGGTGGTGTTGCCCGAATCAAAATCCACCCACCAGATCTGTTGACGCTCGTCTACCACCAAGTTCCGCAGCTCCGGGTGAGAATGTAGAACACCGCCGCTGTGCACCTGGTAACACTTCCAGCGCTGCATGTGTCATCTCAGTCGTCAGTCGGTTGGGTATGTCGGCGATCGAGAATGCGGACGGGATGTACTCCTTCGGAAGCGCGCGTAAGAGTAAGGGGCGGTTGGTGTCTTTTCGATAGCTCCCCGACCACCGAGCGGGTGTCTTGGGTAGTATCTTCCGCCTGCCCAGATAATTGGGTCTAAGTATGTACGCTAGAACCTGCCTTAAGGGGTAACGTGCTTTAGCCACGCAATCACGTCTCCAATAGACTTGCGCAGATGACTGATATTGACGAGGTCGTAGCAGCGCAGGCCGAAGCGGATCAGTGGCTGGCGTATGCCAACGCGGCGTAGGAGCGGTACTTGCATGTGAAGCCTTCGCGCTTTCCATCCCACGAGGGGAGGAACAGGAATAGGTCAGCAAGTAGCGCTAGCAACGGGGAAGTAAGTGCTAAATTGGTCGAGGAGAAACGAAGCGGCAGCTCACAATCTTGAGAACGCGTTCGTGACCGGCCGCATACGCCAGCCGCACCGAATTCAGAGCTCCTTCGTGTTGTAGTCGGATGAAGGTGTAGCAAAAGGGGGACAGAACTCGGAACCACGGATGGGGGCAAGGACGGTTGTGAACAGTTGTCAGGGTAGAAGGCAAGTTTAGCAGCCCGGTCGGTCGGCAACGGTGGTGCCTAAGAGTCGCGACGGTACGGCTGGCGGACGGGGATGCAGCTCTGCGGCAGTACTGAGGGGCGCGGGGTTTATGGATTGGTTGGTAACAGGAGTCGAATCTGGCGGTGGAGAATGCGGTAGCTGAGCAATTCTCGCCGAAGAGGGCGGGTTCAGGCAATGAGATGATGTCGTTAGCAGGGGCCTTGGTGCAAGGCAGTATCTCGTGGCGTGCGGATGGGGTGTTGACAGGGTGGGGCGAACCGAGCAACTGCGTTTCAGGCTCTTTAGGCTCAAATTAAAGAAAGATGAATTGGTCTGCTTCAGTAGTATGCGGGTGACCTTCATTCTCAGGGCGTAATATGACGTACGCGCATTGGGCTGGTTGATGCAAGATGAACGGAGATGCCACCGGAACCTGTGGACTAAAGATGACATTGCCGGAGCGGGAGAAAGAGGAGCGTCTGTGGTCTGTACTATAGACGATCAACTTACCTGTCGCTTGGTTTCACCGCATTGTACACAAGTACAAGCCAGGCAACCCACTAAACTAGCCTTCCGGTCATTCCCGACAACACCACTTCGACAATAACTCTCGGACCCCACCATGCTCACGAACACTGCACCAAAATGCACCGGAGTCTAGCCTACGAAGACGATGTAAGAGACTTTGCAACCCGCTCGGTGCTCGTGCAGGTCAACAAAGCCTAGGCGGCCACCCCCGACTGCAGCAATGTCCGCGGCGAAGCTGGGCTGACAGTCGGCTCGGATGGAGGCGGAGTTACCCATCCCTCGCGATCTGCCTGACCGCCGACTTTAACGACTCGTGGAACTGGCGTTCGGAGTGGCGCTGTTGAGAGCAAAAGAGGAAGAATGAAGATGCTCAATTGTCTATCGATACAAGAGAAGGAAAACACTAGACTTATATACAGAGAAAAGACCATACTCGGCGAAGCCGAGTATCACAACCGAGTCCG
>Ga0307512_10006719_pt1 | contig 11572 bp, 13 predicted proteins | sample 14_EM_MG_FD_200267 | JGI IMG/M metagenome (GOLD analysis project Ga0307512, IMG submission 200267) | Populus trichocarpa ectomycorrhiza microbial communities from riparian zone in the Pacific Northwest, United States - 14_EM | ecosystem: Host-associated > Plants > Roots > Unclassified | place... | reverse complement strand
ACCGTTTGCACTGTACTCCGTGTTACTTGTGAATAGGTCGGTGTATCAGTAATACAGCACCACAAATACCATTGATTGCGCAATGGCACCGCGAGGTATTGCACGATAACAAAAAAAATTGTGTTGGGGGGGGGGCTTGTTTTCCAATTTCTTTAGCAGTAACTAGTGGTACGTGGAAGCAACCTGCTGTCGTGGGAGTTCGGGCCCCGAAGGTCATATGGATGGAGCGGATCCGGTGGCCCATACTCTAGTGTCCCGACCTTGAAATCCAGTGGATATAGAGAAGTCGCTATGTATCCTTACCAACAAAGCGAGAATCCAAACTCTCAGTGTTCGCCAGAGCGCCCAAGCAGAGTTGAAGCAAGAATTTTGATATGCAAAGCGGAGCCTCAGTGAATGGCTTTCCCTTTCCGTTTCGAAAGGGACTGAACGTCGCCAAGTTTAGTGGATTATTACGGCGGCTTCTCCCTTCATCGAGAACTCTTACGTGAGGAGGGGACCAGAGTCTATGAAGCCGTGTCTCCCTAGGTAGATAGCAGCACACCTATGCAAGTGAGTGCGGCAGGTACATATAAGGATTGACGAGACTTCGAGGAGCAGGACGCAAACGGAAATAAGATGCACAACAATTCTCCAGGATTCCAGTAGTGGGAGTGATCTGGCTTGCACTTCGACTCCCTGGTTCGCCGTTGCCGCCGTTACCGCCGGCGTAGGTGGGTAGGTTGGGACCTTAGGTTCTCTACGTATGTACCTGTCCACCTAGCGAAGATGATACAAAAGCTAGGAGATCCTTTCTGCGGGGGCCACTTCTGGGTTCTATCTTAACTATGTATGTATTTATCTATTCCTTCCGCGGTAATTCTGTATTCTGCGTTTGAACTTCATTCAAATTAGAAGGCTTCGTCCGTCTATCGATTATTTGCCGGTTTTTCTACCGGTAATTGGTTACCATACCAACGATTTTGTGGAATTGACTCCTATACACCCAAATATCCAAGGCGTCGACTTCTATATCTCCACACGCCACCAACAATCCCTCTCCAGCATTACATCCCCATACCAACCGATGCCACCCACCATGAACGCTAGCGATCCAATTAGCAGTCAAGAAATTGAGGTGGAAGAGGTTCAGAGCACACTCCATTTAGGATAGAAATTTACGGAATTTGCTTCTTCAAAGCAGCCATGTTGCGCTGGTGTGTTGAGACCCAGATTGAGGTATGGTATCGGATATCTGATCGCCAATCGGAATTTGTGGTATGTTTGTCGGGCGCAGTACCCCCCATAAGCCGGTGAATTGACTGTCGAGCTGGGTGAACCTTAGAGGAGAGACTACGGTAAAGCGGTGGCAGAGCTTGAACAGCAACGGGACGGTTCTTGAGGCGACCTTGGATCTCTTTACGGAAGCTCCCCAGGAGCAGCCCCATTCAGTGGTTCTAGGAATGGAAGCCGAGCGTGTTGAACCTCTTCCTATGGTTTTTTCCCTTGGTGTGTTCTATTACTTTTGGGACAGTCCTGGGCGGAGGGCAAAGGGGAGCTACAACAGGCCACCTGCAGACCGATCAAGGTCGGGGTCGGACAGGACTGTTTTTTATCTTCATGATCTAGATAGGTCACACGCAATTGATGAGTATTCAGACATTTCACTTCCATATGAACATTCTATCTCGCCATGATCTAGATAGGTCGCATGCGAGTAATGAATAAACAAAGGAAGGGCATTTCACTTCCAGACTTTCTCTCGATGTCGTAAGAGACGCACAACCGCCACTTGGTCCCATCATCTCACGGCTGGTCACCACTCCGAGCGGTATAGTTCCCATTCGAAGCGACGCGGCCTCTTGGCCACACCCTCCACCATCCCGGGGGTCGATAAACCCATGGAGTACTCGCGACTGACGAAGAAAATCCTCACTCGTCGTCTCCATCGCGGCGGACGCCATGCCAATGGCCTCCGCGTTTCTCTCCCTAGCGCTTGCAGAGATCTCCGATGAGCCGGGTGCGAACCAGACCACGACGGATTTGTCCGTGGCGTTGTACATGCTCATTATGGCCTTCTTTCCCTTGTGGTGGTCCAGCGGGTGGGGCACCAGACAATCCTCTCGATATCGTTATGGTCTCTAACATGTGCTGCGCCGTCGTGGTGGATATCTGGGTATTCATTGCGCTCCCAGTGGCGCCCGGAGCGAGTGCCGCGAGCGCTCAGACGATCAGTGGGGGAATTGTCAGCAGTGTTTTGGAGGCCAGAGAATGTTGGAGAGCGATGCGGTGCTTTTATCTAGGACGCTGATGTGGCCGCTCCTGTCTCTCATTATTGGTGGTGCGGCGTGCCCTGACGAGCAGCTTCGGGTGGAGGAGTACTATGTGGTTTCTTGCCGCGTTCGGTGCGGTCTCCATCGGGATCTGCATCTCCCTACACAAGACGTTTGGGGAGCCAAAGGACAATTGACCACTACTGGCGGAGAAGCAACCAGCCAGTGAGGGGAATTTGGGGGCTGCTGCGGGTAAGGAGCCTTCAGAGAAGTTAGCAGGGTCTCTACAAGAACCAAGCGCAAGGCAACGCAGTCCGTCGTCGCAATGAAGATTCTCTTCGTCGATCCTCTGCGCAGTCTCTTGTATATGCGGTTCCCACCAGTACTGATCACCGCCTACTGGGCATCACTCGCCTCCGGTTCTCACGAGCCCCTCTTCCCCTGCTTCCATACCAACCTCATCTAACCGCCACCACCTAGTATGTATATCCCTAACGTCTTCATCCAGAAAAATCCGCCAGGAGCCTGTTCAACTTCCCGACCATAGCCCTGGGACTCCCCTGCGTTCCGAATTCGGTCGGCTGTGTACTCGCCCCAGCCGTCGGCGGGTCCTGAAGTGACCTGACTGTGCGTTACGCCGCGCTCAAGCGGCGGGCTTCCTCCGACAGCCCCTATTCCGGGGCACCACTAGAGTGCCTTACGGGAGATCGGATGGGCATCACCACCTGCGCCCGGGAATCGTGTTTCCCCTCGCGCTGCTATGGTATGGGTGGGCGGTGCAGAACGGCATGTTCTGGTTCGCGCCACAATGGCAACGTTCACGTTCGAGTTCGCGAGCATGCTTGTGTTCAGCGTGGCGACAGCGGTGCTTACGGAACCTGCTCCTGAGCGATAGGTATCGGCGGTCGAAAACTATACGCGAAATGTATGGCTGGGGTTCCCCGTATATTGTGGGAGTGAGAGATGTCGTGTGTCAATGGGGCACAGGTAATGCTCAACCATCAGTCAAAAAATCCATCCGAGAAGCCAATAATCAAATTGCAAGAACCTACATTACATCCCCCGCCCTGTTGCCTAAGCTTCCGGCTCCATTTTCTCGGGATAGAGTCCCTGTGCGGATCCTTCTCCTTGTATTGGAGCAGATCGTTCTCGAATACCTCCCAGAAGTACTGGCCCTTCGACACCCAGCCTGGAAGTCTCCCGGCGCGGTCGGCCCTGCTCCACAAGTTTCCGCCAAACACCCACAGTGCTATAGTGGAGCCGTCGATCATGTTCTCGGTCTCTTGAGCGAGCATGGCTTTGGATTCTCGTTCTGTATCAGACCATGGGGCTTCAGGATCCTTGCGGCGGCCCTGGAGATGTCCCGCATTGAGATGTCTTCGTTGTTGAAGATGGAGTAGAAGCCCTGCCAACAGTAAGCGGAGCGCGACGGAGGTGGTTGGGACCGGAGGGAGGGGGTTGGTATTCGTTGCCAATTGTGACGAGGCCTTTGCGTCCGATAAGGTAATGTAGCTGCTGAGGTGCAGAAAGAAACTGGGCTTGGAGTGGTCACGCGAGGCAAGGCCGCGCAGGAGCGCGTGGATTACCTTCTCGGCATCCGGCTTGCCGGCGTCTACTATAGTCATTAAACTGTCTTGACATGACCGCGCCATGACGGCCTGCGACTAGAGACGGCTGTATGGCAAGAGTTTGCGAGAGCGGTAGCCGCGATTGGCGCTTGTGCGCTAGTTCGTGAGCATAATCTTAAGCACGGAGGTGAGAAATATCCAAGTTTGACTGGTCTAATCATTTTTCATTCCGCATGACAAACCAAAGAAATCCCCGGGTACGGTATCCTTACAGCTTAGCAGTACTACGACTGCCCCCATCGACCGTGATAACCGAGCCATTGATATACGCTCCCGCCCTGGAACTGAGAAATAGACAAGCACCCGCCACATCCTCTGGTGTGCCAATCCTCTTCAATGGAACAGCCGCCTCAATTCTATCCCTAAATTTCTCGAGCAATGCCTTCATCATCTTGCTCTCGAATGGTCCACAGGCGAGGACATTGCTCGTGATTCCCCTTGGCCCCAAATGTGCAGATAGTACCGCACTCAGATGGTGTAATCCCGCCTTACTGGCTGAGTACGCGAAGGTCTCCAGCGCTGGAACCCGAATGCCATCGATACTTCCGATATGGATGACCCTCGCAGGGTCGAGACCACCGGCACCATCCGACGCCGCCTCCAGCAACGGCGTGCACAGCTGCGTAAGCGTGAACACGCGCTGCAGGTTCAGCGTTAACACCTTCGTCCACGCGTCGTCGGGGTAGGTATCGTATGACTCTCCCCAGTTCGCGCCGGAGTTGTTGACAAGAACGTGTAGCTTCTTCTCGCGCGCGCTGAGCTCGCGCACGAGGTTCTGGACATGCTCGAGTTTCTGGAGGTCTGCTGGGATGGCAAAGGCTTTGCCCGGGCCTGTGTTGTTTCCCCGTCAGTGGGCGTGCGTCCGCAACGGAAACGAAAGGAGCGGAATACAATACCTTTGGCAGTGAGTTCGGCGGCAACCTTTTCGCAGGACTTTGCGTCACGAGATGAGATGTACACCCGCGCGCCGCTGGCCACGTACCCGGACGAGATCATGTGCCCGATTCCTTTTGCGCCGCCGGTGACGAGGACAACCTTGTCCTTGACCGAGAAGCTGTAGTGCGTCAGCCAGTCCGCCTCTCCTCCGCCCAACCGGGGAGGAGAAAGAATTACAGTGTTGCTACATCCATAATAGCTTCGTTTCCGTGCGTGAGTAGGTGTATGTGCGTGTGAATGGTAACTGGGTGATGAGGGATTAGGCTGTGAATTTGTGGGGACCTTGGGGGTTGATATGAGTGGACGTGTTGCACCAAGCTTGGGATCAAGCCGAGGCACCTCGGCTGTACATATATGCCTGTGCTATCAATATATCCATGGGTCTGGTTTAGATTCATTTATGTCCAATGTCACGCCGTGCCCCCAATCTTTTATATTGATGACAATGTAAAAGAGAGAAAGTGAGAAGATAGAGTATGAAAGTCTCAGTACAAATTGCATTAATAACGAGTGTATCACCCCTTTGCATATTCCTGCACCCGGTCAGGCATGGACTTCCATAGAGCCTCAGACTGCTTGGGAGGAATCATCTCCTTCACCTTCTAGGGGACCAGGATAGTCGTTATGTTGGGATAATCTGCTCGAAGTTGTTGCCTAAGACCCAGGCTTGTTTATCAAGGGAACAAGTGGACCGCGTTGATTGCCCCAGAACAACCCTATCATCTTCACCTGGCAATGCCTTACCGGGCGGATACAGTCCACAATCCACTTCTCCTAAAGGGTACGAAACACCCATTTCCGCTGTCCTGCTGGCTCCTTTCTCACATACATTCGTCGCTGTAGATTACCTAATGAAAGTCTTGAATCCAAACCTTCGTGTGTTCTGGCTTTAACTCAGTCATATCCTCGCTAGCCACTCCTTGAATATTACGCTGACGGAATACTACATAGACGATCAATGGGTTTTATGAAAACATGAGGGGCATTTGTACATTATGTCTGCCGAGTTTGTTTGCGTGTGTACTGCCGATTCTTCCGAAGTCGTAGGATAGCTCGTTGGTAGGATAGCTCGTTGGGTAAGAACTTCCGGTCGACCGTAGGACCGCACTTATTATCGTTAGAGGACATCATGTGCGTGCGGCGCAGCAACCCACGGTTGAAGGAACTTGGAGAACAACCACACGATTCATTTAAGGGACGGCGAAAACCGGGGCCCCCATCTGCACCTCTATCCACTGCACTAGCTTCACACCTCGCCGCACTGGCCACACGCCGCGCCGTAGCACCAGCTGTAGAACGAGCCGTCCCTCTAGCTGGGCCGCCAGACGCGCGTACCACTGGCGGCTGGTTCTCGGGTTCCTCGGGCAGCTGCACATAGAGCTCGCGACTCATTTTCGACATCGATATCGGCATTCTCGGCATTGAAGGGTACCACCCTGCCAGTAGTAGGGACTCGGCGAAGTGCTTGGCTGGTAGGAGAACCTCAACGCAGCCATGCCATTTCTTTCCCACAGATTACCGACACCGAGGGTGATGAGGATAGAGATGGGGATGTTCTTTAGTACGACATTCGTTGGCCAACAGAGAGTTTTAGGATGTATGTAGCGGGAGCGCGCACAATCCTAGTGTACATACAAGCGCGATTTGATATCTATCGCGCTAGTCCTTAAGCGCGCTAGGACCTATAACATTGGCGTTTATAGGGGACCTCTTATGTGAGATAATACGGTAGTTAACCAAGACCGTAGAAATCGTGCCGTAGACAAAGAATAAAGAGATTATCACACCCTTCTCGGTATTGCTCAATCCTCTTCGCTTTCCGTTGGTTTTCGGCACTTCTAATTCATAAATATGCCCATTAAACTCATGGCAGACGTTGAATGCGTCAAGTTCGCACCACTCGTTTTCATGGTGGCAGGTACCTGAAAAAAATGCAAGCATGCCGCCCTTCTGGGCACAGGATCCTAGATCCGAAATTGCTATTTTAGGCATAGTACTTAAGTAATCACGGTTACCCTTTTTTAAAAAAAATTATTCATTAATGGCGTGCGACCTATACTATGTATATAGATCATAGCGATAAATAGTTAGGGTATATAGATTAACATCCGCCTCTAGAGACAAGGCAAAACCGCCCGACGCAGCATTTCATCTTCATATACCCTTACAGCAAGTCAAGTTCTTCCGAGACTTATAAGGGAGGTACCTATATCGGTAAGTATAAGTTGCACTCAGTTCAGCTCAAGCAATCTCATCCTGACCCAGGGTGAGTTTTATGTCTTCCCAAGATACCCAATCACATTCACGGCCCCAGTCTTGCTAGGTATATGAATCGAGTGACATCCCGTGAAAATGCGATACAGCAGGCAGATTTCAATCACAGCTTCACAGTGCGCCCACATGGAACTGCGTATCATCGATGCCAATGGTGTCGCAGAATCCCGTCCCGTTTCTACCCAGAAACCCCGAAAAGCTAAGAAAATCAAAAAGAAAAAAAAATCAACCAACTTTTTCCTTACTTACCCCCCACCATCATCAATCACTTAGTCGGTAGCACTAATCAGTTTCGTCACCTTCCCGATGGCAATGGTCTGACCCTGGTCACGCAGGGTGAATCGGCCCAGCTGCTGGTGGTCGGCATACGTCTCAAGAGAAACTTGCCCAGCCATCTCGAGTCGTGCGATGATAGCTTGTCCTAGAGTACCAGGGATGTTAGTCTATCAATCGCTTAACAGTCTCTTCGGAACATACCCTTTGATGCGAATGCCGGCGGCTTCTTGCTCTTGCGTCCAGTTCCTTTCTCGAGCTTATGGAGCAAAGCGGCGAACGTAACCTCCTGCACAGTAGTGTGCACGTGCATGACACAGGTGAATCCAGCAGTGAGAATACTCTTGAGTTCGATGATGTGGATCTGCGCCTCGAATGCGGACACACAGTGGATAGGGTTTTTTGGGCTGGTGAAGACGAAGCCAGGAACGACATCTTCCTCCTCGACACCACGCACACGGAGTCGCACCTGGTCACCACAAGAGGCGTTGGGCATCTCTTCTTCCGACTCGGAGAAGATAGCGACGATTTCGATGGGGGTACGCCCAGGCATCATGAGAAGGTTGCTGCCCTTTTTAATCACTCCACTCTCGATCTTACCCTCGACAACGACTCCCATGTCCTTGTACTTTCCGGAGATGGGCATCATGAACGGTGCTCGGAGCTTGCGCTCGAGTCCCTTCATATTGTCAAGGTACTCCAGGAGTGAAGGTCCTTGGTACCAGTCGGCAACACCCTTGGGAATACGATGTTTGAGACCGTAGCCGGTGAGCGCCGATAGAGGCATGAACATGACATCTGTACCAATTAACATGTTTGACGACATAAAATTTGAAGGGGAGGAAGTACCAGTCTTGGGGTTGTACCCAGTTGACCTGAGGAACTGAGTGAGCTTTGTAGTGCATTCTTCATAACGCTCCTTGCTCCAGTCCACAGTGGGGTCGTCCATCTTGTTGATGACCACGACGAGTTTGTTGACACCCTGGGTCTTCGCCAGCACAGCATGCTCTCGTGTCTGTCCTCCCTTCTCGAAACCAGTCTCATACTCTCCCTTGCGGGCCGAAATAACGAGGATACCGACGTCGGCCTGGGAAGCGCCACCAATCATTGACGGAACGTAGTTCTTGTGGCCGGGGGCATCGAGCACAGTGTAGCGACGCTTCTCGGTCTCGAAGTACGCTCGGCCAACCTCGACGGTCTTTCCCTTTGCGCGCTCCTCACGGGTAAGGTCAAGTGCCCACGACAGGTACCAAGACTCTCGACCAGCCTCCTTGGCCTCGCGCTTGAATTTATCCATGGTACGTTCGTCAACCATACCAGTAGCGTAGAGGATAGCACCGCCGAGCGAGGATTTTCCGGCGTCGACGTGGCCAATAAAGACCAAATTCACATGTTCCTGTTTCTCGGTTGGCCTCGTTGTTCCTAGTCACGCGTGGGTACGGACGATACCAACCTTTCCATACAACTCATCAATCAACTGCTCGTCAACCTCCTCCTCTTGAGCCTTCAACACGGCATCAGCCTCCCGCTTCTGTTGCGCCTTCTCGGCAGCCGTGGTGGTGGTCCCTAGGGCACGAGCAGGAGACGAGCGGCCGTCGCCAGTCGAGGGACTAGTCTTTCCACTGGGAGGACCACTCTTCGACACAGCCTTAGCGGCGGCAGCCTTCGAGCCAGCATCAGGTTTCGACGTAGGCGTATTCTTTCCGGAAGCCTCATCCTTCTTCTCATCCTTCTTAGTTGCACCCCCAATTGTAAGAACCTTCGTACTCGCATTGCCATCACCACCGATCGTCAACACTTTAGGCTTCGAAGCCGTTCCGTCACCACCAATAGTCAACACTTTGGACTTCGGCGCACCATCCCCTCCGATAGTGAGGGCCTTTGCGGGGCCCGAAGGAGCGGCGGCGACGGGATCCGGACGCTTCGCGATCTGTGGGACCTGCTGCTGCTGCTGCTGCTGCTGGATGTGAGGCTGTCTGTACGCCTGCTGTGATTGCTGCTGCTGCTGGTAATTGTTGTAGCCACCAAACCCACCCTGATTCTGCGCATACTTCTGGTGCTGTCCCTGCTGGCCATACTGCGCGTACTGATCATACTGTCCCTGCCGAGGCTGTCCATAACCTTGGTACTGCTGGTACCCGCCGTACTGTTGCTGCTGCTGGCCGTATCCGTAGTTCGAATAGCTCTGCTGGCCGGGTACGAATGCCTGTGCTCCGGGGGTGAAAGTCGCGACGGGGTTGAAAGAAGCTGTCGGCCGGAACTGCGGCTGTTGCGGTTGTTGTTGTTGTTGTTGTTGCTGTTGTTGCTGTTGCTGCTGCTGCTGCTGGTGGTTCAGGTTCATGTTGCCAGTGCGCGACGCAAGATCGTCATCGCCGGCAGCGTCTTCCCAGGAGTTGGGGGTGTTCGACATGGCGGCAATAGTACGTGTAGGAGGTAGTGGTTTTCGTATCCGGAAAGATTATCTGGAATAATTGAGTGTAGGGGTCCAGGTGTTGTGGCGGAACTGTGTTCAAGTAATGGCGTTGCGGGGTTCGTTTTTACAAAGTCGTAGTTGCGGATTTTGTGTTCCACAAGATACCCCACCAAGTCACAATGAATCATCTACTCTAACAGCAAGCCTGGGCGGAGGGCAAAGGGGAGCTTGCAACGAGCCGCCCCGCCATGATCTATAGGTCGCATGCGAGTGTGAATAAACAAAAAAAAAATCTACTCTAACAGCCTCCTTGTGAGTATGATTTATGACTACTACCCTAATACCACTAACAAATAATGCAGCAAAATAAATCATCTTGAAGCTCTTCTCAATATGATCGCTTATCCAGTTAGACACTATCGTATGTTCATCTGTGGTAGAAAAATACAGTACAAAGTAAAGCGAAAGAAAATAAGGATCCTCATCATCAGATATAGCGCTAGATACAGAGAAGGCGGAGAAGAAAAGAGAAAAGAAAGAAATAAAAAAGATACGGGGGGTATTATCATCAAGTATATGAAAGCAGCAAAGAATTATAACCGTCTTCATTAGTCTTAACGTCTGCAGTCGGAGCGAAGCTCTGCCAATGCCGTTCATTGATTCCAGCATACAGCAGTATGTGAGTATCTATCAACGGATAGCAGGCTTCTCCGGGTGATTAAATTGAGTAAACCTGCCCAAACCCAGTCTATGGTTGTTGTCCCCAGTAACCCCCATCCCATCCATATCCATATCCTCCTTTGTTGCATTCCACCTGTGTGCAAATTTCTGTAGATGGATCACTTCTCCTAGAAAGCTCTACAACTCCCGCTTATCTCTTACCCGCCGCCTTTCTCCTGAGCTCAACGTCACCCTCAGCTAGAGTGATGGCGGCCTTGACCATCTGCACAACATTGATCCACTGCTTGGCAGTGCAGATGGGCGCAGTGGCGATGGCGACAACCCACGGCCATGTGTGGTTTTGAGCGAAGTCGGGGAAGCTCAACAGATAGAGCGCAAGGAAGAACAGCTCGTTGGCGGCGCAAAAGACGAACAGTACTTTCTATACCAGCTGTCAGTACGGCCGATCCATGGTGGCGTTTCCCGAGGGTTGCATACGTTGTTTGAGTAGTAAAGATTCAGAATCTTGCTGCGCTTCTTCTCAACTTTCTTGTGGGAAATGGCTCCGGAATCCAGCGAGGCATACCTATTCGCCGGAAGTCTCCGTTAGCTACCCCAAGTTCCCAAGGTAAAGCCCGCAACGTGGAAGTTCCGAGTATAGCGCTATCGTTGCGCCCCTTTCCTTCCAGAACGGGACGCAAATAGCACGCAAGCAGCAAAACATGCACCAAAAAAAAGGATGCAACGTACATATGCATGTAGTGACTCGCCAGATCCAGGGAGATGAGCACTTGGAACAGGACGGCGTAATTGGTGTAAGCTGCACTCAGGAACACCAGCAAGCACGCAGTCGTACACCGATCCGTGACCATGTCCAGCACCGCACCAAACTTTGTCGCCTGGTTGAACTTGCGCGCCGCGTATCCATCCAGGGCATCCAGTAGACATGACAGCGAGTATAGTATTGCGCAGTAGTTGGGATGGTATGACATGAAGTACAGCGACGCTCCAGCGAGCAAAACACGCGAGTAACCTGCCCATCATCGCACCTTGTCAATGCCGGAGCACGCGACAACACACATCCGGGAGTAAGTAATACCGATCAGGTTCGGAATGTACAAAAAGATATTTCCCAC
>Ga0307512_10006718_pt1 | contig 11573 bp, 14 predicted proteins | sample 14_EM_MG_FD_200267 | JGI IMG/M metagenome (GOLD analysis project Ga0307512, IMG submission 200267) | Populus trichocarpa ectomycorrhiza microbial communities from riparian zone in the Pacific Northwest, United States - 14_EM | ecosystem: Host-associated > Plants > Roots > Unclassified | place... | reverse complement strand
TTCGCCAATCGAGAATGGCTAGTACCGCTGCAGCGCGGATACGTTAGAACGGCTCGCGTCCACCTAAACGCGCCCAAGGCGGGATGTAACAGGCAGAGGAAGCGATTTTCGTTGCTGTGGCCGTGTTAGCTGCTTCGTGTAGGCTATGCCGTGATGGCAGGTCGGTGGGGTTTATGGCCTTGTGTCGTCTGATACGTTTGATTCGTAGCAGTTGAGTTCGATGTGACCGTAACACGTGTCACTCGAGGGAGGGTGAAGGGTGCACGTGTACACGATCATCGATAGGACGACCTTCATCGATCTGGCGTTTGTGCTTGGTTCTTGAACGATGCTTACCTCTATCGCCGGTCAAGACTCTCCTATATCTCAGCACTTACGCGCCACGAAGGGAGTTTTGCAAGATGTGGTTCTTAACGCAGAGTATGTTTTGAATGATAAAGTACGCCACTCCGGATGACTGAAATCGGGTTTCTCAGCATCACGAGTACCACCGCCGACGAGGCTGAGGTTGGACCATCTGACGAAATCGTCTTCTGGACGGTAGCTAACCCGTATCGTGTTTTAGGTCGATGATCTCGAGAGGGACGCTATAGAGATCCTCAGCCTGATCCGATCCTTGAGGAACAGGCTCACACCAATCAGCCGTATTCCTCCCGAAGTCCTCACTCTCATCCCTGGCTTTTTGGACACGCGCTTCGGCGATTGGGATTTGATCACATTAACCCACGTTTGCCGGGCTTGGAGGGAGATGTTCATATCGCGCTCCTCCCTGTGGTCCGATCTTGATTGCGCGCATACGGACAAAACCCACGTCTACCTCGAGCGCTCAGGATCCTCCCCGATCAACCTGCGGTTGTGGGGGGGAGTCGGCGAATCTTCCCTCGATACCTTCCTTCAGATTATTCCCCAGGCCATTGGTCGACTCAAGTCCCTGTCCGTCTCCGCAGAATCAGGAGATCTACAAGTCGTCATGGCTCATTTGTCTCACCCCGCACCCCTTCTTGAAACATTGGACCTGGTTGGCGGGCGCCACGAGGAGCTACAGGTCGCATCCACGATCTTCAATGGAGACCTCTCTTCGTTGCGCGAGCTTCGCCTCCAGCGCGTTCGCACTGATTTACCTTGGGGGATCATGGCAAACCTCACATCGTTCACGCTGGATTGCAGTCCAGTGGGCGATTTCGGGGGACTCCTCGACTTCTTTGAAAGCGCTCCTCGCCTTCGCAACATTGATCTCCGTTTTACAACCCTGGTCTCTTGTGAAAATGGACGATTGGTCTCACTGGATCACTTGGAGAAGATGGAAATCCTCGTCTGCGGACCTACGTCTATCTTCCTCGACCACATAATGATCCCGGCTGGTGCGAAATTGGTAATCCAGACGGGCCAAAACACCTCCATAATCGAAGACCACATCCCCAGATCCCTTGATAACTTCAAAAATCTCTCCAGCATCGCAAAAATCGGTCTATGCCTTGACGTATTTCTATCACCATTCATACGGCTTAGCGGACCAGACGGGGAACTTAATATTATGATTGCGCATATTGACATTCACCTGGTGTTCGGGTCGTTGGACCGATTTGACACCTCGAAGACCGAACGGCTAAGAATCGACTGCAGCAGTGGACCTTTGTCCAGGGACCCTCCTTACCGCGCACTTCTCGCTATGAGAAACCTACGCACCCTCGTGTTGTCTCGATCCACCGGCTTATCACATACCTTCATGAACATCCTGAACCCCAACACAAGTCCATCGAAGGAGGTGGTCTGCCCCTCACTGGAGGAACTGGTTCTCGTTCGCCGTCCCTGGGGGAATTTCGATGATGATGGCGAGGAGGCGTTTTATATGCGGGCCGTGATAGAGATGGCGGCAGCGAGGGCTTCGAGAGGGGTGAAACTCGGGACTGTTAAGGACCAGGCCAAGCTTGACCCGGTGGACGTGTTGGAACTCAAGAAACACGTCTCATACGTCGAGTACGGTCCTGAGGTTGATGTGTAAGAGGACGGAAGTGGTATAGTGACTGGGAAGACTAAGGAGCGGAGGACCTTGAATGGATTTGCGTTTGTACCTTGGATGTTGACTAATGCCAACTCTCAACTTTTCGGCATCAGGTATCCGCTTCGTTATATCGCTTTGTTTCCTACTTTCTGTGTAATGTTCTGTACTAGTGTATCCAAACGTGTGCATGATAAGTTCGCCTGGAGCGGTTTCTTGCTCCGTCCCACAGATGTGATCGCCTCCGCGTATTAGTTGAGGAAAGCGATCCAACGCTGGGTTTGTTTCAACCTTCGAAACATTCCTTCCACAAAAAGTTTGCCAGCACTAACGATATATACGAGAGTTTTGACCTCCGGGACGCGTGATTTGAACTGGCGTCACGCGAAAGCTGAGGAGCATCGACGGGGTCTCCACACAAAATCGGTTGAGAGTAACACAGGGTTCCACCAGTGGGCGTTGGGAGGTGGATTCTTTGCGGGTTCGTCACTCTGAGCGGCGCCTGCGCACCACAGTAATTTCCCGGCGCGAGGGCCCTGACTGTTTCGTCTGCGATTTGAGCGCAGGCTCCGTCGGATGTGTTGATTTATGTCAAGCGGAAGGGGAATTTGATTCGAGAGTGCGATGGGAATGGAGGTAGCAAGGGCGTCGAGAAGGACGGAACTCGAATTTTTTGGGATCGGCTCTGTGAGCCAGGCAGAATCCGTGCCGGTGATTATGCTGGAAACCAGTGCTCAGGTCTTGCGCATCGATAGTGCTTCGAGATATCGACGAGGTCAATGCCTACGACGATGAGGAGGGATGGCATCGGTGTTGGTCATTCAATCGGTCGCCCGAGAACCAGAGGTGTGAGAATATCATCCCGTGAGTGCTCGGGTTCCCCCGGACGTGCCTTTGTCTCGTCACCCACCACTTGTTGCCGAAGAAAGATACTTTCTCAAGTTCGCGATTGCTCTACGTGCACAGCACAGCTCCCGAAAATGAAAACTAAGCCGCATGGAGCACGGACCCGTTACTGACTTACAGCGTCGGGAGGTCGGATCAGCGATGCGCGTGCCATGAACGCCTCATGTTCGACACGAGTTCTCCTTCGAGTCCATCCTCCTGCTCAGCTCTCCGCCGTCTATCTTCTGGCCTACTAGTGTCATGGACCCAGATCCCCAGAGATTTTGGGAAAATGTGCTTGATATCGTCGACCTCGCCATTCCCATCCTTGGCCTAACGAAACGCTCCCTCGATGGAAGGTTGAAAGAGACGTTTCTCTTCACGATGATTACACTTGCCGGCCGGCGGGGGCGGCTCCCTAGCTCATTCGCAATGATGGACAAGGTCGAGGTCTCGGACAAGATTCTTCCGTCAGGTGGTTTTGCTGATGTCAGAACCGGAGTGCATGAGGGCCTTCCGGTGGCCGTGAGAGCCTTGCGGGTTTCACCAGGGAGCGACATGAACAAGATCCGGAACGTAAGAAGTCCCCCTGCTATTGAGAGGGATACTAAATAATTCGCTCCAGCGGTTTTGCAGGGAGGTTATTCTGTGGAGTTCCTTGTCCCATCCAAATGTCTTGAAGCTCCTCGGTGTCTTGGGAGGCGTTAACGCCCACAAATTTTTCACCATTGCAGAACTGATGGTGCATGGCCGTTTTTTCAACCCAGCTCATCTTGAGAAACACAGTTGGACGGTGTGGCCCAAGGCCTGAAGTACATTCACGATGCGGGTCTTGCCTACGGTGACTTCAAAGCCGTTCACGTTCCCGCATTATTTTAAAGTGTCCAATGTGCTGACGCCTACAAGACAAACATTCTCGTGGACACTGAGGACTCCCCTCGTGCCTGTCTCACCAGTGACTTCGGGTTTATGGCGATGATCCTCGACCCGGACCATTCGGTACCTGTCCACGCGGTGGTAGAAGGCGGTAAATTTTCATTCATGGCTCCAGAAATCTTGGCTCCAGCAAAGTTTGGGTTGGGAAGTTCGATTTCTACACAAAGGCAGACGTATTCGCCTTCGGGCTCGTTGTGCTCCAGGTATTTCGTCTGGACTGTCATCGATTTTCTCGTGTACCTGCTGACTTGTGCAGGTTCTCACAGGGAAATTTTCATTCAATTACGCTACATTCCACGAGTACATACGTGCAATCACCGAGGGAGTCCGGCCAGAGAAACCTAAGAATGCTGAGGCTGTTGGACTTTCAGATGCTCTGTGGGAGCTCGTCCAGGCATGCTGGAGTGAAGAAAGGTCAACGGCCAAGGATTTGGGTTATTGTGGATACTATTCGCAATGCTGCTGCGAGATGGAATACTCTCATGCCACCATCCGGTCTGCGTGATGGCGACCATCAATCTCCTGCACAATTGGATGTGATGCCCGGTGAGTGTAATGACATAGTATTTTGTTGTCCTTGTCTGTTCATCGGACAGCAACCATTTAGGTTTAATCTCCCGTCTTAGTCAGATAGAGGTATCCCTTGACTCGCACACTCCCAAGGTGGTGCCCACAGAGCCCACTAATGAAGAGCAATGTAGCCCCGTTGTCGGAGGCGAGGTGCTGGCACCCGGAGGAAATTCACAGAAAGGGTGGCCCACTCCCACACCCCCTGGTGGTGCGATGAACGGGGACTACTCAGTGATCTTGAACGAGCCCTTAACGGCCGTGGCATTTCATCTGGGGGAATGCGACTCCAGAGTACCGATGCCGTGACGGGCCCCGCTAAACTTTTGGGACAGATTCGCATGATCGGCAAAGCAGAGTCGACTCGAATCTTGGCTGAGATTCTGGCCAACAGGGAGGGCAGGAATTTTATATCTAGTTTGACACGCAAGGATGCTGAGCTGTGTATCGAGGTTTTGACCCACGTAAGTCGTGATCTGTATACGCTTCCTCCTTCGCCGTCTCAGATGGTTTCGTTAGGGCCTCACGGAGCGTAACCTCGAAACCGCAGAGAAACTGATTTTCTATGTCACATTGAGGAGACTTGCTGTAACCCACAGGCGATTGCCGGATTCCATGAGAATAACAGAGGAGATTGAAGTTTCAAACGGGGTATTTGCCCCCGGTGGATTTGCGGATATCAAAACCGGAACGTACATGGGGCATCAGGTCGCGGTGAAAACTTTGAGGTTTGCACTCACGGATGATTTCCTGAAGAAAAGAGAGGTGAACGTTAACAAATTTTCTTGGTTGCTCGGAATGCGGTTCTGGCCATCTTTTCCCAGAAATTTTGCAAAAAAGTTATCCTTTGGAATATGCTGTCTCATCCGAACATCTTGAGACTAATTGTTGGCATTTATGGGGAGGGAAGAAGCGACGAAAAACGTCCAACGGAGCAGAGGAAGCGATTCCGTTGCTGTGGCCTCGTTATTTGCCTCGCGTAGGCTACATCGTAATCAAGTCGGCGGGGTTCATGCCCTCGTATTGTCCGATACGTTTGATTTATAGCAGTTGAGTTCGCTATGACTGTAGCACGTGCTGCTCGGCGGGGGAGGATGAAGGATGCACGTGCACGCGATCGTCGATTCGACCTCCCCGCCTTCATCGATCTGGCGTTTGTGCTTGGTTCCAAAGATGCTTACCTCTATCGCCGGCCAGGCCTCTTCTATATCTCAGCGCTTACGCACCGCGAAGAAAGCTTTGCAAGATGTGTTTCTTGACGTAGAGTACGTTTGGAATGATGAAGTACGCCACACCGGATGACTGAAATCGGGTTTTTCAGTATCACGAATACCACCGCCGATAAGGCTGAGGTTGGACCATTTGACGAAATCGTCTTCTGGACGGTGGCTAACCCGTACCGTGTTTTAGGTCGATGGTCTCGAGAGGGACGCTATAGAGATCCTCCGCCTCATTAAATCCCTGAGGAACAGGCTTACCCCAGTTAGCCGTATTCCCCCCGAAGTCCTCACTCTCATCCCTGGCTTTTTGGATACACGCTCTTGCGATCGCAATGTGGTCACATTAACTCACGTTTGTCGGGCTTGGAGGGAGATGTTCATATCGCGTTCCTCCTTGTGGTCCAATCTTAACTGTGTGGATGCGGACAAAACCCGCGTCTACCTCGAGCGCTCAGGGTCCTCCCGAATTAACTTGCGGTTGCGTAGGGGTCTCGGCCTACCCTCCCTTGATACCTTCCTTCAGATTATTTCCCAGGCCATTGGTCGACTCAAGTCCCTGTCCGTCTCTACAGACCCGGGAGATCTACAAGACATCATATCTCATTTGTTTCATCCTGCACCCCTCCTTGAAACATTGGACATAGATGGCGGGTGTTACGACGAGCCACAGTACAACCCCGTACTTGCATCTACGATCTTCAATGGAGACCTCTCTTCGTTGCGTAGGCTCCACCTGGAGTGCGTTCGCACTGAGTTACCTTGGAAGAACATGGTAAACCTCACGTCGTTCACGCTGAATTCCAGTTCAGTGGGCAATTTCGGACAACTCCTCGACTTCTTTGAAAGCGCTCCTCACCTCCGCAAAATTGGTCTCCTTTTTACAACCCTGATCTCCGGTGGTGAAAACGGACGATTGGTCTCACTGGATCACTTGGAGAAGATGGAAATCATCGACTGCGGACCGCCTTCCATCTTGCTTGACCGCCTGGTGATCCCGGTTGGCGCGAAGTTGGTATCGCAGCCGGATTTAGATACCTTCATAATCGAGGACCACGTCCCCAGGTCCCTTGATAACTTCAAAAATCTCTCCAGCATCGCCAAAATCCACTTACACCTCGAGGGATTTCAACCATTATTCGTACGACTCAGTGGACCGTATGGGCAATTCTGTATAATGGCTATGCAAATCGACATTCCCCCCGGCCCGGCGCTCGAATCCCTGGCCCGATTTGACACCTCGAAGACCAGACGGCTAAGAATCGACTGCAGCAGTGGACCTCTGTCCAGGGACCCTCCTTACCGCGCACTTCTCGCTATGAAAAACCTACGCACCCTCGTGCTGTCTCGATGGGCCGGCCTACTATGCGCCTTCATGGACGCCTTGAACCCCAACACAAGTCTGTCGAAGGAGGTAGCCTGCCCCTCATTGGAGGAACTGGTTTTTGTACACCATCTCTGGAAGGATGACGATGATGAGTTTAATATCCAGACTGTGATAGAGATGGCGGCAGCGAGGGCTTCGAGAGGGGTGAAACTCGGGACTGTTAAGGACCAGGCCGAGCTTGACCCGGTGGATGTGTTGGAGCTCAGGAAACACGTCTCGCACGTGGAATACGGTCCCGGTGTTGATTTATACGAGGATAAATCCGATGATAGCGACGTGGAAGACTGAGGGGCGGAGGGTTTTTGGTGGCGGTTCTCTGGCGAGTGGATGGGCCATTTGGATTTGCACGTTGACTGGTGTCACCGTTCGATCCTCGACTCTTCGGCATCAGGTATCCGCCTCGTGTCACTTCGTTTCCTACTTTCTGTGTAATATTCTGCACTACTCAAACATGTGCATGATACGCTCGTCTGGAGCGGTTTCTTGCTCCGTCCCGCAGACGTGATCGCCTCCATAATCGCGGGGAAAACAATCCATTATCCAACACTGGGTTGGTCCCAACCTTCGAAAAATTCCTCCCACAAAAAGCTTGCCGGTACTAACAATACATACGGGAGTTCTGACCTCCGGGACGCGTGATTTGAATTGGCGTCACGCGAAAGCTGAGGAGCATTGACAAGGTCTCCGCAAGGATCGGTTGGGAGAGCGACACACTGAGGGCCGTTCCACTGGTGGGTATTGAGCGTTGGACGGTGGGCGGCGCATTCGTTACGGGTCCGTCACTCTATGAGCAGTGCCTACACACCACATAATTTCCCGGCGCGAGGGCTCTGACCGTTTCATCCGCGATTTGAGCGCCGACTCCGTTGAATGTGTTGATTTATATCGAATTGAAACAACTTGTTCTCCGCATCACCAGGAAGGGGGATTTGATTCCGAGAGTGCGGTGGAGATGGCGGTAGCGAGGGCGTCGGGAAGGACGAAACTTGAATTTTTTGGGTCAGGTTCCGTGAGCCGGGCAGAATCACGGTGCCGGTGATTATGCTGAAAACCAGCGCTCAGGCCCAGGTCTTGCACATTCGATGATACGGCTTGAGGATGTCGGTTGTTTGTATCGCCATTTGAAAACACGATCGAGAGCGTTTGTCTCCTTTCGTCCAACTTCAATGTACAGGTGCGGTTTAGGCGTGGGCAGCCAGACCATGCGCGTCTAGCGAGAAGACATACCGATGCAACGTGCTGAGACCCTTCCCCATATCCGTATCGCTCTCCCAACCCCTCCCGATAACTCATGGCCAAAAATTACCAGCAGCTCTGGAAAGACGCAGCCAGTACATCCGACGAAGGCAAAGCCGTTCGAACCTTGTCTCAGATCGTGCTGGATAAGGATGGCAGGACCTTTGTCTCAAATTTGGAACGCAACGACGCCGAGCTATGTATCGAGATTTTGGACCGCGTAAGTCATGATCCCTATCCGCTTCCTTCCCACCACCTCAGATGGTTCCCCCAGGGCATCGCGGAGCACAAACTCAAAGCCACGGAGAAGCAGGCTTTCTTCGTCGTGTTGAGGAGACTGGCTGCGATCTATGGACGATTGCCAGAATCTATGATGATAACGGAGGGGATTGATGTTTCGGGCGAAATCTTCGTCTCCGGCGGATTTGCAGATATCAGAGCTGGGACATATGGGGGACACCTCGTCGCTGTGAAGACCATGAGAGTTGCAAAGCAGGATGACCTCCTGAAGATAAGAAAAGTGAGCGTCCACGACATTCTCGGCTACTCGAAATACGGTTCTGACCATCCTTCCCAGCAATTCTGCAGAGAAGTTATCCTCTGGAATACGCTGGCCCATCCGAACATATTGAAACTCACTGGGGTTCTGGGGGATATGGATAAAGGGGAATTCATCACTATTTCAGAATTGATGGCGCACGGAACCATCATGGAATTCATCAAGAAGAATCCCGTCAACAGGCTGGAACTGGTACGTGGTTTCATTATTCCCGCCATTCCCTTCACTGAAATGCGACAAACAGTTGCATGGGGCAGCTCAGGGTCTGAGCTACCTCCATGACTGCGCTCGCCTCACACACGGAGATATCAAAGGGGTTCGTATACACAACTACTCATCGCTGATATCTTCAAGGCAAATATTTACATGTCCAACGACAGCCCTCCATGTGCCTGCCTCGCGGACTTCGGTTTTATGACGACAATCTTCAACCCTGGCCAACCGATGTCATGTAGTGCCCAGTTAGAGGGCGGCACAGTGATGTTCATGTCCCCGGAACTCTTGGTGCCCTCGAAGTTTGGTTTTACAGACTCGATACCCACGCCGGAGTCAGACATCTACTCATTTGGACTGGTTATCTTCCAGGTATGTGGCCACGATCGTGGGTATCCGCCGTTTACTTATACTTTCCAGGTCCTCACGGGTAAACTCCCGTTCGCTGGTCTTTGGACGGCAGAGATAGCACGTAATACAGTTGAGGGAGTGCACCCAACCAAACCAGAGAATGCTTCGGTCATCGGGTTTTCTGATCCACTTTGGAGTTTCGTCCAACGTTGCTGGAATGGCGAGATGAAGTTGCGACCAAAGGTTGCGGAGGTTGTATCGCAGCTTGAAAGAGCGGCAGCTAGCTGGGGTGGGGTCATGCCAGCTTGCGCCCAGGTTGAGTGTGTCGTTTCCACCCCTCCGGACCCAACGTCGGACTCCATGGCGCACTGTAAGCTCTGGATTCTGATTCTCCTTTGATTTTTCCCACTGAACAACGGGACAGGTAGGATCTTTCTTGGATTGTCTCCGGGTGTCGTTCTGGAAAATCCAACCGTATCGCAAACTCTCTCTACGTCATATGGTCCTCCGAGCACACTATCCACCCAATGCATTGAACTGCCTCCAGCAGCGTCTCGGGAGGCTGTTACCAAACCTTTCAGAGAGCCAGAGTTAGCGTTTGGAGAGCAGGACACGATCGTCAAAGATGGCCGCAGCACTCCCAAACCCACGGAACCGCGAAAGGAACAGCCACGCGATGGCGCACCTGTAGTTTACCCGCACCTGGAACAACAGTGGGAACCTCCCCCATCCAGGCTCCCCGAGGCGCAAAAGAGAGGTGCCTCCAAGCGCTTAAATTCATTCTTGCTCTCGATGTTCAAGCCGTCTGGGAAGACACAGACCGAGATCGCTTCAAGCTCTCCATTGGGCCACTCTGGTACGTAGGACTACTCGTAGAGCAGGAATGATCGCAGCCAGTATCTGATCAGCGATGCAGGTGGGATCTACCAATCGGCTAGTCAACCTGTGCCATCCCCCGACCCTCCACCATTAAGCCTGGTGGAAATCATCTTCGAATCGCGGAAACGACCAGATCAGGACCTCATCGATAGGGTTGACAGGGTATGTTCCTCAGCATTCTGATATCTCTCTACACCAGGGTAACGCGGATCTCAGATGTTGGACAACACCGGTTGTGATCGAGATCGACACAAACTGCTTAATATTTTGTGCAAGATGTGTAGTCATCAGAAGACGATACCAAAATCTATGCACATGGTCAATTGCCTGGAAGAGGAGCTTACCGAGGAGTATTGCGGGGGTCAGGGGACAGTATTCAGGGGCGAGTACAAGGGCCGTGCAGTGGCTATAAAGATCTCGCATCTCTACCTGACCAGCGATCTTGACAAGTGCTTCAGGGTGAGTATATCAGCTCTGCGCATCGCGGAGATCCCCACTGATACATGAATCCTAGAGATTCATTCGAGAAGCGGTTGCATGGAGGCATCTCCGACATCCAAACATCCTACCGTTGCTGGGCGTGAATGTGGATCTAGAACAGTACCAGCTCGCAATGATATCTGAATGGATGACTCACGGTAACATCAATGAATACGTGGAGAAGTATGAAGGGGTCAATCGTGTCCAACTCGTGAGTGACGATGCATGATGTCGTATCTCATGACAATCGTTATAATTTTTTAACTAGTTAGCTGATGCTGCGAATGGGTTGGAGTACATGCACGGCCTCAACATGGTACACGGAGACTTGAAAGGGGTATGATTCTATCAAGTACCTAACACACGATAGTACTCATAACACCGGCCAGGCAAATATCCTCATCAACAAGAGTCAACGTGGCTGTCTCGCCGATTTTGGTCTCTCAACAATCGCCGGCGTAGGGAGTCGTGCCGCAATCATTCCATTCTTGTTCCACACAGCTTCAAAGGAGTCTCTAATGTCCTTCACTGACGGCGGTGGGACTACCCGGTGGATGAGTCCAGAATTGCTTGATCCGGAACGATTTGGAATTTCCGATAGCCGACCAACAAAGCAATCCGACTGTTATGCTTTCGGGATGGTTGTATACGAGGTGCGTGAGGATGTGATATTCCCACCTCCACGGCGGTCTGACTTGCGCACCACCAGGTTCTTTGCGGGAAGGCTCCTTATTGGAAGATCGTGAATGAAGCAGCAGTAATGCTCGCGATCATGAGAGGTGACCGACCTCAGAAGCCGGAGGCCACGGAGAGCCTCGGATTCACCAACCAGTTGTGGGAAGTCGTTGAGCAATGCTGGTCGGC
>Ga0307512_10006717_pt1 | contig 11578 bp, 9 predicted proteins | sample 14_EM_MG_FD_200267 | JGI IMG/M metagenome (GOLD analysis project Ga0307512, IMG submission 200267) | Populus trichocarpa ectomycorrhiza microbial communities from riparian zone in the Pacific Northwest, United States - 14_EM | ecosystem: Host-associated > Plants > Roots > Unclassified | place... | reverse complement strand
GTGTTCCTCCTCAGACAAGTCCAATAGGAGTACTAAAATTATATCTGTATTCCAAGGTCGCTTGAAAAACAACTCAAGAGGGGGGCTTGGCAATGAGGTCAACGTTTTTCAACTCTGACGCCGTTGACGACGCTTAGACTGTCCCTGGATGGATCAGAGCAGTCGATTGATTCAAAGGTTCGCGAGAAAAGGCAGGTTTTGCGTCGTGTCTATTCAGAAAACGTCAGGTCAGACCACACAGATTGGAAGAGGGGGAGAGATGGACGCTCAGAACACCATTCAATCGACCCTAGAGCTGTGCGAGTCTATAATCCCACTATAACCAAGACTGAATAATGCGGTAAGGTGTGGTGCGCACGCTCCAGTGGACAATTGCTTATGTTGGGGAAAGGACCCATCGATGTTGTCTTTATTTGAAGTATTCCACCGACACGCTGACCGTAGGGATTGAGGTGAGAAACAGCCGTGTTCTCATATTTGGCTGCCGGTGGGTGACTTTCTGTAAACCATGTTCGGACAAACCGTCGACAACAGCACGCGATGAGATATGCAAGTACTTTCACTTTCAGATCATGTTCAGATACTTGTGAAAGAATGCGCGGTTGAGCGTGCATATGATTCACAGCAGTAAATGTACACGGCGTACATAGAGTAAATACATCGTGGGATTGCGTCAGTTGAAGTGCCAATCCAAAAAAGGACAGTAATGGCGCGTAGGTGTGCGAAGGGGGGAGGGGGGTATGGTGCTCATTAAATGTCTATTATGTGTTGAACAAGTAGATGAATGAGGGTGCGGAAGGAGGAACTTCCGAACTCAAAACAAGTCATGCGCCAACGGTACGTTGCATTAGCGGACAAATATATGGAGGTGGTGATAGTGGAGGGGCCCTTATAGGAGGAGTTGCTTGGGTTGCTCCCACGTGTATGCAGGGTTGCCAAAATGGCCGTATGCCGCAGTCTTGCGGTAAATCGGCTTCTGCAGGTCGAGCTGCTTCACAATGACACCTGGTCGAAGGTCCCAGTTCTTCCGGATAATTTCGACAAGCTCCAGGTCGGATTTCTTGCCCGTGCCATAAGTATCGACGAAAATCGACAGGGGCTCTGCGACACCAATGGCGTACGAGAGCTGAACAAGCACACGGCGAGCGAGGCCAGCGGCAACCAGGGACTTGGCTAGAGTAGACCATCCGTCAGTATACAGAAATAACATGCTTCGAAATGAGATCCTCACCAATCCACCGAGCCGTGTAGGCAGCCGAGCGGTCGACCTTGGAGAAATCTTTTCCTGAGAAAGCTCCACCACCGTGCGCGCCCCAGCCACCATACGTGTCGACGATGATCTTTCGTCCAGTCAAGCCAGCATCACCCTGGGGACCACCAATGACGAATCGTCCTGATGGTTGAATCTAACGAAAGTACAGTCAGTCGGTTTGTCCTCATGAACTCTTGAAACCAGTCCATTCCGTACGTGGTAAATGGTCCTATCATCAAGAAGGTTCTTGGGGATGACCTGCTTGATGACCTTTTCCAAGATCTCCTTGCGAAGATCCTCCGTCGAGATCTCCTCGGCGTGCTGTGTGGAGATGACGATGGTGTCGACACGCAAAGGGATAGTCGCGCCGCCATCCTTTTTGTACTCGACTGTGACTTGGGTCTTCGAGTCGGGTCGGAGCCACGGCAAGAGACCAGAGCGACGCGCCGCAGCCAATGCCGCATTGAGCTTGTGAGCGAGCATGATGGTGAGAGGCATGTACTCCGGCGTCTCGTCGGTAGCATAGCCAAACATGATTCCTTGGTCACCGGCACCGTGCGCCTCCAGCGAGCCGTGGTCAAGGCCCTGAGCAATGTCAGGCGACTGTTGCTCGATGGCAACGAGGATGTTGCAGGTCTTGTAGTCGAAGCCCTTGGACGAGTCATCGTAGCCAATGTCCTTGATGGCGTTGCGGATAACCTTCTGGTAGTCGAGGTTGGCTTTGGTCGAAATCTCGCCAAATACCATGATCATGCCAGTTTTGGACGCCGTTTCGCAGGCAACCTTGGACGAGGGGTCCTGCTCGAGGCAGGCATCGAGCTGCGCATCCATTAGATGCCATTGAGCATACATCAAACTCAAATTATCATATTCGGCAATGATGACTTACTATGGCATCTGACACCTGGTCGCAAATTTTGTCTAAGGTACGGCGGCTCAGAACCAACGACCAGTAGTTTTGGGCCAATTGCACGTACCAGGGTGGCCTTCACCGACCGACTCTGAAGTGAAAAGGAAATGACCGGGTGCAAGGGCAGCATGAACGGTACCGTTGGCAGTCATTTTTTCGGTTTTGTTGATAATCTAGGTCTATAGGGTAGGTGAAAAAGAGGGGAAAGGAAAGAGCAACGGTATGTTGACGCGAAAAAATGGTACTTTAAGAGAAACGTATTAAGGTTACGTCATCATGGCATCAACCGAATCACGCCATTCTGTTCCGCACCGTGCACATCTTTCGTCAGGACTCGGAGACCAGGCGCTAGTACTATTACGACTACACAAATACACACAGTCTACCGCATTCCTACGCCCAGAGGATCCATCTCTTGTGGACCACCACCTGATTCTGGCGCCTCGCCACCGGCAGCACTCGACGATGACCCCATGACACCATCTAGAATTACTCCCGACGGTGGCGGTGGCGGCGCAGTTGTAGCGGAACTCGCTTCCGAACTCGCGGAAGCAGATAAGCCACGCGGGGGTAGTGCCACAGTTGGATCCGCAGGCAAGCCGCGGTGATCAGTATGACTATGCGAAGTAGACGTCGTTGCTATGCCTAGGTCTGCCGAAGGAGGAAGAGCGGGCAGCGCCGCTTCCATCCTTCCTACGGCAAATGCGTCCTCCAACGGCGGACGTTGCGGGCTGGGGCGTGCCGGCGTGCGTGATGTGTTCCACGGATTATCCACGAGCACGGAGGGTATACCGCCGGTTTCGCGAGGAGCGGCAGAAGCCGAGGACGGCGGCAGGGACGATGTCGCCCAGGGGTTCACGATCGTACCCGTGGAGACACCCGAGAATGTGCTAGCCCTGACAGCCTCTGTGAGGCGCGGAGGCTCGAATCGTGACAGCGTAGGCGAAGGAGACATCACGGAGGGAGATGCTCTGCGTGGGGTCGCGCCACTCCAGTCCTCCAGCTCCCCAGGGGTGCCACTTGTGCCAGGGCCCCGCGCTCGCGCGTCACGTGCGGTACTGTATGCGTCTTGGACGACTGATAATGCCGCGCCAGCACCAGACGAGAGCCGGCCCCACACCGAGCGCACGCCCCCGCCGGTAGAGCCGAACAGATCGGTGGTCGAAGAGCGCGCAGGACGCGGACCGGGCGTCAGCGGGCTTGGCACCCGCGCGGGTGAGTGTGTTGGAGCAAGTGCTGGAGAGGAAGTCGGAGATGGGGAAGGTGGGTGGTGTGGTAACGGCGCGTGTGGTGACAGAGAAACAGTTGTCTCAGGAAACCCTGGGTCCTCCTGGGGATTTTCGACAATTGATAGTGCCGAGGGCGGCGTGTGCGTCGCGACAAAGCGACCGTTCATTTCCTCATCGCCACGACCATACAGTTCGTGCCAGAATCGCACATCCTTCGGGTTCGGGAAAAGTACACCCTGGTCCGCTGTCGGCGCGCGGCTGGTCGGGTCATCTAGCGCCGGATTGTAGTCAGGATTAGTGTACTTCTCCGGTTGTGGTGGCGAGTTCATGTAGTCCCAGACAGACACAGTCCCTGCTGCGCCCTCTCGTCGCTCGCGCTCCGAGTTGAAGAGGAAGGTACCGAATTGGCATGAATACAAGTGTGTATGAAGGTCGCGGAGGAAGAGCTCGTTGAACTCGAACCGAGCGGGGAACTGTCGTTGAATGTTTCTGACAGCTTCCAGAAACTGGTGGAACACCGGGCTGGTCTCCTTCAGGTGTTGATTACCTGAAAACCGATTCTGCACGCTCGCAAAAAGTGCCTGCGCGACATCCGAGCTACCAGCTGCGTCGGCTGGTGCCAAGAAGAACTGTTCACTCGAAAGGTGACCACATCTATCCAAAAATTTATGTCCGAAGCTGACAAAGTCCTTCTCGATCAATACTTGAAAGCCCCGCGTTGTCCGATAATAGGGATCTAGGCAGAGTTGAGAGACAGCAGACAGTTGCGCTGTGCGGTCCCACCCATCCGAGCAGTGGATGAGCACGTGGGAGTGATTGACGTGTATGTTCCGCACTATGAGCAGAGTACCCTCTAGAATCGCGACCTGATGTCGCAGCCAGCTCGATCTTCGCAACGCCTGCCGGTCGACGGGGATAACGGAAGTGCTCGTTCCAGGGATGTCACCCGATACGCTCACTGCAAGGGCCTCGGACTCGCTGAGCACCTCGACAACTTTGTTGAGGGAATCGCGCATTGAGTGAATGTTGTCGATCCCTAGGTATGCCTTCTTGCAGTCCTTGTAGTAGTCCATGTTTTCCGTGCCAGCACCCTTGGCTGTGTTGGCAACTGCGTTGGTTGTTGGGCGCGCGTCGATGATCAAGTTGGTGGCAGTTGCGCCAAAGACGGGCTGGGAGACGCGCGACTCGGGCGCAACATGCGACATAAATGTCGCCTCGACAAGCTTTTCGTCTTGTATTGACCGGGCATTTGTCAGGCCCACCATCGGCTGGCTTGATCGGGTGATACATCCCTGTTTTACGGGGATAGATCAGCGCACAAACAAAGCAGAACAGAACCTCGAGGGTCTCACGAAGTTCGCCCAGTGCAAATATGTAAGGGTGGGTATGCGACCCTTACTGCGGTATTTGACCCCATACTGCAACGTCGAATCGCTGATTTTCGTCGGCACGACGAGACGCGACGGGTAGGTCGAACAGAACTAGAGGAAAAAATCGCACTAGCGTTACAGATAAATATGACTTGTCGCATGGGAGGGTGTGAACGCACAGTGTAGTCCTTGTTGATGTCCGTGAAGCGCCACGCCTTAGAACGCGTTCCGACGCCCATGCGGCCAAATTCTTCACGTGGAGAGTACAGGTCCCATCCATCTGAGATAGATAGGGGAGGGGAAGGCGTGTAATTGAAAGCATACAGTTGCGTCACAGAGTCTAACGTATATGGATAGCTGAGTAGCTGGTCTGGTGAAGGGTGGCAGGTGTACGCACTCGCCACTGTCAACTCCTTTGTGCTCTCAAAGACATTGGTAGTATCCGTGTCCCGCTCAAATGATAATGAAAACGTTTCGAATGTGCGACACCGGAAGGATATAGGACATTGGCCATTCAGGGTCTGGGGGAGACGAGTGACAAGGTTGATAAGTGGGTAGGGAACCTAGCAAGTCTGTTAGAGTAGTGTGGGCATGGTGCGGAAGGCGCTGTACTCGCCCACAACTCGGATTGGGAATCATCCGCATAGGAGAAGATGAGATGATGAGCAGTAAGATGTAGGGTTCCCGGTGACGTTTTGCCAGACTTGCTGCATAACACGTTTGAGACCTCGATGACTCAAGTTAGGGTTTTTAGTTCCATAATATCATGAGTTGAGTACCTTGGGTATTCGAATAGCGTCCATTGGGGGAGCACTGCCAGTGCGGAGGTGTCGCCGTGGCTGCGATGAACGGTGCGAACGTTGTTTGCGTCTGTCTCTGTCTCTCGGGAAACAAAAACACATGATTGGTTGGCTCCACCAACATCGGCTCACTAAATGCAGGTCTCTAACGTCCCCTTCAAAGGGAAACCCACTCAAATTTGTAAACTCTGGGTGTGCCGAGCCTAAAGCTCGGCCTGAGCTTGACCTTGTGAGTCCCAACATGGGCGTCAGACTCTGCACATGACGTCTTATTCCTCACCGTTCCGTACGTGTCGGCTAACCATTCCTCTTTTGTCGAGTTTGTACGGGAGGCAACTACATGGCGCCACGAAAGAAAAGCAGGCACAAACGCCTAGCGAGTTCCCAGAGTCAGCAAAGTCAACGTGAGTGTTGTTAATATTGATAGTGGCGTATCTGACACCTCTCTGTGTTATGAATTATGAAGTATCCTCTAAATACTTCCCAACCATAACGATAGGCACCCTCCCAGACGACGTCCTCCTTGAGGTCTTTGATCACTATCGGTCGATCAGTACCAGTGGAGATTGGCCACGTCTGCAAGGATGGTACAAACTCGCGCACACGTGTCACAAATGGCGACAACTCGTATTTGCCTCGTCGCATCGTTTGAATCTCCAGCTTCGTTGTACGTTCGGCACGCAGGTTGTCGGCATGATCAATCACTTCCCGACATTTCCTCTCGTCTTGGATTATGGGGCCCGGCTTCTCAAGACTTGGACACCTGACGACGAGGATGGTCTGCTATTCGCATTGCAACATCTCCCGCGGGCGGATGAAATCATGCTCAGCGCACCGCAATCGACGTTAACAGAGATGGCTGCGACGATGGTCGAGGCGGCGCCGAAGCTCGAACGTCTCGAACTTCACTCTCAGTCCGCAGAGTTTGTCCTTCCAAAAAGCTTTCTCGGCAGCGACGTGCCACAGTTGCGACGTTTGATCCTCGCCGGTGTCTCTCTGGCGACTCTGCATCCGTTATTACAGTCTGCGACGTCTCTCGTCTCTCTCGTCCTTGAACGCATCCCTAGCGCGGCCTATTTCTCACCCGACAGTCTGGTCATGCACATACACTCCATGCCTCACCTGAAAACCCTATCCATTGGCTTCCTCTCCGCGATTCCTCGTCCAGGTTTCCGGGCCGAGCCCTTCCTTCCTCCAGGTCAAACTATCCCCGTTGAGCTACCCGCGCTGACTCAACTCATATTCCGCGGTGTCTCTGCATACATAGAAGCTCTTCTCGCGCAAATACGGACGCCTCTCATACAAGATGTCGACGTCATGTTGTTCAACCAGCTCACACTGAGGATCCCGCACATCCGCGCATTCATCCACGATCTAGAAACCTTCCGGCCCACCCGCGTCCGAATCGACTTTGCCCAGACGTCCGCGTACATCATCGTATCAACGCCACAGCCAAGCGAATCACCAGACATCTCCCTCGGCGTATCCTGCGTTGGCCTCGACTTTCAGGTGTCCGCTATGTCGCAGATATCCAGGGGCCTCTTTGTCCCCAGCCCCGGCATGGCAGCGCTTCCCCTTCCCGTCGTCGAGGAACTCATGCTGGGATTCCACCCGGGCGAGCTCCCGAAGGGTCGACTTGACGAGGACATCGTCAACCCTGCATTGTGGCGTGCGCTCTTGTCTTCATTTCAGCATGCGCGCACGCTTCGTGTCCACGCCACGCTGGTGGCCGACCTCTCTCGCACGCTACAGTCAGCCAATGGGACGGCCGTTGTGGGTGAGGGACCAGAGCCGGAGGAGTTGCTGCTGCCGGAACTGCGTACGGTCGTGTTGCTCCATGGGGACGACGAAGGTAAGCTCGCCGCTGCCTCCGAGGCGCTCAACGCGCTTGTCAGTGGTCGTAATCGTGCCGGCCGTCCCATAAATGTCGAACCTCGAGACTTGAACAGACTATCATGGCCATCACTTCCGGCGAGATCATCATCGCTACTTCCAGGAACAAAAAGAACTCGCCGCGTCTCTACAAGGAAGGGCAAAGCGACGTAGATAATGGGAATCCTTGATGCTACTGCACGCAGTTTAGAATTTCCTTTTCCTATATTCCCAGAATTTAGTTATGTTTGAACGTATTCGAGTTCCAACTTTAACTAGCCACATCAGGAGTGGAGTTGACCCAAGACGACGCCAATTTGGTGTCGCCTAGAGTCAATGGAGATATCTTATTTGGGTGCGTCATCCCGCCACGGATCGTTCAGTTCATTCGAGCCGCTTAGCAACGTGAATTCCCCAGCTGGAAACTATGATCTTGCGGACTTGTGGGGAATACATCGACCCACTGGCACAGGGGTCTGACCAGTGTAATATCGAAAGCGCTCCCCAACGGCCACACATCATCGAAGGCTCGAAGCGGCAGTGAGAGCGTGCGCTCTAATTAGGTGGCAGTGGGCTGGCATGGGCGGACCCTAAAATGGTCAGGGGGGCGGCGAGAGGGGCTTAAGACCGTTGTGCCCTTATCTTCTCCTTCTCATGGAGTCCCTTTCGCCATATGCCCATGTCTTCCAAGAGGGGGAGCCTGAGAGTCCTTGGCCCAAGCTGAACGCTGGCCACTGCCTTTCCATGCTCCATACCAAGTATTGGGGCAAGGATATCTGCGAGGAAATGCGTCAATGGCAAGAAAAGCATATTAGGGACCAACCCATGAACACCGACTAAGGCAAAGTTTCGCCGGCCAACTTCGCCCTCTACTTTGATATCGATGACTTGAATACCTCAGCTGTTAAACCCATCACATCGGATGTCAGTCGAGAGCTAAAGTTCAGAATCATGGATGTAAAGCAGGAGGAACGGATACGCGTCTACAATCACTTCCAAAGAGTGCCAGAGTCGAGACCAGTGGCCTGTGTCGCTTCCAAGTACATAGTACATAGCCAATAACCTTGAGACCACTTTACAACCTTAGTGGACACGATTCATACCTTCCGCAAGCAAAAACATCTACCTTTCAGTGTTGATGGTCTCCTTCACCAGAAAATATTGAGTATATCCGGGCTGTCCGATATGTGGGGAACCAGACACGTCGGAATCGGAATTAACACCATCGTCGAGAGTCAATGAGCATGTCATATTTTCCCCGTTCCGCCACCGAGTCGTTCAGTGTAGCCATACTAGTGGATGAAAGTAACCGCACGTCAACACAGTGCTACTCGATGAGGTAGCGTGAGACACTTCGTGGCGTAAATCCGTGGCGTGACTTCATACTGACTTCATCCCTTGGAGTCGGACTCCAAAATAGTATCTTTTAGTATCTTTTCGCCTTTGTCGCCTTTGTGCCTTCAATGGATCCCCCTCCGCCCTCTCCGCCATATGCTCACGTCTTCCAAACGGGGCAGCCTAAGACTCCTTGGTCCAAGCTGGACGATGACGAGTGCCTTTCCATGCTCCATGAGAAGTATTGGGGCAAGAATATCCTCGAGGACATGCAACAATGGCAGGAGAGGCAGACTGGGTACCAACCCGTGAACGCCGACCAAAGCAACGTTTCGCCGGCCAACTTCGCCCTCTCCTTTGATATTGAAAATTTGGATCCCTCGGGGTTGTGGGTACGAGAGGACTATGTGTTGCTCTATGACCATTGCACCACCTACTTCAACAAACCAAACATACAGTCCGCCCCCGAGCCGCCTTCAATTGTCATAACAGGCCAGCCCGGCATCGGTACGTAGCACGATTTCTCCTCATACTCTTCATTTCTTCTTACAGACCTCTGATGAAAAGGGAAAAGCTACTGGATCTATTATGCTGCCCGCCGACGCCTAGGCGAAAAGAAACCGTTTCTCTGGTATTACGATGGTCTGTGGCATCTGTTCGTGGAAGGTGGGGTTTTCCAATGCTGCGGACGCATCTCTTCCCTGGTGTTTCGTCGACGAGTCCTTTGGGCGCTTGTCAATTCGAACGCATCCCAACAAAGTACCCCCCAGGAACTTGCTCTGGTGGGAAACAAACTCCTTACTATATATACCTCATCTCCTCAGCAAAACCGATGGAAGGGATTGCTACAGTCCACATCCTGCGCAACTGTGTTCATGAACCCGTGGTCGTGGGAAGAGGTTTACCAAGCGTGAGCTTCCTGAGATTCACGTTGTCTTTCCCCGCTTACCCACTTGGTTCCGCTAGTGCCATCGCTCGTGGGTTCGCACCCGACGCTATCGAAAAGGTCCAAGGAGCATTCGACGAGCTTGGACCCACGGCTCGACTATGCATCAGCTACGTCGCGAATCCTTGCCAGCTCGATCTTTATGAATCACGCCGCCCAAGTACACTTGAGGGCCTTTCAATAAGTGATCTCATACAAGCTGTTAGAGAAATCCGTGACCTCAATTTTAATGTATCTCTATCTCACACCCTTTTCCTTATCCGGCGAGTGGAGTTAAACCCATGGGATGAGCGTTACCTTCAACGCTACATTGTCGAACCCATCACATCCCACGTCAGGCAAGAACTAAAGCTGAAACTCATGAAAGCACAGCAGGAGGAACGGTTACATGTCTACAAAGCCTTTGAACCAATACCTCAATTGAGACGATTGGCCAGCCTTGCTTTTGAGTCGATAGTGCAGTTCCAACTTCAGAAAGAAGTTGAGCTCACCCTTGTCCCAATGGTGAGGCAGCCACCAACCACGAAAAGGAGATCTGCTCAGTGGAAATCTCAATCTGTCCAAGACTTGGTGCCAATGTCGACAGAAGACTCGAGCTCAGTGGGCGTGATTGCAGCAAATGGACTTCCGATCGACTTGAAGCCACACAATACCATCCAGTTCCCGAGCCCTAGGCCGAGTGAGGTCAGCTCCGGCGTCTACTACGTGCCAGAGTCGCCCAATCAAGTGGGCTTCGATTCGTTTATCGTGGAAAATGGAGTCCTATACATATTCCAATCTACAATCGCGGCTTCGCATCCAATCAAAGAGGGACTGATGGATTTCTTTTCGCACAAATCGCTCCACAAGATACTGGAAGATAAGGAGTGGTATTTTATCTTCGTTATCCCCCAGGGTGGGGAACTTATGTGCTCTGAATCAGGCGATGAAAAGTTGAAAGAGATTCGGAAGCATGTGGAGTTCTTTACAGTAGAGGTGGATCCCGCGAAGACGAGAGTAGCCCATGGCTCGGACAGTAACGTTGTGTCGTCGTGTATCATATTGTAGCAGGAATGGAGTGCGTTTGGGAATGTTTTATGTTAGGTTGTGGTTGTTTTCCCGCGCATGGTGTCTATCTGGGTTGGCAGATAGATAACGTTTTTGTGCCCCAGAATTTTTTTGCGTGATGCGGATGCACTGCCAGTGCAACAGTTGCACCCAAGTGGAACAGTTACAACTCTGTACTGTGACAGGGGTATCTTGCTAAGACTCACCGTACTCACCTCTCACCACAGAATGCCTAGACATCCCCAGCCACTCCCCAGCCCCAGCTGCATGCGCAGCAATTTCCTTCCAGTTCCTGGCTTTCGGAATTCGGGATTTAGGGCGGTTACTTTCTTTCTCGCATGACTTCCCCAAACCTTCCCGTACCTCTAGCAGCCTCCGACAACGCGTCGTCGTCGTCTTAGATGTGGGCGGTAGAGTAGCGCTCCGTGAAAGCATGTCCTTGAGGCGATCATTCGAAAAGGTTGGAGCGGCAGCGCGCATCGAACATAGCGGGATGTCAGTGGAGGGTAGAAACCCTGCACTGTGGCGTGCGCTTTGTCCTCATTTCAGCATGCGCGCACGCTTTCCCTCCACGCTATGCTGGTGACCGACCTCTCTCGCACGTTACAGCCAGCCGATGGGACGGCCGTTGTAGGTGAGGGGCCAGAGCCGGAGGAGTTGCTGCTGCCGGAACTGCGTACGGTCGTGTTGCTCCATGGGGACGACGAAGGTATGCTCGGCGCCGCTGCCTCTGAGGCGCTCAACGCGCTTATCGGTGGTCGTAATCGTGCCGGCCGTCCCATAAATGTCGAACCTCGAGACTTGAACAGACTATCAT
>Ga0307512_10006716_pt1 | contig 11580 bp, 10 predicted proteins | sample 14_EM_MG_FD_200267 | JGI IMG/M metagenome (GOLD analysis project Ga0307512, IMG submission 200267) | Populus trichocarpa ectomycorrhiza microbial communities from riparian zone in the Pacific Northwest, United States - 14_EM | ecosystem: Host-associated > Plants > Roots > Unclassified | place... | reverse complement strand
GGTGACCAACATTGCTCATGAATTCGGAAAGCTAGTGAAGGGGCTGCCGGTAGATGATCGGACACGTGATGCAGCACGCTCCCTCTACCCACCTGAACTTCCAATGCTCAACGCACCCACCACCGCGACAACCTGCAATGGTGTCAACAGTGATAACGAATCTAGACGACAGAGGAACATCTACACGGCGTTTGAGAAAGCCAAAGCCACTCACGTCTGTTTTTTTTTCGTTCGTTTGGGGAGTGGAACTTGACATGAGTTCAATCAAGTTATCAAGGCAGTTGCGTCTACGCTTGCAGTACGCAAAGCTGAAAGTAGAACACGGATGGCAGGTCCTTTTCTTTGGTACCCTTTGTTTATGCTCACGAAAACTGGCTCAGGATTAAACAAAATTTGAACGAAGTCGAGAACCTCTACTTCCGCCACTCCCGCAAGTCCCGTCCAGAACCTGAACCAGACGAGTCACTGGAACATGGAGAACTGCGTCCCCTGACAAGTATACCTGGGATAGACAATGGTATCCCTTTACCATCCATTAATTCGCCCATGGATGAAGTGATTTCAGTGGAGGAACCTGTTCGAGCCCCAATTGGTGACCGTCGATCCAACCAACTGACAAGATCTTTGTCAATACCAGCGGAGGAAACAACGTCCCCAACACCGGACGCGGAGGGCCAAATTTCCCACCGCCAACCAACAACCGATTCAACCCCGCAACCATCCTCCCTCACGACCCATTCTCCTGCGTCACACAGTTTGTCTCGCCAACCAACTCTCTCGTCGTTGGATGGCTCTGCTGGTTGTTCTCCTGGTAGTTCATCTGGGTCGACCTTGACGTATGACTCGTTCTGGTCCTCCCACTCTTCGTCGTCACTCACTTACCGGAGTCGACTCTCGGAGTCTTCTTTTGCTTCATTCAAACAACCGTTCACCAATTCCTTCACTCATGTACAGAAGTCGAACCCTATCATCCCGACCTTATCGTTTCCTTCCTCCCCTCCTAATTCAAATAACTTGCATACTGCAATGGGTTCATTTCATCATGCTGATTTGGCATTGGCAGGACAGGAGAGTGGATCGTTTTTACCGTCGCAGCCCTGAAGACAGAGGTTGGGTAACTACGTGGTTCGTGGGTCATCGAAGTTTGACAGAACCTTTGTATCGTTCCACGGATTAGCTTAAGGGACCGCTGGAGGGTATGAGTATAGTTGTTGCAGCACCCGATCATATGTGTGAGGCATGTGAGAGCTTGGATGCAATTAATTTAGTCCTGTCACACATGCGCGTGCTTTGGTACATACCTCAAGATGTCCCTCGCGAAAACCACCTGACTAAAAACCTTCTCCACATCCAGAACCTCATAAAGTCTGACGTTTTCTGGAACATTGCAACTTGCGCTTGTGGAAGCTGCTTGGGGGCATGTGGGACTGTCAGGACCATCCCTCATTGCCCACCACACCCTCCCTGGAGGGTACAAACGGTCCATCTGCATGTTTGCTTCCAGGGTTTTCCTGATGGAGAGGAACTACAAACGGTATAAGATGGGGATGTAGACCGAGGTGTATGAGGCATACCCAGTCCAAAGACCCAATATCGCCGTATCCTGCTTTTTGCATTAAAGCTCGCCTGAAGATGCCCGTATACCCCTCGCCGTTTCCTCGTTCATCTGCGTCGCATAGCCAGGAAGCAGCAGAGGTCATATCACGGACAGATCCGAGCGACAAGCGAGAGACAACGTCATACGAGTGTACGAAGGAGCGCACAAGTGATGATGAAAGTTTCGATAGTTTCGCGTCTAAAACACATCTAGGAAATGACCGTTCAGTACATGGCGGTGGGATTCACGCAAAACCCATACGGAGGAGCAAAGGCGTAGACCTGAACCCCACGACCTGGCGGCAAGCCACCTTGTCGGACCGTGCGACAACTTTCTGGATCTGCCCACATCTGAAGGTAATATGACGTCATTCACGGAGCCAACACAATATAAGAGGGGCTTACCAATCCTAACATCGTACAAAGCCCGGCGCCAAGACTGTGTCCACACAGAATGAGGTCATATGACGGATTCCTCTTCAGCGCATCCTTGACCACAAGCCAGACTGGCCGACCGATACTCCCCATCTCCTTCGCCATTTTATGAATACCCCCATGTACTTGATAGCTGTCGCCACCGATGGAAAATTGCAGTGAAGGTGGAGATAACTCAGATGCGGCATCATTATCTAGAAATCCGGGGTATGATCCGGGGATGGACTCGAGAATATCCTCAATGTCAATGAAGGAATAGTCGTCACTATACAAGTATTCGCTGGCGGATGGCGAGGACGGTGGAATATCTGCTTGTGTGCTACGGCCAAGGTCGATTTCTTTGGGCTCGCAGGTGAGGTCGACAGCCAAATCATTTAGAGACATCGTGCCTATGTACCGGGTGATTTTTTTTTGACCTTCAGTTGAAGCGTTGGTCCTGCCCTTACCTCTGATTACGAGCACAACCTGCTTTCTCCTATGGTCGCTCAGGACCCAGTACCTGGGCATCTGTGGCTCGGCCCCATTGATGGCGTCGAACTGGGTATCCAAGGACGTCCGGGCGTGGCTGTGAAAGATATCGTGATCGTGTCGTCCAAGCAGAAGATCCCACCACGAGTAATGAGCCGGGTGCGGAAGACTCGGGGAAGGTTGCTTCTCCGATGCATCGACGGCTTCGGCGAGATTCGCTTCGCCAGCGGTCGAGAGCCCGGAAGAAACAAAGGTATTCGGAGAAAGTCCAAAAAAAAGTAGACTCGCACCCCCGTACCCTGCCAAAACGAGTTTCGACAGACGTCGGAAGACGAGATAGAGCTCAACGTTTGTAGCCTGACAGTTTGCGCCGGGATCTCGAGGTCCACCTTCTACGGCCTCACCGATGTCTGCACTTATGATCTGTCCTTTGCTCCCTGGAAAAATGACATCCGCTGTCACGCGGAGGGCCGGGGCTTTGGAATCGGGAGATTGAAAAGGGTCTACGTTTGAAGTGGAGGAATCGTGGAGATGTATTTCTCTCAGGTAACGCGACCACTGTTTCTCTTGCCACTCGTGAGTTAATCCCTGCAACATGGCCCATGCGGCGAGCGCTTTGGCAACCTGGAGCATCGAATAGCGCTTCTCCGGAAGGAAGTGTTTACCAACTGGATCAGCCCATTCTCTTCGCACGAGTTGGATGAAACTACCTAGAGAGAACGTCGCTTCTTCCCCTCCAGGTATGATTGTGGAAATAAAATCCAAGGAGCCGATTGCTGCGGTGAACGATGTTGATGTCAGGGACTCTGATATGAGTATCGGGGCCAGCGTGATTTGTTCGATAACGGAGAGTGTCGAGGCCACAGCACTCGATAGAACAGGCCCTGCGCTGGTGCGTCCGCCAAAAAGACCATAATCCAGCACAGAGCCGGTAATGCCTGCGGCGGTTGTGGTGATGCCTCGTGTTATGGAGAACTGCGAAGCACTTGGATGAGCCATGAGCGAGTTTCGAGAGGTCAAGGAACGTACGCCGAGCTTAGTGCTGAACTTAGCTGCAGTAAAACCGATAGACGTTGCGACGGAGGCTGCGTCAAGCCCTGCACGGGAAATCTTGTTGAAACTGAGGCTCATGAGACGTGTATTCGTCTCGTGCACCATGCGGTTCCCGATTTGAGAACAGCTCACTCCACGGCAATCCCCGACCTCCTCTCACCTGGAACCGTTACGCGGTTAGACATGAACCCGTTGCTCGTTTGTCTTGCTGCGCTTGCGCCTTCGCTCGCATTTGCGTACTCGGATGCTTCACCGGTTGTCGCTTGGACATCTCATCGGTATGTTAGTTCCTTCGAACGTTAACTGTGTCACAAATGAACTATTGCAGCTCCAAGGTCCTGGATAGCTTTCCATCCACGGTCACCAAACCAGACCACTTCCAATCGATCTTGGAGACTATTCTCTTTAATGACGATGTTTGCCGGCACGATGCAGTGATTCTAGTTAATCATCCAGGTGTACGTGCTTTCCTGCGTTCACACGTTTTCCAGCCTAACTTTGAAATAGCTTAAAGCTTCACACCTGAGGCGGTTGGACCAACATGCCCCCCTTATTCGCGGGATTGCCTCAGCCGCGTCCTCTATCCAACTCCCATACACTCGCTCCAGTATTTCAGACCTCCCGTTCGAGGATTTTGCAGACGTCGTTTCCCACCGTTGTGGTGCTCAAATGGTCAAGATACAACCCAACGAAGAGATCTTGAACGATCCGGGCAAAAAATACATCGTTTTGATCACGTTGAACCCAGTTGATTCTCCCGCAATGTTCGCAAACAGTGCGTCTATTTCTTGTCGCCTTGTTTTCTACTTGCTCAATAATGTGTTCTAAAGCTATGGAGAAAGTGGCCTCTGCTTTTCCAGACCATTTAATTGTTTACTCTTCAGATTCGTCCCATTTCGTGCGACGCCAGCTCGGGGAGACTTCAGACTCAGGATCATTGTTCTCAGCACCAAACCATACGGTAGCTGATGGTGGCATCCTAAAACGTTACCAGCTGCTCACACCTGGTCTTATCCTGACCCTAGTTGTGGTGTTCTTCGTGCTTGTACCAGTAATTGCGCTTGGCGTTAACGCGCTCGCGAGCATTCAATCCCCCCTCCGAGCAGAAGCGCCCAGATCTTTTAACGCTAAGGATAAAAAGAATCAATGATACAATATATGCTTTTTTGTACTCTGAAGATTACCCAATAAACACTCTTTATCGATACAAACAAGGCACACCTGGAAACTGGCTCCAAACAGTAAGAAACTAGTCCGTCTGAGGCTCCTCTGCAAGTACTCGATCTACTACTTCAAGGCAACTTAGGTGAAATGGTAAAATGGGGTTTGCTCTCGCTCCAAGATTCCACCGCGCATCTCCCAACACGGTAAGCTCATGAAAGTTATGAATGATATCCAGGTGGGTGTCCTCGTCGGAGATGTGGAGGTGCGACCCAGCTGATTTGAGGGTCAGCAAGAGGTGCACGCGCAGCATGGACACCGACGCGTAGTCCGTGTCCGCAGGGACTCTGATCAATGTCGCCGTGGACAAAGGGCGGATGCCAATCCCTAACCCCACCATGTCATCCAGCTCCGGCACAATGTTCTCAATCGCAAAGAATGCCTCGGTCGAAAGGGGGGAGAATAGGGTCACGGGGGTGGTGTGTATGAGAGCATAAGTAGTGGAGGACACATCTTGGAACCTCATCGGTGGAGCGGCCTTTGCAAGGCCAGAAAGACCTTGAGAAGGATTTGTGGGGGAGAGCAAGGTCCACGACGCGTCTGAGGCAACGGACAGAAGGGAAATATGGATGGAGGATATTCCCCGGATGGATATCCCCATAGATACTTTTGAATGCCAAGCTGTTCTGTTGTTCAGTACATAAGCGGGCAACGCAAAAGGGCTCAACTGACCTTCCATTTCTCGTTCGTCAATGGACCCGGCTTTCGAGAAGGCAACTCTCCATTCGACATCGGCCCGTTTTGTGAATGTCATGGCAAATTCCCACACTTTGTTGACAATAAATTCTTCGGGAGTTCGATCGTCTGGTTGATTGAGCCAAAGCCCCAGATCATGGCCGCCACCTCTCTGGTCTATACATGATGCCATGACCCACTTCCCACATGTACTTATGCCGTATCCAACGTGGAGCAACAGATGACGGTCCATCACATCTAGGGATCGAGCAGGAGCTTGCCGGAGGAAGATCGGCCTAGAGTGTTGCGGGCGGGAGAGAACGAATGCAGGTGATTGCACCAAGGCCTGGACATCCCCCTCGTGATCAAACAATGAGCGAGCCATGCCTCTACTCACTGACTTGAGCAGGCGATCGTAAACTGACGTGACGAAGGTGGAAATGGTCCCTTGGTCCTCGTTCGCCGGGTCAAACACCATGGACTCCGGCACAAATTGAAAAAGTGTGGATGTAGTCGACGATCCCTTTACAGCACGTTTCGCAGCGGATAGCATTTGTCGGAAATTAGAAGATGCCAGAGTCATCATGGATAGAGGGGTGACGATGTAAAAAACTAGATGCTCGGAAGTTGCGACCTTGGAGGCAAATGTAGCTTCGAATCGTATTAGCTAACGTGGGTATCCACCAAAGGCCTGGAGACTTACGGAGAAACCTCCGGATAGAGTCGAACCGTACTTCAACAACAGATCCGGGTGATGAACCGTCCGTAAAACAGCCGGGTTCGTGGGATCCAAAGTTCTTGGACTGCCATGGTATAAACAACATGATGTGTATATGAGAGGTACAGACGCACTGCATAGGCATTAGAGACCCGCTTGAACCATCGTGAAGCATTTTCGAAGATCTCTGCGCCTTCACCCTCATAGAGAACAAAGGCGTTCACATTTTTCCGCCCCCCCACCGGATGCAAGCCGGTCTTCTCCCAGAAGCGTATTGCCGATGGCGAAACGTTGACGATGCTTTTTCCCTTCCCCACGCTAAAAAGGGGTGGTTCCATGTTTTGCAGGGAGGATGAAATGTCACCCTGATGGGGCTGGAGGGAACCAGCGGCTACAAATTATGATCGTGAATAGGACAACGCGTAACAAAACAACATCTTACCTAAGTCAAACAGAGTGGTCATTTCCAAGGAGGTACGGCTATCGTCCAATGTATCAAGTGCGCTTGCGAGTTGTGACACGTCGCCTTGGCAGGTACCCGATGCGTAGGTAGTACGGAAAGCATGGCGATTATTAACTTGCCAGTTCTCTGCCCACAAGGAGTTCTCCACTACCTCTCTAACGAGAAGACTTGCCGCAGCTTCCCAGGACCTCAATTTTTCCCCCAACATTTCCGAAGGAGATACAGGGGTTGGAACCGATATGGTTGGAACGATGCCTTGAAGGCCTGTTGTGGCCAAGGCGGATGATGGAGAATGCAGTGGACGACTGAGTGGTAGGAGGTGACTGTGATGGAACTGACAATCCAACAATGAAGGACCCAACGGTATGAATTGTGGTGGGGGTGTGCAGGGACGGTCAAGGAGTACGGAGATATCTGCGGCTTCGACAAACTCAGCACTTGTGTCATCAATGGATTCCACATCAGACCAATCTTCTCCTTCTCCCTCCGACAGTGCAGTTACCCAGTCATCCCCCGGAGCATTGTTTCCCCCTTTGACACCGTTCTCGTTCTCTTCGTGCGGGGGGGCCGTTAATCTCCGAACGACTGATATTCTTGGATCCGTAGCATCGTTGTACTGAAACCGCCAGCCAGAATTATTCTGAGGGGCGGTGACAACCCGTACAACTCGCTGGCCAGGCAGAGAGAACTTTCCCAAAGCATATTTATGATCGGAGGTCCGATGCATCGGTGCAAACCATATAGGATCGAATATCGAGGACCCATGGGTCGCAGAGGGCTTCCTAAAATCAAGGACAACTTGAGGGGTAGATGGGGTAGAATGTGATGAAATGGACGGGGGTGAGATGGATTTCGTCGAGTCAACGAGCGCCAGTGGATCAACCCGCGGTGTAAAAGTCCACGGGGAAGGGGAAGGGGACGTGGGGCGTTCGTTGCCAACTATGTATCCATGATGTGTCGTCACTCCGTTGGCCGGGGAGGCGGGGAATGTAACAAACGGGATAGTTCCAGGTTGTGGGACCAGCGGATCACGGAAGAGACTGGCCGACGGTGCCTGTTCCAGATAGCTTTCATCAAGGTTGGGACGATCGAAGAAGTTGAAGTCGTCGTCTGTGAAAACACCATATATGTTATCCAGATCCGTCGTTACGCCCGTCTCGTCACTAACACCAGCACCACGATCTATCGTGTTAATCCCCATACCAAAACCCATCTCATAGTCGATTTCCAAGGAGGGGAATTGGTCGGCGGTCTGGGCCCAGGAGGAGTTAAAACTAGGGTACATTTCGTAGGGACTAGTGACCTCCGGCGATTGCTCACGGGTGGCTGGAGTATCTTGGGCTTTATCCTCCAGATGTGTATCCAGACCATCGAAGAGGTCACACGCTTCGGCGGAGGGAGGTCTATTCGCTTCTTGGCTATCAGCTATAGTTACACCCACAACTGGAGGAGAGGATGCTGTTTGTTCCCGTTCCAGGCTATTAGTGTGAACAATGAGCGGCTGAGATGATGAGACAGGATTTGCATGGTTGTCTCTCTCCCTTTTGATCCGCTCTCTCTCCCTCTCTCGTTCCTTAGCAACGTAATCGACGAACCTGCTCACCTCCTGTGACACACCGTCAACCGTGGTTTCAACACGGGAGGGTGGTGGTTGAAGAGAACGTGCTGAGTGAGCGGCAGCGCGAGGAGGCAATCCGACTGCAGGGATGGTGGGTATGGTGCTCAGCGTGGGTTTCATGTCCTGGGGGGAAACAAGTGGTATAGCCGCAGTTGTAGATGAAGGAGGGGGGATTGAGGAGTGAAGCCGAAGGGATGTGGGTAATTCTGGGAGGGGTTGGAGACCCAGTCTCACTTGTGGTGACTCCGGAAGAAATCCGAGACACAGACTGAGCGGCCACACAACGCTAATGCCCTTCTCCTCTCCGCGTCTGTTCTGTACTGCCACCCAAACAACTACGTACGAGGGACCGTCTGAGTGTTTCCCTGCAGGTTTATGGAACAGGTCTTTCCACCCATTCACCCCCAACCCGCGAAGGGAATCTTCGAATTGTGTCGTCAACATATTAGTTGGTCCTGTGTATGGCCCGAGGTAATAGGCAGGGGTGTTAAACGGTAGTAACTTTATCGGCGAGCCGGGTGTGACGGCAGTACTCCGCGATAGAGGAAGCAGGTCGACCGGACGCAAAATTGGGTGCAGTAGGAGACAAGAATGAGAGAAGTGGACTTCAAAGTGGCAGAACACGAGTCTTCTATGGAATCACACAATACGTTGGTATTGGGAAGAGCATGGGCAGGTAGGGAGACGAACCTGTTTCTGGATCGGTGGACCCACCCGGAGCCCCAGTCGGAGAAACCGTCTGCTCCGGTAAGGACAATGCCATCCTGACACCGAAATGTTGGTAGTAGGTCAGGAGAGCCCACAATGCTTCCAAGTCGATCCGATACGAATTCACGGATACTGTGTAGGAGTTGTGCGTATATGGTTCGCAATGGGGAGCGCGGAAGTTGGCGTGCGAGGGGCCGTGGCAAAAATGGGGGGTCAGGGGGGTCGAGGAGGTCAGATGGGACTGTCAGGCAGTTAGGACACGGCTCATCGGCGGCAGAACAAGCGACACCACACGGGTAAAGTCCCCTGAGAGAGAAAACAGAACAGGTCGAGGCTGTGGGAATGAGCGAGGGTTAGGTATCCACATGGCTTGTTGGGTAAGAGGTGGGTGAAAGAAACAGGAAGGAGGACATACGGACTAGCCCATCGAATTTGAGGTTGAGTAGTGCGTCGTGAGGAGGAGATCGTTGGCTAGAGGAGCTTAGGGCAAAGACATAGAGTAACGAAAGATGAGGGAGGATTTTGACGGTGAAGAGAAGGGACTTTAAAATGGACCGAGAGTCAGAAACGAGGGACCTGCGTGCAGATTCGATAGCAGATAGATGGAGAGATGGATCAAGAGTATCGGATGGCTCAAAGATAGTGTATGCGATCAACGGGTCGGGGGGCAAACTTATGATGGATGCGAGCAGGGGGGAGGCAAGAGATATCTGTGGAGGGAGTTGGGCCAACGAAAGCGAGCCAGTACTGTCGACAGTCGGTGTTCCTTTCGTCGTCATGGCCTTCTGAGCCTTTGTCCATCCGTCACGGTCGTGTGCGACGATGACCGACAGTCTCCCCGGCAATCCTCACGCTCATCGGGGTTTGCCGACGTTCCTTTCATTTTCCCTTCCTCTAAATCCTCTCCGGTATCATCATGCAAGGAGGCTCCAGGCCAGCGTCGGCTTCCACCAGACCTGCAGGCTCTCCGGCTCCCCGCGTTCAGTATCATGTCAACACGCAAACTAAAGTTCTCGACTCAGTCCACGGTCGTATACTTTGTATTGCTGATATCAGAGGACGCCTATCCGCCCTCAATGATATGGCGAGGGATGTCAACGCGATTGCTGTGATACACACAGGGGATTTTGGTTTTTTTGGTTTGTGCATCCCCTTTCTTTCTGCACCCATTCGGCCCACTGATGGCTGCATCGAAGAATCCTCAAGCCTGGAGAGGATCAATGATAGAACACTCCGCCATCTTACAATGTATTCTCCCCTTATCCCCGCGGCGCAGCGAAACCATCTCCTCGCCCCAGAAAATTCTCCTTCCGCCATTCGGTCGACCGTCAACATCTCCATGTTATCCGAGTTCCCTCTCTTATTATCGGGTCAAATAAAACTTCAAATCCCCGTGTACACTGTCTGGGGTGCATGCGAGGATATTATTGTCGTGGAAAAGTTCAGGACTGGGACTTACGACATCGAAAACCTCCACGTGCTGGATGAAGCGACTACAAGATGTTTGGACCTTGGCGGCATCAAGCTCCGGTTACTCGGCCTAGGGGGCGCACTGGTTCCCCACAAAATGTTCGATAATGGAGAGGGTAACGCAACAATTGCTGGTGGTCAAGGGACCATGTGGACAACCGCCCTTCAGATCGGTGAGCTTGTTGATACTGCTCAACGTGTGCACGATCATACCGAAACAAGACTACTCGTAACACATGCCAGTCCCGGCCGCGAGGGCATGATTGCACAGCTTGCTCTTGTTCTCAGGGCTGATCTGACAATATCGGCTGGGCTACACTTTCGATATGCAAGCTCCTACAACGAATTCAGTGTGCAGGGCGATTTCCAAGGTTTCAGGAATAAGTTGCTGCTTGGGAAGGAGAACTTTGATAGGGTGTGGGAAAGCGTCAAGAATCAGGTTGATACGGTTATCGACGAACACCAGCGCGTTTTGCTGGACAAGGCATTGTCTGTAGTCGAGCGGATCCCGTCCCAAAATCCTGCTGCCGCCAATCCTGCGATTCCGTCAGAAGACCCCGCGTGGAAGAATTGCTGGAACTGGAACCTCTGTGACGCAGCCTACGGATCATTGGTACTTGATGTAAAAGACGGCCGCGTGAGCGCCGAGCTCAAGAGCCAAGGTGAGTACTTACTGGGATGTGGCGTGTCAGTTGTTGATGCTATGACCAAAGGTTTCAATTACGCCTATCGAAGAACCGCCTCGAATAACCTTGTGCCTACGCCAGGATCCCCTACTGTCAACCTCCCATCCAACAACGTGTCGCACCCTCCAACAAAAGTTTCAACTCCCGTTCCCGATAGGTCAACACCGCCACACCTCGCCGGCAACAGCAAAGTCGCTTCCACGACTCAGGCCTTGGGGAAGCTAGCCACGAGGGATTCTGCAACCACTCCGGAGGACAGATCAACTGGATCACAATCTGTCGCCTTGGATAGGGGGGAAAAGGAGAGGCTGAAACGAGAGCGTAAAAAGGAGAAGAGAGAACGAGAACGTGCGGAAAAAGATAGCATCAAAGACACCGCTGAAGGAGAACAGGCATCCATCTCTGGAAAGGATACTCCGATATCTCCCGTCTCTGATTCCGCCCCTAAGCCCGCAGCAGTACCCACAGA
>Ga0307512_10006715_pt1 | contig 11580 bp, 16 predicted proteins | sample 14_EM_MG_FD_200267 | JGI IMG/M metagenome (GOLD analysis project Ga0307512, IMG submission 200267) | Populus trichocarpa ectomycorrhiza microbial communities from riparian zone in the Pacific Northwest, United States - 14_EM | ecosystem: Host-associated > Plants > Roots > Unclassified | place... | reverse complement strand
AAAGAAGGGGGGGAAGGAGAGAGGCGGAGGAGGAGGAAGAAAGGGAGAGGGACTAGAAATACAAAATACCATTTCGGTCGGTATCACAGGAAATGAACCGCCCTTCCGAATTTGGGACATCGAGACATCGATCCAAGGAACCGAAACCGTGGCGACGGTCATATTACAGCATTCAAAATCTCTTCGACGCTTCACGAACACGAGGCGGCCACACCGTCGGCTGTACACTCTAATTCCTTCTCTAACCGCTGCATCGTGTTCTCTACTTCCATCTTCTACTAAAATCCTCGAGGCTACCGCGCCACCACCCACCCAGGCCATCCCTTCCTCTCGCCAGCATCCCTGGGGGTCCGATCCTCCGTAGCACATGCGCTCGTGATATGCAAAGGTCCGTTCGGGTTCCCCTGGCAAAATTCCAAACGAGTGGGGCGCTCTTCCTCCTTTGTGCGTCGGCAATCAGTAAGGGACAAAATAATTCCACAAATGGTCGAACGCACCGCTCGTCCTCATTTCTCAACCCGCGTCCGCGCCTTCGATCCTCAAAACCTTGATCACTCCCGCCCTGTCGCCACTGACAATCCCACCCCTAAATGGCGAATCAATGCAGACTAATGCGGTGATGCTGTCCTGATGAGCCTTGAGCAAATTCTGTTGATTATTCGTGATCAAGCTCATTCTCTGAGGAGGTCGATTGCTCTGTGATTGACCGCTTGATGGCCTGGCCCACGTCTCTACGAACGAAGTAGGATAGCCCTCAGATCCCACAGTACTTCTGGTGAATTCAAACGTCGCGCAATTTCATCAATCTCACTCAGGAACGGTGACACGGTGAAACCGTACTCACTTGTACCCGGCCTTTTCGATTTCCATCTCAGCTCCACTAAGGACCGCACTTCGCTCGATTCGTGTCAAGTCCCATAGTCGCAGCTTACGATCTTCCGAGCCACTAATCATGAACCCGCGTCCCCCCGAAGAGCGCCCACTGCCGGACGAGTCTGGCTCGATTCTCGATGAATGGCCTCCAAGGTCGGATCCGACGACCATTGTTCTCACGTCCAGGGAGGGACGAATCAACGGTGAATCTCCTGGGGAACCACTCTGGGCGGGTCGCTTGGCGAACCGATCAAGTGACGTCCTTGACTGTTGTCTTGATCGAACCAACGCAGCGATAGCTGTCGCTGGGTTGATCTCTGTGGGTTCCCCCGTAACTTCGGCGGGCTGCAGTAGCTCCTCATCAACGTTGGTTCCTCCAGCAACGATTTCCCTGATCGCATATGTCTCCATCAGTGACGTTTTCTCGATGTCCCAGACCTCCACCAGCGTTGTGGGGGAGGAGTTATCAACCCCGCCTGCGGCTGGCTTTATTGTCTCGAAAGCAACCATTACCCAGCGACCATTACCCTGCGTCGGATGTAAAATGATCTGGTGAATTCGAGAGGACTTCACTGTGTCAGTGGAAGAAGATCCTCCGACTTTCCAGCTTTTGAGCAACATCCCGAACCGAAGATCCCAGAGCGTCAGTACCCCGGTAGTTGTCCCAGTAACCAACCACACCCGCTTTCGGTCGATACATAAGCAGGTGATGGCTCCAAAGTGTCTCGGATTCTCCATTGTTTCCAGAACGCGCATCGTTCGCAGATCCAGTACAGAGACGAAACAGTGGGTCGTGGCGTAGATGAGATTAGAAGCAGCATCTTATCAAGATGTAAAAAACAAATCGCACAGCACACCATAAGCGGGTGTGAACATCCGCAGAATGAACAAAAAGATTCTCGTTAGTTCCCAGAAAGAAACAAGGTTGCGGCTGCACGTGAGACAGGAAGGTGGAACATACCCGAGTTGAAATGTATCATACACGTAACATATTCACCCACATTTTCAAGCCGATACTCCCTGACCGTTTGCAGCTTTCCGTATTTCGGTAACGTTCCGGTCTGGCTGACGTTGACTCTGACGACATGTACGCTCCCGTCTTCGGCCGCGCTCGCAAAACAATGAACTCCTTCCAGCATACAAACGCATTTCACCTTCGCGTGGTGTTGCGAATAGCTGTGCCTCGGTTTGCTCGTCACGTTTCGCTCCAACCTCGCCGTATCCCATACTTTGACAGTTTTGTCATCAGATGCCGAGACAAAGAACATGTGGTCCGGGGATACGGCGAGACCCGTGATTGCATCTGTATGAGAGTTGAGGTGCGCGACGAGATTCGTTTCCGGGCGCTTATGCGTCCCGTCGCGGTCGCGAGAAACAAAGCTGTGTCGGCCGGTAGTGCGGCGGCGGATCGGACCTTCGTGCGCTTTCGGTCCGAAGTCGCCCTGCAGATCCTTGCTTCCGTCGAGGTACATATGCTCTAGTAAATGGATAACACCGGGTTCCATTCCGTCTAGCGCGCGATTGTTCAGCGGGGATCAAATGGGGTAATGGATAATTTTTTCCCATACCGTAAGAGGAGATGGGTAGAAGGCTAAGGGCCCGGGGTCTGTGTGGCGGGGCCCCTCTCAAAGTCCCTCCACCGGACACCGAAGTTGGCGAAGATCTTCCTGATCTTTCAGGGGAACCTTCAGACCTCATCTTCGACGCAGCCTCTAGCAGCCCAGTTGCGTTCGTTTTCGAACTCCCGACAGCCGGAGCGGCTTTCTGTTCGAAGCTTCCCATGTGAAGGCCGCGGGCCGTAGTCCTCAGAACGGCAGAACCGGTCGTCGAGAGAACGGACTCGGTAGGGCTTCCGGGTCTCTGCTGTATAATGGCGACTTCGGGAGACATAATCGGTACTTTATTGAGTTGAGAAGACATCGACGGCGTAGCCCGAGTGTCCCGAGAAACAGGAGGCATGGCCAGGGAATTGGCGGATCCATTGATGGTTGCTAATCTTCTGCGCAAGTCTTCGAAAGGTGCGCCACTGCTGGGTCCGATGTCGACACTGAGCGCTCTGTGTGATCTTGGGGTTCCTGGGACGGGCGATTTTCCCGTATAACCCAGACTTGACATGCGGCGACTACTGTGTTGAGACCTAGAACCTTCGGAACCGCGGTGCCGTAGAAAAACTGTCTGCGGAACGATGCCAAGTTTCTGCAATTCAATGCCTAAAACAGATTTCAGTTGTTCTGACTCCGGTTCAATGCTTATGCGACTGGAAAAACTGAGAGAAAGCTCAGTGAATGGGAAGCAGGCACAGTGCAGAGCGAACTACCTCGAGATGGCTTGGGCAAGCTTCCAGATATAATCTCGCATTGCCAATAGCTTGGCCTCTTCGTTTGTTGTCATCCCGAGCTGTTGTAGCTTCGCAATTTGCACCTCATCTCTACGAAAATTTTCGTAAGGCTGGGAAAATACGGAGAGATGCTGAATGAAACGTACTCCTCTGACTTGCGTTGAATGAGACCAGGAGATTTCTTCACGGCAGCGACGCTATCCTTTGGCGATTGGATATCACCCTTGTTGCCACCTCGACGATGTCCCTTCCAAAAGGTCGATTTGTCGGCTTTCATTGCCCATGCAACTGTGGCACTAAAAATATGTCTAGGCATCTGCGAAATACCTATTAGTGCATAGCAATCGCCTTGCTTACGGAAGAGTACGAACAGGCGGTTTTGTGGTCGTGAGTAAAGTCACTTCATCTATCTCCCTAATCTCTGACTGAAGGAAATGTCGCAGGGAGGGGTATAGGATGCACCACACATCGCTGGGTGGAAGGCGTTTCCTGGCAGAGGCTAGAAATGACGCTGCACCTGGAAGAAAGCAGTGCAAAGTGAGGCGTTGAGCTAGAATCCTGGTGGAAAGCCTTACTCTGTCTAATCCAGATATTCGGATGGTACAAAAACCCAAGAGTCGCTCCCATCAACTCCCAAAGCCGCATCTTCTGGAACAGCCCCAGCTCGCAAAGGCTAGTCAATGATGACAACACCTTCGCAACCGCAGACTCTTCGACATCTAAGGAGGAAAACTTGAGTCAGTCCGAAACCCTCGCCAAACCTCACCTTACCGGAGAGCGCTTGGATCATCAATGGCAATATATACTCCTCCAGGCTCCTTCCACCAACACACGCCGCCACATCCACGACGCTCTCGAAGAACGCATACCGCAACAACCAATCCCGGTGATTCATATACGTGATCATGTGGCTTAGAAGTACATCGTTTGTCTTCTGCCGTCCGAGGAAGATACAAAGCGAGGAAATGTTGTGCAGAACCGCCCGTTTCACTACGGGCGATGTGTCTACTAGTAGTGTAGACAGCTGGTCCTCGATGCTCTCTTGAAGGTATTGAAGGCTGGCATCGTAGGAGATCTATAAAGTTCAGTAAAATGTTGGCTAAAACTGGATTAAAAGCAAAGCATACCTCCACCTGTGCTTCATCATAGTCTTGAGCGTCTGCGGAGAGTTTGAAAGCGCCATGTGCCTTCAACGCTTGTCCCATCTCCAAATACCGCAGTGCCGTGTCTGCAAATGAAGCCATGCATTGTGCATATATGCACCTCACGGAAACTTCTGGGTCTCTCACTAGGTGTTCAATGCTTGGGATAATATACTCCGGAAAGATCGCAGCATTTGAAGGTGTGATAACTTTCACCAGCATGAGCTGAAAGACCAGGTAGCAAGATGATTGAAGTGAATCGCAACCCAAACCACTTACGACTTGGAAGAGTGTCCGCAAGGCCGCAATCCGTACCAATGCAGCCTCGTCGTGTAGTAACTCGATAATGTACGGTACCATTCGATCCAGTTTCGCTTCGTCCGTTAACCTGGGGCAGAGCGCCAGAAACACGTCCAAAGCTCGAACTTTCGAACTCGGTAATTGGCAGTTCCTGATGTTCGCAGAAACGAGTGACAACATGATGAGCGCTGGACCATCCTCTGACGATGCCCTTCGACTGGTCGGCAACTTGGAGTCGTGGTTAGGAATGCTCAGTTCCACAGGGAATACGTCCTAAAAATCAGTTCAGAAATGAGGAGACTAATAGGTGAGAGAAACAGACCTGAAGGGGGGTAGAGGTGGGAGGAGCGGTTGTCAGAGATTCTACTTTCCCCTCTACGGGTGAACCCCCGTTCGCATCCTGTTCCAAATACGTCTCTACACTCTCGAAGTCCGACCAAATCCTCTCCATCCTATGATCAGAGTCACTCGGAATGTTATTATCTCCCTGGAGTTCCTGGGACATCGACATAGGGACTCTCTGAGCTGGTTTGGGTGCCTGTGCAATTGGGGTTGTGCTCGGGGTTCCCACGGTAGTGGGAGGGGGAGAGGTAAGGAAAGGACTCTTCTCTGACAATTCGCACACAGAATGAACGTAATTGTGGAGGAAGGAGTAGAAAAATTCTGGGAACACGACTCCCCGTGAGGTATGAAGTATCGTGTCAAAGGTTGGCCGCGTGGTATGGTCCAGAGCAATCATCTGTTTGATCAATACCTGAAAAAATTCAATCAGACCAAAGTTTAGCAACAAAGAAACGAGATATTTACCCGAACCCCCTCATCTTCTATTGGCACAAGACCATGATCTACGTTGAACTCCCCTTCGCGATACTGGAAGAGCTGGCTAAGCTTGAAAAGCGGTGCTCCCTCGAGGAAAAGTTCGGCAATGACACATCCGGCACTGAAGACATCCATAGCTTCGGTTACTCGACCATCCTTCTTTCCCTCAATATCCTCGCCTGCGCCAGCCAGCTTTGTTTTCTTGGCATTAATTTCGGGATTCTCACTTGCTGTGTAGAACCGCTCTGGTGCAATATAGCAAGTTCGACTTCCGGAGGTGTCAAAGTAGAAAGAGAAATCGGAAGGGTCGTCGAGTGGAAGGTAAGTCGGCTTGTAGGAAGCGAAATCGGAGATATACACCCAGTTCCAGGACGTAACGAGGACATTCTCGCATTTGATATCCCCGTGAGATACCTTGCGATTGCGTGCATCGCGGAGAGCCGTAAGGATTTGGAAAGCGATCCATTTCTTCTCAATGATTGAAAGGAAAGGTCGGGTACTATGTCAAATGCGCCTGAGCGATTGATTTCAGTGTTCCGTATCAAGTCTCACGTACCTGATACGGTCATACAAACTGCTCGCAACCCACTGTCGAATCAAATAGCCAGCCTTCTCGGTCTCTACAAAGTTCTGATGGCTGTACACGTTTGCGATATCTCCGAGAGCCTCCCGTTCAACTTTATAACGCGTTCGACGTCAGCGTAAAGCAGGGTAGTTACGGTGCTACACATACTCTTCAATCTGCGGTGAAACTTGCGTAGACTAACACCAGGGTCTGGCTTGATGAATATCTTGACAACTAGTGGTCCGTTCCGATGCCGGCATCGAACCGTCTTCAGAAACCTGGCTGAACTCAAGCTGAGATCAAGGGAAACAGATGTAAATGGTATGTTTTTCACTTCTGTGTGAGCGCACAAGCCCAAGATACGTGCCTTCTCTCATACAGAACGTCTGCCCCCAGATCACTCACGAAAGAATCGAGGGCTCCACCTGTCCTCGTCAACGACTGGGCATTCCCCATCTTCCTTCGATTAGCTTTCCGCCGTGTGTTCGGCTATTAATGTGGGAGGTCCAAAGATATCTAGTTTCTCATGAAAGTGGGCGTGTGGAAAAGGCGTGTAGCTGCAACCCAAGCGCGGGGTGTGGCGAATGCCGCGGCGGAACCGAATATAGTCATCTGGCGGCTGCGGGGCGGCAAAGTTTGTTTTCCCACGGCTGCTCCCTTCAAACTGTCCTTGAAAAACATGGCTCACTAGACATTGGACACTTTTTCGACTTTGGCCCACCTTTCTGGTAAAACTTCTGCAAAGTTTAACGCAATCGGACCTCTCGACTTTGCGCTTCATTGAACGTCGGTTCTGAGTATGAAGTGCAGTGCGTCAAATTTCAAGGCCGCGCCTGCTCCTCGCTGCCCACAGTGCTTCCAGCTGGCTTACGTCCTCCCCAGGAAACATCTGATTTTTCTTCCAAGAAAGAGATCGCACGGGATACCACAGGCCACTGAGTAGCTCCTCTCGTTCCACGTGATAGCTCAGCGGGTGGTTGAAAAACCCGAAGTCCAACCCCAATCGTTCTTTATTTCCTCCATCTACTCACTCCTACGACACTGACCATTGTGACACCCTACTCCCAGCATCTTACCCTGGGAACTATGCCGTATAACCCGAGACTTCTCGCCTTGACGACTCTGATAGTCTGTGCGAGTTCTGTTCTTGCCTCTCGCCGTCATCCTCGACACTATTCCTCCAACCACCGCCCCTCCTTCATCGTAGACAACAGGTACCACCGTGCTGAAGCCATGACTATCCTTTCGCAATACAATACCTCATATTGGCCTTCAAACACCGGTGACTGCCTCAGACCTGAGCTTCACCTCCACCCCGACGCTTCCGCTTATTACCTACACGATGGTCAATTCTACGATAAACCTTGCCTTAAGTCTCTCGCGTTTCTTGTTGAACCTGATGAGCGAGCTGCTTGTCGAACACAGAGTGACTGTCATCACGCTCGGGGGTATGACAACGAGTGCCTGATGCAGTTGTCCTTTGATCAAGGTTTCGACTTCAACTTCGAGGAGATGAAGCGGCAGGAGTTGGAATGGAAAGAGTTCGTGTGTCACGGAAAGACCCTCGACCAGTGTGGACGGGACCATTCTCCCTGGTGGAGAAGCCGCTTCCCATCTTCTCGTGATGATTGTCGTATCCACAAACGAGCAGACCAGAGTCAGGATGCCTCGAATGATAACTGGGTCCCTTGGTCTATCGGTCCCCGCGGAACACTCTACGATGATGGCTGCCTCTCACGCTTTGCAATTCGCCTCGGAATGGAGAACCCCGGGAACTGCACCCAGGCTAATAGCTACGTCATTCATAAAGCCCGAGAACCCCCTCGCGTGGAACTCCCGAAAACCCTCCTGTATGCCCCCAATCCCTCCGGAGTCCAACCCCATATCGTGTTCCCCACTCGCGTTACGCAGATTTCCACCCCCGTTGCCACGTACATCCCAATCCCCACCGATGACCCCGTTGGTTGGGGAGGGAAGAGGGGCAACACCCCCCCATCTCCTGTTCGTACGCTCACCCAGACCGCCAATGCACTGGCCTCTTCTTTGCCGCTTGTCAGTCGCGCACAGGGCTCCGCCACCGGTTCCAATGAGTGGTCATGCATGTGGGACGTCTATATTGTCCTCCCTGACCCCGCTCTGGGGATGTTCGATGCCAGCTTTGGCGGTGCTACTATCGACAAAACACAAAGGATAGCTGAGGGACAATTGGAAGGCGGCGAGTGTAGCGATGCCACATGAGGAGATAAAGAGAGTCCAATCAGTTGACAAAATGCCTCACGCTTCTAGTAGCTCTTGCCCACGTAAACGTATATTCTACCTAACAACACGAACTCGGTTCTACAAGGGCTAGAAAAATATGTATGGCTGGTCTAAGTCTGCTTCAGGGTCGAATCTCAGCGAAGACTGTCCTGAACGACCTAGTTCGGCCTCAACATACTCGAGAGTCCCAATTGCACGTTCCAACTTCGTTACATCCTCCAATTTTAACGTGCCCTTTAGTTGCCCGATATTTGGATGAATGATCCGAACGGTATCCAGCCCCATACCCGCCGTCTTCCTGACCTCCGCCAACGTAACGAGACTACGCGCCTGTCGATATATTTCCACGCAATGTGACAGGACCAGAACCTTGAGATCTCTGCACACGTTTGTCGAATGTAACACCAGCAAGAAGGAATCGAGGTGTTCCGCAGAACAGCAGGAAAGCTCCAGCTTCTGCAATCGAACCAAAGGGCAGACGACGCGGGAGATGATCTGCGGTGAGGATGTAGGTTTGGGGGAGGGCCGATGCCAGAATAGAGGGCTTATTTCATATATTGCGTCCGTGATTTCTTCCCATGGTACGCCTCTGAGTCCAACTCCGATAGCTGGGCTATTACTGGACATGCAGTAAGCTATGCTTCCTTCCTCCCCTTCCACATTTATGTAGATTTCCTTTTGGTCAACGATTTGGAGTTTTCGCAGATCCCGGAGGTTGGAGAAAGACGCCGGTATAGGAAAGGACCCGGTGTAGTCCCCTCCCGGGAGATAACTGGGACAAAGTCGGCGGGGGAAGCCGGAAAATATGCGCGCGCCGTGTGGAGGAGATAATGCTTCCAAGTAAACCAATGGGATCGCCTCCAACCATATGACTTTCAGATGGGGTAAGGCTATACTCCCAGGGGGATAGCCTTTGTCATCGTTGAGGTCCCTGTCTGAGTGTCTTCCCCAAAGACGAAGCACCTTGAGCAGTGGGTTTCTGGAGAGGAGGTGCAAAACAGCACCCCGGGTAGTGAAATCAGCATCGAGGCCGACAACGGTGAGATTCGTGAGCTGGGTAAAGTTGGGGGTGATGGAGAGGCGAGACAACTGTAAATGGTGTAGAGATTGTATGGGTTCGACGGGTCCCAGAGTGCGAAAGATAGGGAGTGGGTCTAGATACTGCCGACACTCAATGTTCAAGCGACATAACTTGGGCGCGGCGTTCAGATTACGAAGGGCTTTGTGAACACGGGCATCATAATAATCGAGCTGAAAGTGTATGCTTGACAGGCGGTCTGCGTGGGGATTGATGTACCCGACGACTTCTCGAAGTCGGTGCGAGAGGATATGGACGTCGAGCTGAGTACGTTTCGAAAGGTCGAGGAGGCGAGGGATCAGACCTGGGCGCGATCCACTGATGAACGACCACAGAGGTGGGTAAGAAATCAAAGTATCCCTCCAAATGCGGCAGATTTGAGTAGCGCAGAGCAATGGCTCGTATCTGTTGTCGCACGCGCGGGGATCCAGGTACTCAGATATTTCGATGATTATGTCGGAATGGAGTCTGCAGAACGGGCGGAGGGAATTCTCTAGTATGGTGGACGTCCCGTGTAACTCTCTGTTAACGTTATCTACCTAGAAACCCGGAATGGGGTCGTCATTGTCAATCCGCTGGAGTATGGCCGCGGGTCAGTTGCTCAAGTACTCACCCAACGCTGTTGATCTGGCCCTGGGACAGAAGACCGGGAGATCCGGGTTTGTTCGAGAATTTTTGCGTTAACTGCATAGAAGAGTTGCTCAAGGGAGAGTTCTTGTCCAGGGTATTCCGACATCGATATGGCGTGTTTGATTATAATAGAGGTAGGCAAGGAGGATTGTGCCACATGAAATTACGATGCTGAAAGGCAATACTCGATTTTTCGACCACGAAAAAAAAAAATCCTGGTGCAGAACATTTTGCCGTGTGCAGCAAAATCTTCTCTCGCGACTCATTAATCGTACGATAGACAGATATCTGGCTGGGGCCATAAAAGCTGGATCTACTGCGCATACACAGGCAACTCGAACGTTCGTAGTACTAGTACAGCTGGCTGGTCGCGGAGAGATACCGACCGAGCGGTGTTTTGATGATCCCGCGATCCCGGTGGCTTAGTTGACTCTGAACCCCATCCAACCTCGACCATCATGTATGTCTGAGCACTCCTTGCCGAAACCGACCAACAGCCACAATGCCAGAAAATCCATCGGAAATTGCAAAGTAAAGTCATTTCGTTCTTATCTCCCATCACCCGCACAAGTTCTGACTAAATCACAGGAAGGCCAAGGCACTGAACGCAACCCTCCAAGAAGAACTGTCCAAGTCGGACCCTTGGGATAGAAATGTCGAGTTTCAGCGCAAGAAGTGCGACCTATCTCTCAATGCCCCCAATCCTCCGTACCCTGTTTGTGCTGATCCATAATTTCTAGCCTGCGGAAACAGTATGTCGAACTCTTGATCTCCCACCCGTTTGCGAGGGAATCCAAGGACACAGAGCTCAACCTATGGATGCACACATCCTACGCATTCATCACCGGCTACAAACAACGCATCACCAATCTCAGTACTCCCCAACCCCCACCACCACGAGGCGCACGGCAGGCCGCCCCACGCGAACCCCCCAATGCCCCCGTAGAACGCAGGAAACTCCTCTCCAGATTCCGGCAGTTCCTCTCTGAAGAGGAAAAATTCTGGATCTCCCTTGTTACGTGGTTCCGGCGAACATTCGACCTTCATGAGGCCCAACCGATCCTCGTTTCTCTTGAGATTTCCGCCAATCCCGAAGATAATCCTGACCCGGCACCGGATAGCAGGACCAGAGGCTACCTTCTTCCTCGCCACCCAGACACAGTCATCCAATGTACCCCCGAGCAGCGTCAGAGCAAATTGTCGGGTATCAGCAAGGCACTGATATTCCTTGGCGATATCGCGCGATACAAAGAGCAATACAATGAATCCGGAGGGCGGCCGAAGGCCGGCCACGAAACTGGTCCTCCCGCACGGACCAGCGGCAAGAACAAGAAGGCGCCAATCCCTCGTGCCCGCGACTACGAGAAAGCACGCCAGCGGTACGAACAAGCTCGAGCTCTCGTTCCACATGAGGGAAACCCGTCCAACCAGCTCGCCATTCTCTCCGCTTACCAGACGGACACTTTTAACGCCATCGTTCACTATTATCGGGCCATCTGTGTGCAACAACCGTACGACGGCGCCGCAGAAAACATGGGGAAATCGCTGAAGAGGGCACTCGACTTCTGGAACACCA
>Ga0307512_10006714_pt1 | contig 11581 bp, 8 predicted proteins | sample 14_EM_MG_FD_200267 | JGI IMG/M metagenome (GOLD analysis project Ga0307512, IMG submission 200267) | Populus trichocarpa ectomycorrhiza microbial communities from riparian zone in the Pacific Northwest, United States - 14_EM | ecosystem: Host-associated > Plants > Roots > Unclassified | place... | reverse complement strand
TGGTGGTGGGCCGGACAAGTCCCTCGAGCGTGTTGGTTGGGCGGTGGCGTCCTGGCCGATGCGGAACCTTTTACCGTTGCGTACCGTCTAGTACATAAGTATCTACTGGCGCTGTTTGTCTGCTTCTTCTTTTTTTTTCCTTTTTTTTCCCTTCCTTTTTTATTCTTTCTTTTTCTGTGGGTGTGTTTGTGGAAATTATTGCGTATGTAGATAGGAGAGATCGGAGAATATCCATCGTGGTAAGGTACTACAATTGTAGATAACTACATATATACAACATAAGTACATAAGTACATACTAACTACCGTACATACCTCATACTCCATACATCCTCTCGCCCCTGCAGCTGTAGGACGTGTGGGGGGGTTTTTTAATTTTAATTTTTTCGCATACGACCTGTACCTATGCAGCTAAGATGATGGCGAGGATATATATGTGCTTAGATATGCACGTTGGATATGTATGTATGCACAATCCGTTTCCTGTCCGCAGTCCGCGCGTGGCGGCTCGTTGCAAGCTCCCCTTTGCCCTCGGGACGTGTATGCAGGACTTGGTGTACATAATCTACCTACGAGATCGGATCGGCCGGCCGCAGAACTGATTAGTTACATACATACATAATGTATGACACATACTGCATACAGTATGTACCGACCTGACAAGCAGGACAGAGAGCTTTTGCGCTGACTATCTATCTATCGTTCATACATATCAGAACGCCATGTCTGCAGTGCGCGCGTCGAAATACCTACATACGGCGATTACGGCGATTACGTCGGTGGCGGTCGGTCGGTTGGCTGGCTGGCTGGCTGGCTGTTACACGCCGGATGGACGTGGCCGCTCGTGGCGACCGGCGCGCGGAAACGGTCCAACTGGCTGCGAACTGTCGCCGTGTGAGAGCGCGTGCTTCTTATTCGGGCCAGATTTCCGGGCCCCACGTCCGGAGTGCGGGCAGTTATCTACGGCGGAGAATATTGGGCCCGCTCCTTCTTGCCGGTCGGCGAGATAGGTACATACATACATAGAGCACATGGGCCTGGGCTTTGGGGGTGGACGGTGGGGAAAGTCGGAGTTTTGCACTGGCGAGATGGTACATAAGGTTATCCACTGACTGGCATCGAACTGTGAGTGGCACTGTGGTTGCGGTTGGCACAGAACAGGACAAGAAAAAAACAAAAAAGGAGAGCGCCATTCCACATGAATCTCGTAAAAATGACATCTAACGGGAAAGGAAAGAAAAAAAAAAAACCGAAATGAAGGGGAAAAAACAATGAACAAGCCTTTCCGTTGAGGATTACAAAAATGAAGTACGTATGTGTAGAAAAAACTACTCCCTCCCATGCACCACCAGATCCCCCCACCCAAGTTCTGCCCAGTAAGCACACAAGGAAAATGAAAAGGTAATGCGAGAAAATAGAGACAAGAAAAAGAAAACCCGCAAAAAACCAAAACGAATACGCCGTGGAAAAAACACCGTCCCAAATACCTGTACCGATAGTAGTAGTAATACATGCTGCCTATCTAAAAATAATATGCCCACATCCAGAGACCCAACAACCGTCTCTCACTTCTTCTTCTTGGCGGGGGCCGCCCTCCGTTTCTTGATCGGCTTGTCAGCAGCATCTATGCTGCTCTTTCTCTTCTTCTTCGGCGTGTTGGGCGACGGCCGGTCTCCATCCTCGCTCACGCCCGGCGTGTCTCCCCTCGCGTAGTCCAGACCGTCTCCGTCCTCGCCCTCGGCGGCAAGCTTGAACTCGCTGTCCACGCTCAGCATCTCCAGGAACTGACGGCACTGCTCCATCATGTCGTCGCTGGTTTCTAGTCCCTGCGCCGTGTCCTCGACCTGCTCCCAGACCGCCTGCATGTTGACGTTCGGGTTGCGGCCGGGCACCTTATTCATGGTCGGGTCATTCGCCTTCATCTTGCCGATCTTGTAGTCGCGGAGCTTGTTCTCGTTGATCCCGAATGCCTTGCGCAGGTACGTCCTGGTTGCCCACACCATCATCAAGATCGCTGCTCCGGTCGATAGCACCTTCAAACGTTGCGGATGGACCGTCTTGTCTGCGGGTTCCTGGCCATTCTCCAACTTGATGAAAAATATTTCCGTCTCGATCGAGTGCGCTACCATCACGCCCGTGCTCGCCACCACCTTCTCCATCGTCGTGATGACTTGATAAACCTCATCCGTGGTGGCGTAATCCAGGAACGCCAGATTTCCGATGACGAACCGCGCGTATTCGAGATGGGTCGGAGTATTGTCAACGTTGAGTTTTGCGGGATCGAAATCGATGCTTCGGATGATATTGTCGAGCAACTTCTTCTTGACTTTCCTGGTTCCGTCCTTGACGATCTCGTAGAGCGGTCGAAGTTTGGCGATATACGGCTCGGTAGTGGCGCCAGCTCCACTGCCCACGATGTTCCGTTGATAGGTGAAGCACATGCGCACGCCGTCCATGTAGCCACGTTCCACGATCGTTTCGTGCTTCGAGTGCAGCGTCTTGTGCTCCCGGTAGGCGATCTGGTTGATCTGCGACGCCGTCGACGTCTCAAGAGCAACCAGGGCAGGGACAAGCTAACGAACCCAATCAGCACTCAAACCGTCGCGACTATCCACCAAGGGCAATGAGTACCTCTTTCGGGTGAACGAGTCCCTGTCTCAAGATGCTTGCAATGACCTCCGTAGCAACGACAGCATAGGTATCCTGGCTGCCCAGTGCGACTTCCGTGATCTCCTTCAGATACCTCTGGGCTAGACTGGTACTGACACCGTCGTTCTGGTTGATGTATGCGGCTTGTGTCAGACGTCCCGGTTCATCTGGATGTTCCCTTTTCTTATGTTTCTGGTCAGCGCCTTCTTCGCGTGCGAATTCGCTCCGAGATTCTTCCAACACGAGAAAGCCTTTAATACCAGACAGCACGAGCTTCATCAGGTCTTTCTCTTGTTCTTTGAAAACCCGGTCGAATATGTCCAGAACCCGTGGCATCAAGAAGTGGACGGCGTGCGTCTGACACACGTGACCCAAGCTCTCGATCGCGGCCTTTCGGACGGAAGGCCCCGCATCAGGTGCGCAGAACGGAACAATTGTTTCGGTGATGAAGCCAGATATTGAGCTTAATTCCCGATCTGGGCAAGACGATTTGAATTGCGCGGTGTGGTTTTCGAAGTCGCAGTAGTGTCCGAAAAGACCCAGAATGTATAAAGTCCGAACCATTCTTCTCTCCTGGGCCTGATCGGTAATTGGCTTGTCAGTGGCCTTCTGGACGTTGTTGATGCATGATAGGGTAACCCGAATCAGACGCCCTGGGTCGCCGGTAATGCCCGCAATCGTCCACAGACAGCTGACAACTTCGCGCAGCTCCTGGGACGGCAGCCGCGTCAGATTTTTAAGCAGATTCGATTGCACCTCCAGCAGAAACGCATTTTGTCGGCTTGTGATGATGTGCAAGGCGTGTTTGTAAATCACTATTACACTTCTAAACAAGTGTAAATCGTTCGAGGTCAAGTTTTCGGTGTACGGCTGAAGCATCACCAGTTGAGCGGGTGTGAACAGCTTGGGGTCGGCCCTCGCGAAAACGGTCAACGTTTGAATTGTGCTTTGTCGGGTTCCCTGAATTCACGCAGTTAGCGTGGGCCTCTCCAAGCCGATGGCGAATTCTACCTTGTCGGAATCGCCCTGAAGGTTCAACAGATCATCGAACATCGATCCAATCATCAGCTTGCACACTCGGTAGTTTTGCTCCGAGTTCTTGCCATCCTGCTGGAGCAGCTGTAACAGTATTAGTATCCTCCATCTTGTTGCTTGCTTCGCTAGGGAGAGCTTACGCTTTTGATGACATCGTGCAGGGCGGAAAGCATGATTTCCTTTTGCACAACTTGAATTATCACAGCCACTCGTTCGCTGGCAACAAGCTTCATCTGGGGAGTGATATCGACTGGTGAATCAGACTCGTCCTCGGGAATCAGTGAGTAAAATGGTGCGATCCATATTTCCTCGAATGTCTTGCGAGCCTGCTCCGCGACTCCGGCATCACTGTCCTTGATTCTCAGCACCAGAGCTTCCGCAATCATCACCTTGAGATCCTCCTTCTTTGAATGCAGATATATATCCTTCAGGATTTTCATCGAGCGTTTCCGCACAGCGACACCAGTATCCACGGCCCTCTCAATTATGGTCTTGCACACCAGACTCTCGATCTCGGGCTTGATTGCGATGCACTTTCCGAGAAGATCCACGGCAGAATCGCGTACCAGTGGGCTGGCATCTTGTGCTTTCTTCATGATGAACGGGATGACCTGGGTACGGTTCAGGATTGTTGGGTCCTTTCCGAGCAGCTGGGTGATTGACTTCAAAGCCTTGCTTCTCGACTGCGCCTGGTGGTCATCCATGCATCGAAGCAGCCGGTTGAATAGTTGTTCGAAAAATTGGCAAAACGGCATATTGAGCACGGTAAGAGTGTATGCTTGCCGGATCTGAAATGGTGTGAATGAACTCATGTCCATATCATCATCCCATATGCCATGGATGGTCATCTGTCTCAGACTCGACGCACACCTTGGCACATCGATCTCGGTGTCATCAGCGTCCTCAGCTATCTTGTCCCACAGCGCGCAAACCCTGGAGCTCCAAACGGTAAGATAGTATCCGCAAGCGCTCTGAAGGGTATTGTCCTGTGTGCGAGCCTCGATCAGGTGTTCGAGAGCAATCCTGAATGGGCCTTCGCAGTCCAACAACTCCTCCTCCAGGGCAGCCACGGCAGCGGCGCGATTGGAACCGGTGTCGATCTCAAGATATTTATCGATGAGCTGCGACATCTGAGAATCTCCTCCTTCCCAGTACCGACGCCCCTCCCGCAGATTGACGACAAGATCGCATATGCCACTCCCCATCACTCCCAACATATCTAGAGCCATCGTCTTTGCAGTGACGGGCTGTTTGTCCCCGTCAATGATATTGCATATGCTACGTGCCAAGCTGCGAAGGAGAAGCTCTGCGGCTGGCCATTCCGAAGATCCCAATACAGCCAGGAAATCCTCTGTGAAAATATCCAGCAGATGTCTGTAGGGCTGATCTCCGGCCTTTGTGGTATTCATAGCCTTTGAAACCAGATAATTGACAATCGAGGTGGAAGTTTTCTGCGCATCATCAAGAAGGGGGCTGCAGAGATGATGCAGCTTCGTCACTATTTCCTCTGGACTTCGGTCTTCGTGGTTAATGTCCAGTTCTTCCTCAGCTTGGTTTTCATTCCCGTTCGATTGCAGGCCACGGTTCTTCTTCCGACGCTGATATGTACCACCAGTTTGAACAAGCCTCATGATCAGAGCACTAACCAGCTGAATGTTCTTACCCCCTTCAACCAATTTGAATTGTCTCGCTGTGGCACGGTTGACGGGTAACTTTTCCAAGTTGGCAAGGATCTGCTCGAAGATGATGTTTGATCGTTGCTCCGGATAGCGGGCGAAGATCTTCGCCAGGATATCCATGGCGGCCATCCGAAACATCTCAACCCTCTGAATACCGAACAGTGAGTCTTTCTCGTTACTCGCGTTTTCCACGAACACTATAGCAGCCGCCATGTACAGCGCAGAGTTGATGGCAGATTCCGTAGCTTCTTCGTTGGCGACTAATTGTGAAAACAGGGTAATGACATTCGTGACTTCATGCAGGAGGCCGCCCAATATCTTCTTGTGGGGGACCGCAAGTTTGAAGGGCTCCGATTTTTCGCCTCCGGATCTCATCTCGATCAATGGGTTAAGTACTCCTTCAATCAGGGTTTTGACGAGGAGAAGCACACTAGCCAACAGCTCTTCGGAATATAGTTGCTTCTCTTCCCTCCCCCCAACCATTATCCGTAGAACCGTCTTAGCGGTTTTCAACCCATTGTCCACGCATGCAATCCGTGCTAACCAATCATCAAGATCAAAGTCGGCCGGATCTTCCGGCGGCTTAATATCTTCTGCGTCGGCCCTCTTCAATGCGTTTTCGCAGAGTTTTTCAATCCTCATGAGATCGTCAACAGGAACCCGGGCGAACCGATTGACCGAGATGACTTTCTGTATTACCCCCTCGAGTTTGGCTTGGATGGCTGTTGAGAGACACGGTTCCGCCGTATTGGCCACCCAGAACCTGGAGGACTCATGTGCTTCCACATATCTACCCGATGTATCTCCTTGAAGGTTGTCCTCTGCTTGGAAAATGGAGCTGACAAGGCTCATCAGCGCCGACAACGAGCCATCTGCCTTAGCACGTTCGTTTAGTCCTATGACTATGGGATTGCTGTCGCCATCGGAGGAGGAGTCATCCCGCCTTCGCTTCCGCGTCTTTTGTGTAGAGCCTGTCGCGGAAGGTTTCGACTGCTTCAACTTTTGATCTAGCTTTTCGTACTTTGCGTACTCGGAGCGGTCGATATGTGGCGATGGCTGGAGAACGACAGCTTCGACAACACGACTGGCAGTGCCGGGTGTTGGCACCGAACCATAAACACCGTTTGGGGGAGTCTGTCTAGATTGGACCGGAGTCACGACCGGTATCTGAACCTGAAATGTTTGGTATCCATTCGAAGGCGCCAGATGCAGACTTGATTGAGGTGGCTGTAAATAAGCTTTCGCAGACGAATTCCCGTAGCTGTAATTCTTCGGTGTAATCGTTGCAGGCAGGACTTGGGGAGTAGAAGGTTGTGTGTGGGCGGGAGAGTCAGCCTGCTTTGTCACTAATGCCATAGAGTTGACATTTGTTTCTTGTTGCACCAACTGTGTGGCTGTAAAGCCGACATTAGACCGTCCGAGTACCAATTCAGCAAATTTGCCTGCGCCGGCATTGCGCAGCATTTCCACCGCTGTCTGGTTCGAGCTATCAACATGATCCGTGCGGTGCGATGCAGACTTGAAACGACTGACTCGGACAACGGCATTAGCAATTTGATACATATTTAACTTCAACCTGCATGGACTCACTATGCTGTGCGGTTGGCTGGAAGCTGCGATGAAATGTCTTGTACGAATTTCCCGACAAACTTCGGATTGGGGTTCTCTTCGAATTTGCGATTGAGGAGATCAAGCGCTTGCCGAGAGTTCTCTTGTTCGGCGTCCGAGTGATAGAAAGACAATCCAGAGATCGTAGAGATGGTCGGTATGGGGATCATGTCTACAACATGTGTTAGCAAACTCTAGACCAGATCGGTTCTCCAGCCATCCGACACATACCCGGAGTGAGCGGAACAATGGATGACAGTGGCGTATATTGCAAAGCATCATCAACGTCTACGGGAGGTATCTGGTGCAGCGTGGCATATTGATTGTCGGATCCGTTCATTTTGGACGTAGCGCGGAGGACACGACAGCAGTAAAACTGACTCGCAACCGAGAAAGACCGAATATTCTCTGGAGCTGGCGAAGGGGCGATTCTTCCTTTCTTTATTATTCCTCAGCTGGAACCCAAGCCTCCATATCCTCAGGCGAGGAATCAACACTACGTCAGACCCAGCAGCAGGAGATACTGCACACTTAGTCTTAGTGGGGAGCGTTGAGTTTGGGTACGAAGGAAGACCGAAATGTGTACTCTGTATCTCTGCGGGTTTTGTAAAGTGGTCTCGATGTTGGAGTTCGAGGGTCGGTGATCGGTGGTGGTCGGGATGTTCGTGGATGGCGGGCGGACGCGATTGATGGATTTCAATAAGTTGTGGTGTGGGCGCGACGAGAGGTTCCTAACGTAGTTAAAGCAATTTAGCTGTACATACCACGTGACGGATCGACGGCGCGCCACTCATGAAAGATCACTTGGATAACCGTATTTCAAGTAGCGCCATTAGTGGTACGTGAAGTCACAATGGGCCTTCGCGCTCCTCAGATAGTTCAGAGTCAACCAGGCAAGTATTTGTAGCAGTATTCATTGCAAAGGCAGTCCGTTCCATAAATTTCTCCTTACGATTACATAAATACCTATCTCGATTGCTGTTTCACTTCTCCTTGAGTTTGGAAAGGACAGTCTGCCACAACTCGCTCTCCTCGCCCACGAAGTACGTCAACTCCACATCAGCAAACCCTATCTCTTCCTCTCCAGCCATATTCTCCAGCTGACTAATGACATTCTGCAGTAGCATTGCCTTCCCTACAGCTTGTCCGCCTCCGCCATCGTGCGAAATCGCAGCGGCGTGGATGTGGAAATGGTAGTAAGAGGGTTGGTCTGGAATTCTATTAGTAAGCGCTCTTATATTGGTGATCAGTACAGAAAATCTCACAGTGAATGTAGAGTCGAATTTGATCGGCTTCGATCCCGGAATACTTGTCACAGATTCCTCTTAGGATCTTCTCCTGAAGTCTGCGTAGCCAAGGGACGTCTTTCTTCCTTAGGTCTCGGACCGAGGCGATGTCCCTCCTAAGAACTAGTGCCATCGTGTATAAAGCACTCATGGTTCTCCTATCCCACTTTCTGCCTCACCGTTAGCAAATATCTGGCAGACAAAATCAGCCAGCCAGTTTCAACGTACAGATCCGGAAGTAACATGAACCCCTCCTGCTCGTCGGTATCCTCGAGGATGATGCTTTCGCTCTCCCTCTTCTTCTCGAGAATATTGTAAACCCAATTCAACCGTCCGCTCTCTCTCCCCGAATTGATGTACGGCAAGACATGCTCTCGATATATCTCCGGAGTCTCTGTTACCATTCTGAGGCTCTGGGATGAATACTTTCGGATATGCGTTTCCGTCGCGGGGAATATCAGCGTTAGTTTCGCCTCCGCATGCCGTGGCAGCTCCCCAGACGTTTGCGAGGCCAAGAACCAGTGGTATATATCGTTTCGCTCGATTAGAGACAGAGCCGATAGGTGACTAAGCTGTGAGAAGACCTTGAGAAACTCTGGCTCCGCAATGAAGGCTGTCTTCTCGGCGATAATAATGGCAGGCTGAGAATCAATGGCTCCGAGAAGATTCACAGTTTTGGCGCGTGTGTCTACGGTGTTTGTTTAGTTGTGCTTGAAATTTTTGACGGACAGAAAAGGAGTTCACCCTGGTTGAGAATACGCTCAAAAACAAAACTTCTCAACAATTTCTCTTCGGGAAACGCCATGATGATTGATCTGATAGATTTGTTTTCGCTGTTGGCAACGGTGGGGCAGGCTTGGCCGACCATTCCAACATAATGTACTTTATGTACCTGGTAGTTACCCGGCTTATTACTAGTTAACCAGAGGCAATTGCTCACTCCAGTTCTTGCATCTCCGACCGTACACCTCGACATACAATGGCGGTCCCACAACGCTGCGCCGTCTGCTCGACGAAACTCCTCGTGTCATTTGTGGCAGGATGTGGAGCTCGAATCCGCTCGTCGGCGTTGGTTCCACCCGGAAGGCATCTACCCAGGGCCAAAATGTTGCTTCCGAGAGGATTTCACCATACACGGTCGCAGTTGGAGACTGCGCTGCCCGGATCTAGGATAGAGAAGTCTGTAGAGCAGACTGAACATCCGATGCAAACTTCCGAGGAAGAGGATTCTACCGCAGCCAACAAGTCTTCTCCGGAAACAACAGCACAATCGGAAAACGAATCAGCGCCTGACAAGCCCGACGGAAGTCCCAGGGAAGCGCAATTGAGGTCGGAAGTACCTAGCACGTTCCCCATCGGTTCCTCCGCCTCCGCCGAAGCTCGGCTGGAAACCAATACAATGCTACTCGAGCCCGCCAATGCCCCTACCAAAGAGGTTGTATCACCGCCCGCAGCTGGGCGGCTAGCAAACACCGCTCCAAAAATAGGGGACTCGGTGCCATGGTTCCTCCGGGTCGAGACACCGAAGGCTCCCCGCCATCCGCTTGTCGAGAAACAGGTCCTGCCTGAACTTCCCGCAGATTCGCCGCCGGAACTCTCTGAAGTGCTCGATCAGCTCTTCGAAGAACACGGAATTGCAAACCTAGAGATTCTCGATTTACGACCGCTTGATCCGCCGCCAGCCATTGGCGCCACGCTGATGATCGTCGGAACAGCTCGCTCGATCCGGCATTTACATGCCACGGCAGATAAACTTTGCCGATTTATGCGTTCGCAGTACAAGTGGATGCCGTATGCAGATGGATTACTTGGACGAAACGAGTTAAGACTTATCAATCGCAGGAAACAAAGAAGGGGCAAGGTGGTGTCTACGCAGATGGGAGAGGTTGATGAGGCTGGGAGCGCGGGCTGGGTATGTGTTAGCGGCGGAAACCAGCAGCTCGTGGTGCAGCTGTTCGTCCAGTCCAAACGGGAAGAGATGGACATTGAAGGATTGTGGCGGCCGATCTTGGGCAGGGCTGAGCGCCATCGGATTGCAGAAGCTGCTCGGAGAGCCGAACGGGAAAGGATATGGGCAGAGGAAGATGAGCAAAGAACTCTAGCTGAAGAACAAGGGGAGGAGCATGAATTTAGACCAGTTCATACCCAGTACACCACCCTGCCCCCCGTCACCACCTCTGTCAGTGGCCCTGTGGTTTGTAAGAGGTCACTACACAATTGGTGGTCTCTGGCTTCGGACCCTGAAGTGGCTGCTAAAATTGATGTTACCAATCATCCAACCTTCCCAGAGTTTCTGAATACTGGCGATCTTAGCAAATATCTCTCAACTCTGCCACCACCGTCCGAAGATGCTCACTGTTCCATCACCCTCCAAGCTCACGTCAATGCACTGAAATCTCCACTCATTTCAGCGCCAGCCCTGCTAGGAACTGGTTTCGACGACCAGTCATCTACACCATTCCTTCGGACGTTTTACCAGACCCTCGCTGCTGCGAGCCCTGCCCTCCAGACCAAATCGGAGCTCGAACTCAAGATTCTAGGCAACATTCACAAGCCGCAATCCTATCCCATCCGGTCATTCCAGCATTTCCTCAAATCGCTTCGGACCGCTGGCAAGCCGGTGCTTCCCGAACATTACTACAAACTCTTCTCGTACCTCGCTGTCTGCGCCGAACTTCGCCCGGAAGTCACCCATGGTTGGCAGTCTGTTGCCGATAAACGCGTCTCTATGATCGAGGCCTACCTCGACCGTCTCTCTCCCCACATCCCACCCTCTGAATCCTCCGGGTTCAACGATCGCCCCGAATTCCGCTACGCCATTTTCCTAGCCCTCATGAAAGAGCCTATCACCCCCATCCGCCAGTCTATTATCACCCACGACTCACGGACACCATTACAGCTCCCTTTCTCTCCAGAAACCTTCACCTTCCACCCGAGAGTCTGGTCCGGCAAGGGTTGCGGCTCCCTTGCGGACCCTCCGTATACATACACGCTCAAGCAGTACCATCTGGATTACCTTACGTCTCTCGGCATCGCCGGGAAATGGAATCGCCTCTGGAACGTATGGAAGCGGCTTCCTCTCTACGGTGTGGCCCGAACTGCAGATTACTACAAACTCGTCTTCGGCCTCATCCCAATCACTGGTAACCAGAAGGAGGCGGTGTACTGCGCCCGTCAGCTGGGAATGGAGGCGATGGCGAGGGAGGAGCCGAGAGTTTCTTTGGAGATGGGTTTAGCCCCGGCGTTCAAGAAGGTGGTGGAAATGGCGGACGCGGGTGAGGGGGGCGCGGAGTGGAGGAATCTGATGGGCATCTGCGATGAGCGG
>Ga0307512_10006713_pt1 | contig 11581 bp, 11 predicted proteins | sample 14_EM_MG_FD_200267 | JGI IMG/M metagenome (GOLD analysis project Ga0307512, IMG submission 200267) | Populus trichocarpa ectomycorrhiza microbial communities from riparian zone in the Pacific Northwest, United States - 14_EM | ecosystem: Host-associated > Plants > Roots > Unclassified | place... | reverse complement strand
CACGGTGCGTTTCCCTTTCACCTAATCTTCCAACTCCATCTGAGTGATCTGACTTGACATAGACCCGAAGCGTACTACCATTGCGACGTCGACTTGGACCCGTTTACGTTCATGCGCGAGAACAAGAATGCATACGTTTCGTTTCTCTCCTTGCTTGCAGGATAGGTAGTCCAACTCTCTTCAATTCAGGTTTCGTCCTAACTTTGCCGGAAGAGCCAAGATCGATTGACGCGCTGTGGTCCACAGTCAAAGGTGCATCCACCCTTCCTAGACCATCTATATGCGCATTCACCTCCCCTCTTCGGACAGAATTCATAGCCCAGCACCCCCGATACGTCGTGCTGGACAACGCAATGAACTTCCTGTCTAACAATGGCGGTGATGACATGACACGGGCAAGCTCTGTGGGCGACGCAAAACTGACCATTGCTATCAACATGGGCGTCGCAGGACAGTTATCTAGAATACTCAACATGGCGTTCATGCCCGTGACACATCCACTCTTCCCCTCCCGACGAGGGCAGTGCCAGGCCAGCTGTCCTTCGTCCAGATCCAAAAGGCCTCACACTTGGCTGGCCAGCTCCCGGCAAATCGGTTCTACATTTTCGGAAAGCCGATCGCGCACTCCATGTCCCCGACGTCGCACAACACCGCCTTCAACCATCTGTGCCTCCCGCGCTCCTAAAGGTGCCTCGAAACCGATCAAGTTGACGCGGACGTACGCTCCACCCTTGCGACAAGCCGATTTCGGCGGTGCGTCTGTCACGATTCCGTTGAAGCGCGACATCATGTCGCAACTCGACGAGCTCACTCCCGAAGCCAAGGTCATTGGACCTTTAAATACCGTGATCCCATTCACGAATACGGGTGACTATCGGGGTCTACTCTGCGACAACACTGACTGGACCGGGATCAGGAACGTCGTCCAAGCTCGCCCGCCACTGTCCTTGAACAAGGTCGATAGCTGTCCTCGTCATCGGCGCAGGATGCACCGCGCGTGCGGCGATCTACGCGCTTCACGCTCTCAGCGCAAGTCGGATCTACCTGTTCAACCGGACTCGGCGGAGCGCGGGAGAACTCGTCCACGCGATCCCGGCTGCTCACGACAATTGTCTATGTGCGTCCTTTTCCCTCTCAGCCCGCTTCAGATGAAGGGATGATCAGCTGCTGACCTTGGCATGGTGCGAACAGTCTTTTACAACGTTGAGATTGCCGACATGGACTTATGGTCCAGGGAGGCCTACACAACTTTCTTCAACTACCTTGATCGTAACGGCGGCTTCTACTATTAGGTATGTCCATCACTGTTACTTGTCAATATGATCAATATGAACAGAGTGGATCCAACTAAGATTTCGTGTATGAACAGCGCTGGGGTGACGCGCCTGTCCACACGATGGTGGATGCGGGGGACGCAGTGGGCACAGCGGCCATGGTGGACGGGCACAGCAGACATTGCGGAAGCAGTGGATGTGGTGGACATGGCGGACATGGCAGACGCGGTGGGCGCAGCGGATCTGGCGGATGCGATGGACGTGGCAAATGCGTTGGACGCGGTGGATGTGTGCGGACTCGGACATGTTGGACACAGTGGACATGGCGGACTTGGTGGATGCGGGACATGGCGGACATGTCGGACGGGGCGGAGCAGTCCAGGGGAGCCTGGGGATATGGGAAAGGACCATAGGTTACTTCGTAGTCACATAGCATCGAAGAATATAAGTTTTTTCTGACAAAAATAGGTGTGATATGATCATTCAGCAAAGAATCATATGGCATCAGATAACGTCGATATTTGTGCCACTAGTTGGCTTCCAGTGATGCTATCTGATCAGTTTTTGGTGAGCCACATGACGTCGAACTAAGTCACATAGTGTCAATTCATTTCTCATTGGGCCTCAGACCTCGCCCGAGGACAAACATGGGTACGGGCGTGTGACAATCGACATACTTCCGGACGACGTCCTCCTCAATATATTCCATTTCTGTCGCGTGGGTGGTATCAACAAGTTTGGCATAACGTGGGAGTGGGAAGCACTGGTGCAGGTCTGTCGAAGATGGCGACACCCTCATATTTGCGTCACCACGAGGGTTAGACCTGCGACTTGTCTGCACACGAGGCACACCCGTGCAAGAGATGCTGGACATTTGGCCGGCTATGATCCCGATTGTCGTACTTGATCATAGTCACCCAACATCCTGTCTTCCTATTTCCAACGTCGTCGCTGCCCTCGAGCACCGTCATCGCATATACGGGATTTGGCTCAACAATTTAACAGAAACCCAATGGCAATTAATAATCGAAAAGACGCAGGAACAATTCCCAGAGTTGACGCTTCTAGAGCTTGTGCCCGAACTCACGACGGAACTGACTCTTCCCCTTGAGTTCCTGGGTGGATCTGCCCCGTGTTTACGCGTCGCCCAGCTGGATAGCATTCGATTCGATTTCCAACATTACCGCATCTACTTTCGTCTGCCAGGGACCTTGTTAGCCTTCGACTTCACCGTATACCTATCGAAGGCTATGTTTCACCGATGGCGATGGTCGCCGGCCTCTCTGCATCGATCAATCTCCGGGAGCTTCTCATTGAATTCCGATCCCCAAAATCGCCCCTCGATCGGACAATCCTTTTTCCTCGTCCACGGAGGCACGTCGTCCTCCCCGCTCTCACCAAGTTCTCGTTTCGCGGTGTCAGCGAGTACTTGGAGGATTTTGTAGCCCGAATTCGTGCTCCTTGCCTTCTCCACGTCGAAATAAGATATTTTAACCAACTCATTTTTCATATCCCACAACTTGTCCGGTTTATCAAACGAACGGAAAACCTCGGCCCATTCGATCAGGCTTACGTGTCCTCGACCTACGAAACCATCGTGATATCGTTACTTTCATCAACGAGGGGAGTTTATATAGCATTGGAGACCTCGTGCTACTTATGAGATGGACTGGAAACTTTCTTCCCTTGCGCAATTGTGTAGCCAACTTCACTCTCTTGTCTCTAGAGTGGAACGCCTTGACATGTACACGGACTTCATGTACAAGATGGACCCACGGCCAAATTGGCAAGACGACATGGATGCAATACAATGGTTGGAATTCTTCCAACCATTCACTGCCGTGGATACGCTCCGTTTAGGCAGGACGGTATTATCATCCGTCTTAAGTGCGCTGGAAGGACTCAACGCGGATAGTGCCGCAGAAGTGTTGCCCGCCATGCGCGATCTCCGGTTTAACAATAGCCTTGGGCAACCCTCATCTGTACGGGAGGCCATAAAGGGGTTCCCTTCCGCGCGCCAGCATTCTGGCTGTACCGTAGCTGTCCACCGCTGGGAGCGATAACAGGAGCAAGACTTCGAGGCCGACAGCTCATATTCCTCCTAAATTCTTCGTACTAGGAACCCTCAATGTGACCTTCGTCCTGCCCGTCGTTCGTGATCAAGTCCGTTGTTCATTATTTGTTATTCATCATCATTATCCACCCCCACTTCTTGCGCTATCTCAGATACAGTCAGGCGCGGCCAGCAATGGTGCTTGGTGTGCTATAGACGGATAAAATATCCCAAAATAAGTTTACGAGATACAGCGCGTTCACCCAATGGTAGACATTTGGCAACAGAGCCAGCGGCGTGATGACAATTGATTGTGTTGTCATGTGCGTGAATGCTGGTGACTTGACGGCTCACACACTCGTGACAACGATAATGCAGCACCATGGTGTTGCCGCGTTTGCGAGCTTCTGGCATTGAAATATGCCAAGAGCTTTGACACTTCCTGGGGTACCCACAAGGGACGCCATCACTCATCGCGCTCGGTAACTTTTCGTTGCAGTTTTGTGTGGTTGCATTCTATTCCATCCCATAAACACAGCGCTTCAATCTGACTCAGAAGCTAGAGCATGCCTCTGACTCCTTTATCTACGTCCTCACTCAAATTTCTGACTTGTTTGCATCCAAGGGCCCCTGAAAGGTACAATGGGATACGACTTCGCTGGTGCCTGCCCAGAGGATAACGTGAGTCGGGCTCCCTACCCAGCATGGTGTCTTTTTCCATACAGGCGTATTTCTTTTCTATATCTCCCTTTCTCGCACGTTGCTCTTCCGGCCTGCACTCGAGCTACAGAAGCGTTTATATAGTAGGTGGACAAATGGGAGGTGCAAATGGCAAGTCGGTCTCCGCACGTACTGTCAAACGTCATACTTCTCGACCACGACGCCCTCGGCAACGCCCACACCTAGTGCTTCGACTACTGTCAAGGGCAGCTGATCCATGACACCACTGGGCTCGGGCTCTCCCAGAGGAATCCTCAGAATATCTCGCAAGACTGCTAATGCACCTTTCTTTGACCTGACTTCGTTGTTCCTTCTACAGAGACCGCTGATAATACCTGTCGTCATTGGTTAATGACCGTTTCAAAGGGTAAGCCAAGGGGCTCACAATTTTCACAACCATCCATACATTCACAGGAGCTGACAGCTTCCAGAGCACGTAAGAGAAACTCGGATGCTTTGTCCATTGTTAAAAACCCGGAGACCACGACGACGAGGGGTCTGACTCACAGTGATCGAATGCCTTTGCGGCAACACCGCCTAAGCTCCTTCCGACAGGATCGTAGAAAATTAGACTGAATTATTGCTCTTAAGTAACCCGCCACCGTTTCTACCTGGGGTACCTACCGGGCAGGTCGCTTCCGACCGGATTCTTTCGGGCTCATCTCTTTCTCGGCAGTCTTGCATTCCGTCCGCAGATCACCGGCCATAGGAAACTGGTTGAGGAACGCGTGGGACGCGGAGTGGATTGCCGCCGCACGGTTGGTAGATTCGGCGTCTAGAAAATGTAACGCATCTTTCGACACGTCGATCCACATCCCGGTTGTGGTGTTCTCGTAGGGTGGCATGTCGACTTCCACGGTCTCGATTCTGGCTTGGTCGCTCGACCTGCGTTGAAATTTCAGGGACCTGACAACCGTTTGAATGCTTCCACATACCGGATCTTATGATAGCCTGGGTCAAATCTCATGAGTCGGCTCGATAGAAACGTATACACCGTGAGCAACGTACCAAACACAACTGTACGTACATCGACTCCTGCGGGGTTTCTAGTAAGCGCGTCTACGCGACGATGGCCAAGCTACGCACTGCCATACAGAGCCCTGCGTAGCGAACCTTTGATCTCCCGTATTCGCCACGTCTGTATTGGGTCGATATCCCTGAAACATCAAGGGGGGTCAAAGGTCGCCAACGATGATAGGTAAACACAGACGTGAAGTCCCTAGTTCACCGGCCACCATGTAAGTGATACTTGTGCTTGGACTAGATGCATCTGACCATACTGAACATACCTGGGAGTCGTGATCCAACCAACATCCGTACGTGTGAGCTTGGCTTGCTTAGAGTCATGATTAATTTCTCGAACCTATTGGCTCTCGTTCAATGTCAAACAGATAGAGACTGATGATGGCCCTCACGATGAAGGTTTTACCCTGATGTAGGAACTACGAAGAATGAATGTTACAGGAGTAGTACGGCGATCAGAGTATCCAACTCACTATAGCACCTTCGTACAGTTCGAATAGTGCCCTGGAGATTTCAGTCTCCTCAAGTATTTGGGCTCTGATGCCAGAGTCAGTCCTGCTGACGTCTATTACCGTATATTTCTCCTCATCGACCCCTCGAATGGAGAGAGCACGGGCGGGGTGAGGCAAGTGCCTCGGGTGTGTGTGAAACCTGGGAACTATTTACATCCTCGTTGAAGCCGAAATCGATTCACGCACCAGCCTTCCTGGTCACGAACAAGTTTGGTTTCGCAAAGTGTTGTCGTCAAAGGGCCAAACCATTGGACATCATCAGCCGACAATGGCATCTCAAATGCAGCGCATTGTAGGTGGGCTTCGATGACAAGGGGGTTTTCTAAATTGACGATAAGATCTGAAGTGGGCTTGTCAAAGAGATCATCGGGATAATTGACGTAATGGATATCGGTTCCGTCTGCGACATAGACAGCCAACGAATCGCGGGCCCTTCTTCCTGCCCTTCCTATTTGCTGGCGCTGAGAGAGTGTGAGTGCGTAGGGAGGAATGCGGCAGTGTTACTCACGAAACTGGCCAGTGATACCGGAAACCCGCATACTATCACAGCGTCTAGTACTCCAATATCCACGCCAAGTTCAAGTGCATTCGTAGCCACGAGACCGAGGAGTCTCCCAGAGAAAGCTTCTTGCTCTATTTTGCGCCGCTCGGACGGTTGATAACCTGTCAATGAGAGGATTCATACTAGCGTCCAATCGCGAGGTGAGGGAATTCGTACCGCCGCGGTACGGCATAACTCTATTGAGGACATCGTAACGTTGCTCCATGCTCAGGGAAGTCCTGAGAGTCTTCATGGACTACATTTTCCGGTGGGTAATTAACAGGGACAAGATATGGGACTGAAGATCACGTCTTACCAACTCGCAGCATTTTCTGGTCTAGAGAGAGGTCGGCCTCAGTTGTATATATGAAGCTTGATATAAAGTCACCTTGCAGAACAGGATGACACGGACTCCCCTCTTCATGAGGTATGACATGAGTCGGGTAGCCTCGCCTATTGGGGATGCGTCCGCTGAAAGCGGCAGACCCCACAGCAAGAACTCTTTTCTTCCCGAGGGTGCTCCATCTTCAGTGATTGCTTCCACATCCTTACCGAAATGTTGAGGTCGTGACCAGCGCTGCATGTACAGCATCAGAATGTACCTTTAATCCAAATATGGCCTTCATGTGCTCTTTGGGTCTCGAAATAGTCGCACTGCATGAGACAAATCGAATGCGACGGTCTTCATTTCCTGAATCAGCTCTGGGTTCCATGATGAATCTACAGACACTAACTGCCCACTGCGGCACATATTCTTCTCAGCCGCCTCATTACCAGGGCAACATGGCTACGAAATGTCGGTGAAGGAACAGGTTAGATCGCTCGATCGGTGCGCACCTGCCGAACATGTCATGATAATAATGTAACTCATCAACTGCGACAAGCTTGAGTCTCTTCAAAAACCTTGGGATCTGTGATCAGTCATGGTATTTCCTGGCGAAGGAAAGCGATTTGACCTGCGCCACCGCTCCTCGTTAGGTAGGATAGAAGCGTGTATCGTATCCTAGAATAGGAAATAAGAACGAGCGTGCTTGAAAGACAAGAGAACAGACAATATTTGTAAACAAAACAGACGCTGTATCGCGAATCGCTTGGACCAACGTTAAGAAAATGGTCGTTGGTTCTGTACGGACTGCTCACTCGGACGGGCCTCTTGGGGGGTATCGCCGTCGTATGTCGAGACCTAATCCACGTCTGAGAGATGCAAACAAAGTACAGCGAGTTAACGGACCATGATAGATTCTAAACCAGGGCAGCAGGCTAGCAACTGTTCGAGCGATGCCTTCTGGTCCTGAGCCAAAGCCTTAGAGGCCTTAATCCTATTTCGCGATCACGGATGGATTAGAGACCAACCTTGGTGGGGTAGATGAAAAGGGCCTTTGCGCCATTGTCTTGCTCGAGCATTCGCAACAACGGGACCTTTTTTAAAAACAGGGCGCAGATTAGGACACGCGCGAAAGGACCATAATGGACCTTGCCTGATAGATCACTGATTTGCCAGAAGCCGTGCTCGTGGAAACAATGACGTCTTTCCCCTGAGACAGCGCAGCTATTGCGCTTGTTTGATGAGAATATAATGTTGTTATTCTCCGGGCATCCCGCAACGCCGCCATGATAGAGTCAGAAAGAGGCGGGTCGGGTGTCCCTGCAACCGCTAAGATACTATTATAGAGGGTATACTCGGGCACCTACCGAGGGATCCTGCTTTAAGCTCAAAGGCCCTTCGGTATTTGATCTGATTAAGATACCACTTCTGCTCGTGGATATCTTCTATAACTCGATCGATGGGTTGCCGGTTCTCAGGGTCAGGTATATGTGACGGTTCTGTTGTGCAGCCAACAGAGGTGTTGAGAGGAATGTGTTCACGAGCTGAAGCTACAAGCAGTGCGATAGGGTCTTCGGCATCGGAGAAGGCCTCTATTAACCTAATAAGGGCATTACGGTACCCATAAGGTGAAAGAATCGGTAGGTCTCGTACTCGTCTACAGCTTTAGAGAACATCGCATTTCGCTTCTCAATCAACTGTTTCACAGACGCAGGAGCGAGGAGTTCCGGAACGAAAGGCGTGCTGAGACATAAATAACGTCAACTAGCATACTAGTCCAGCATCCAGAGATACTTGCGAGCCGGAAGTCTGTCTGTTTTTGCGAACCATACGGTCGTCCATCTCTAGGACGAGGACATGCTCGCTCTCGTCGTATTGCGACGGGCCTGTGCTGTCCGCATAGTCGGAGAATACATCTTTATGGGGTTCTGGCTGTTGGCTGAGGCCGTTGAATTTCAGATGATTAGCGGGGATGTAGGCGAAGGTCAAAAGCTCGGGCAAAAGTGCCCTAAAGGGAGGAAAGGTGGTTATGAACGTTGGGTCAGACATGATAGTCACGTAGATGGTACTTTATTTCAGCAACTTTCTCCAATTCGAGCGGGCTGGAGATGGAAGTAACGTGAGATCTATGCACAAGTTGAATCAGAGATGATACCAGCCGTTTAAGGAGGGCCTCTATAGAAGCACGGAGGGAGTCAAACGAGGTAGCAAACTGTTTTCTCGAAGTGCAAAAAGCTAGCACCGTGTTCAATGCCTGGGGGTGGGGTTGAACTTTGGGTGAGAGCATTGAGATATGCAGCAGACCTTGAATATCTATATACCAGGGAAAGTGGATCAAGAGACGACAATTCCAGTCACAACCATGAACATACCTTGAACAACTGAGATGCAATGTTCTCGGGATCAAGTCCGAATTGCGTTCACAGACGCTCACCTCTTTGAAATAGTCGGGCCATTGAGTCTCGATCTTCCCTGTCTGGCACGTCGCTGATGGGCTCCTGCTCTTCCTTGCCTTCTTCCCCGGTACTGCGGCTGTGTTGGCGCTTGAGCTCGGGCTCGAGCTTGGACACTCAACATTCTTGCGCTTCTTGTCAAGCGAACGGCTTGGCCCAGGATCTCCTTGCATTATGCGAAATAGTATTAGGGGACTCGTCCACTTATGAGGCCTATATATGAGGGTTTGTACCAAAGAGGTCACTTTCACGGGCGAACAGAGCGCGTCGCGCGGCGTTTGTTTCGTTTCATGTCACATGATGCATCCTGAGCGCCGAAGAGAGTTCCGCTTCCCAAGCCTTCAGGTCGAAGACATAGAGTACCCCTCTGGGGTGCTTGAGCGCGTAAAATATGCTTCCCCTTCCTGGGGCCAACCCTTTCCCTTTTCTTCTCGCTATCTCAGGCTCACAATGCGACCATCTCTCCCGCTTCTCGTTCGGATGCTGCCCCTACCCTACCTGAGCACGGCCGCCTTCTACTGCGGATCTACGAGGAGCATCACTGATCGGGATCCTATTGCCCATTGAAATAAAAGGAGGCCGCAGGCGCCAATTACCCACCCAACATTCGGATAGGGCCTGTGGTATCAAGGAAGACGACATTTAAGGGCATGAAGCGCGATTTGATCGCACCGCTGAAGGCCATCCTGACAGAACGATGACAGAAGAAGAGCACTAGTCAAGGCAGTCGTGGAAGCCTGGGCTTCTGAGCTGGGAGACTATCTCCGAGTTGATTACCGTGACTCGCCTTGTCCTCAGCAATTACGCCCATACGCATTCACATCTGCCATATTAGGTTTAGGTTAGGTCATTCCACACCCCTGGCGCCAGATTTATAAAGCCTCACTGGTAAATGGCCGGAACGTGTGAGCCTTCATACTGCCCTGCACCAAACATCGTCTACGTCAGTACAGGCCTCAAGATCTTGGTCGTCACCCATCAACTACCTCCTAATGTCGACTTTGATCTTTCAAAGTGAGTTATTGATGAGTGCAAAGGCCTTCGCCGTCCTACTCATACCGAAGTCCCTAATATCAATTACCCCCAGAGCTATTACCCACTCTTCTGTTTATCCCCCTAGCATATGGGGGAGGTTACTTTCTGTTCGGCCACTTCGATAAATCAGGCGGCAGCGTCCTAGTGGACGCCCAATGCCCTCCGAACCCAGGACCTTACAACATGCGATACGTCGGAGTGGGCCACATTGACCACTTCCTCTGCGGTCTCGTCACCTTCTTCCAAATAAGCTTCGACCCGACCACCCTTCCCTTCACTGTGGATTTTTTCGCCTCACTCGCAGCTCTCGTAGCATTCACTTTCATCGAGGCCGGCCGTAGAAACCGCTCCACGGTCCTAGCATTCCCCGTGGCCCTGGGCATACTCTACCAGACCCACAGCGGAGCCATCATCTTCCCTCTCTTCTGGTTGGCGTTGATCCTCTCTGGACACCACCGCTTGGAGCGCGTCGGCGCCAGGATCGATCAAGCCAATGCCAAAGCCGCTCTCTTCGCGGTACTGGCTGGCTACGCTCTGCCGTCCGCACTTATGTTTTCCCTACAGGACCCCACAGTGACGGCCCTTTGGCAACCTTTCCCGGTGTGGATGTGGGTAGCGAAAACCGGACACCTCTTTTTCCTCCCTTCTTCGCGCAACCACAAGTCCGGCTATTGGACCGTTCAAGCGACATTCATCTTCACTTTCATTATATCCGCAATATCTCACATTGCCGTCTTATGGGTAACACGAGGAGACCTCGTGTTACTCAAGCATCTCTATATTCCACGGATCTCACCCCCTGATCCCGCAACGACGAGCCTTAATTTGGCCGCTCACGTGGCCTTGCAATGGGATGCCGCATTCACTTTGGGTTCGGGCGTAGTGGGGACGCTTTGGTTTGCGAGCAACGCCAAACAAGTCGCCTTGATCGCGCTGTGGAACGTGGTCGCATCCGTCATTGTTGGCCCTGGTGGTGCAGTCTCTGGTGTCCTGATTTGGCGAGAGTGGAGGCTCAATGGAGCTCCGGAAGACTCCGGGAAGAGGTCACCAAAGAAGAGTGATTAAACTGACTCGGAACAGTTGTCTCAGGATATGTGAGGTGTACCCGTCAACCACAGGGTTTTCCATGTAAGCACGAAAGTGCTAGTTGTACCTATACAGAGCAGAGAACATGAATATATCAAAGAGGCGAATACCGAACACAGAATACATACTTTCATGTCACGTGGAACATCACGTGCTTGTCGGATTTCACTCGGACTCTGAGCATCGCCTATGCGGCGCAACCACACTTACTCACTGTTTCCGTCTTTTTTGACGGACGGACGGGACCGGGGACATTACAACAATACCCTGCGGAGTGGAATTGTTTAAGAGTGCGTCATATTTTTGGCAACTACTATACTCTTCCTGGGGGCCAACCATTTTTTCTAGCAGTCAGCCCATAATGCGTCCATCTCTCCCGCGCCTCGTTCGTCTGCTGCCCCGTTCTGCCATCGCCCTTCCGGAGCACAGCCGCCCCGCACCGCGAATATACGAAGAGCTGCCAAAAGAATCCAGGAGACAGCCGTCGCTGCTCGAAATCCTATTGAAAGAAAAGGAGGTCGCAGGCCCAAATTACCCACCTAACATCCGAATAGAGCCC
>Ga0307512_10006712_pt1 | contig 11583 bp, 9 predicted proteins | sample 14_EM_MG_FD_200267 | JGI IMG/M metagenome (GOLD analysis project Ga0307512, IMG submission 200267) | Populus trichocarpa ectomycorrhiza microbial communities from riparian zone in the Pacific Northwest, United States - 14_EM | ecosystem: Host-associated > Plants > Roots > Unclassified | place... | reverse complement strand
CGTTGCTCCCAAAAACCTAGACTAATGGTAGAGGGAAATTTATTCCTAAATCCACATGTTCATAGCATCTCAATTTGTAAACCCAATGATCCTTTATGTGTGGGTCCCTAATACATTTGCACGGACCACCCGGATTTCTACTCCAAAAGAGAGAGGATGCCCTTACATCATTCATCCCTGTAAAGGGATTGAGCCTGAGACCTCCTGGCTGGCTCTGATACTAACTAATGTAGGAACAAAATATATGTTGCTCCCAAGAGCCTAGACTATTAGTAGCGAGTGAATTTATTCATATATCCACTAAATTATGGCATCTCAATTCATAAAACCAATGGACCTTTGTTTGCTGCTCCACCCCGAGAAGGAGAGGAAGCCCCTACATCAAAAACCTTATGCGGGACCTCTTATGAACTTTCCAGATAACAATAATCAGGAGAAGAAGTCAGGAGTCCAACTAGTATACATTTCCCTTCACAATTAAGCCACTCTGCCATGAAATGAAAACATTCTAGAGTATTAAAAAATTATCTGCAAAAAAGAAAAGAAAAGAAACTCTTCTCTTTAATAAGCTTAATATAGACATCATCAAAATGGGGTGTTTTCTTCTCTTTTTTTTCCCTTTCACGTTTCCGAAACAACAAAAAGTAATAATTAAATGCAAACCAATTCCATCCCCATTTTCCTTCTCAATTCTTCAGCAACCAAACCCCTCAAAAACCTCATATATGTTGAAATTAAGAGAAAAGTGATCAATTAGACATCTTTGTTTCTTCTTCTTTCATGTAAAACGACTTGATTTGTCATTTGCCAGAGATGTTTTAGCTGGCGTGATGTTTTACGCATGATATGACCATTAACAACAACAGCACTATGTACAACCATAAAAAAAACATGGCCCTCTTCTGCATAATAAAACATGACAGAAAAGATGAGAATCCAACAAGCAAACTGGTTATATATTTGCGCTACTGGTGAGTGGAGAGTCGAGAGTGAAACTAGCGGTTGCGCTACTGAATGCTGATGTTAATTAGTTAGGGCTGAGGCTTGAGATTCTGAGAATTTAAGATTTGGAGAAAGGGAAAAGGCCGAAAGGGGAAAGGGGAAAGGGATGGGTGGAGTGTCGAAGTGCAATGAAATCAGGAGATGGAGTTAGCAGTGCGCAGATTTTTAATTTTTTAGGAAACTCATGAAATCGGTTTGGTTTTACTGATTTTAACGAGTTTGACCGATTTTGTGCGAGTTTGACCCGATTTTACTGGTTTTTAAGTTTTTAACCCGATTTAACACGTTTTATCCATTTTTACTCGTAAAATCATACGATTTTACGAGTCAAAATGCATTTTTAATAACATTGATCTACATCTCCTCTACATGTATTAGGTCCTCTAATGGCATGTTTATATCCTAATCTTCAAGATGAATTTGTCAAAGTACCCTACACAGTCAACCTTGACTGAAGAAGAGAATCACTCATATAAGAGCTAACTTTGAGGTTGCTTTCTCTTGCTAGGATTCCATTAATAAAGTGACAAAAAAAAAAACTAGACACCTCAACTTTTAGGGGGAGTTTATAGAAAAGAGAGAGAGAGAGAATCTTACATAACCACCTTACCTTTGGAAAACACTATGGTTTTATAACCTTCTAGTTTTGTTTCATCCTATAAAAAGAGTGTCTCCACAACTACAAGAGAAAAAAAGAGAGAAATTCTAAAGGATATCGAGAGAAATTCCAGAGAGAATCAAGAGATAAATCCTAGAAAAATAATGAGCAAAAGTGAGAGATAGAGAAACAAAATAAAGGAAAAAGGAATAAAAGATCAAGGGGGTTTAAAAATGAATTGCAAATAATAATAATAAATGAGCAAAAATATCCATAAAAGAAGGTAGCATTAAGGTTAAAAGGTATATACTTACCTTTGATAAGAAGGTATATACTTACCTTTGATAAGAAGGTATAGCTCGATAAGCACACCCCTCCTTAATATATTTTTTAAATTTTTTATCCTTGAATGCTTATTGTTCATCCATTGTGTTTAGTTATTAAGCTTAAAAGAATTGTATGTGTTTTGGTAGATCAAATCATGTTTTAAAGTAATATGCATTATTCTGAAATGTATGTTCAAGGTAGTATTAGATGCATGATTGATGTTTTAGGCCTATTAATGTAATGAAGATAGCTTGTTTAAATGACAACCAAACATGCTTTGATGTTCAGGTTAGTCATTAAATCTCTTTTGATTTCATGTGCTAATGTGGACCTCTTGATCACATGGTCAAGTAACCCCCAACAAAGTAGATAACAACCCGGAAAATAAAAAATCAGGTTTGACAGAACTCTGACCCAGAGGTAACCATGTACCTAAAAACCAAAAGGTATTGAAAAAAATACTTGGACCCAAATATAACCTTGTATCTAAGAATCCTAAATAAGCGAATAACGTCACGAAGCCAATTAATCTTTGATAAGTTAGTGTATGATCTTTGTCTTTGCAAAGAAATGTTGTTTTTTCACAAACAAACAAATAGAAAACCCATGTTTATTCTTCGACTTACTGCCAAAATTTGCATCTCAAAAACACACAATATATTCTTCTTTAACTAACCCTAATGAATCCCTTTTTTGTTGCAAACTAATGAGCCTAAACTATTAATCAACTAACATAAGTACAATAATGAAATAAACCCCTAAACAATGTTTAATGGGTCAGAACAAACCCAAATTAAAAATAATTATTCAACATTAAATAAATAAATAAAATATGATAATAAAAAAATTCTCCATACTAAGATTCCCTCATGCAGCCCGAATCTCCAATTTCCACATATTCTTGGCAGATTTCAGTCCTGACTTCAAACACGTCGTTCTCTCTTTTCTGGATGAATTATTGGTCCTACCATATATGGTTGGAAAGCTTGATATGTATAGTTTCCAACCCAACTTAAATCGCAATGAGATTCTATTTATAGCTTCATATATGTCTTAAACAGTAAACAAAAGTCTTTGTAGTTAATTTGTCCATCTAAGGCTTGGTTTGGATCAATTAATTCTTAATACCTTTGAATATCTGAGTTTAGGTTTAAGACTGTTAGGGTTGATTTATGCAATTTATGGCTTTTTTTTCTTTTTGATGAATCATTATGCTTTAATCTTCCATGTTTTATTTTTTTGTGCCTTTGATTTGGTGTAATATGGTAAAGATCTTTGATTGACTTTTTAGGTTCATATGGTGTTCTTCACGTTCTTGAGAATATTCAACTGAAATTTGTCATTTGATCTTCATCATTCCTTTTCTGAACATGGGCTATGTTTTTAGACCTTGGGCCAGGCTAGGAAACCCAGTCCATGTGGCTATGTTATAGATACTTTTTCAGTATTAAATAAACTAGTTTTTTGTTTTTAAAAACATATAAAAACTAAAAATCCTTCTTTTAAAAAAATACATTTATGTTTTAAATTGCATATAGCCAAGTTTCTCCCAAAAAAATCATGTTTGCATTTTCAATTAAAAAAAAGGAAAAACAATTGCATGATTTAGCGTAATGAAAAAATAAAAAATATATTTTATATATTTTTACATGCATCATGAATTTAATAACAAGTTTATTAAAGCTATATGGACTTGGCCTAATTTCAAAAACAATAAAAAAAAAACTATTTTTTTTCATTTTTAATATCAATGATTATGAACTTATATGTCAAATATACTTCTGATATTAAAAGAAACAAGTGCAAAAAAAAAATGTTTTGGCTTTAAAATTGATAAATTTGACACATAAAGTTATGATCCACTTTACTGGAGTGGACCTGCTTTAACCAATAGACAAACCAACGGTTAAAAAAAACATAACAATGCTTTAGTAATAATCAAACAAATAAATAATGCAACTTACCTTAAATATGGTGTACTATGGGTGATATTGTCCTCCATATGCACAACAAATTCTCTTATCCAGACTCTAAAGACCAGTTAAGGTTCCTAGCAACCAGAATACTAAGTGGTGACTCCAAACCTTTTAAACCATAAAAAGGACAAGAATTCCTTATTTTTTCCATATCACCAAAATCTTGATCTAGGAGGATGATCGTCACGACACCGCATACATACGACGGTGTTTGCAATCCCTACTACACTTGATAGTTCGATAACATATATGCTTCTAAAATAGAGGACATTTCTAGCATACCAAACACTCCAAGCCAACATCATCATTATTTACATCTTTTAACCATGAAAAACATTAATATATTGCATAACTAATCAATAATATAAAGTTTAAAAGCTATACTGGTGGTAAATATAAAGTCTTTGTCTCTCATACCTTCCTTACAAAACAACAACCAAAGAAAACATAAGATATATGTTCTAACTGAAATTCGCATCAACTATAAGACTAATCTAAATCCACCTTTTTTTAGACAGATTATTTCTAATAGGAAGGAAATGTATTTATAAGTTTATTCACCATCATTTAAGCAAAGAATGAGTGCACTAGTTGTCTATCTAAGTAAATTCAATAAAAAGATATTAAAGATAGATGTCCTTTTAGAATCAATTGACATTAAAGCCTTGATGAATGAGGTCCATAACAAGACTCTTTTTAAGGTGAAACAAATCATGAAAAACCAAATTTAGGTAGAAGAAATAAGTATGGTAAAATTGTATAACCCTGCTTTAAAAAACACATGAAAGAGCCCTCAAAAAATGGTTAGTCTCTAAATACTCCTCGAGCTCTCAAAAGGAATCTAAATTGATTGATTCATAATCACCTTGTTTTTTCCAATCTTTCACCACGTTCTTAAACACAACCTCAACAAAAGTTTTAATTGTCATTAAAGGTAAAGAGTTAATATGATATCCCCCTTTTGTGAAGGTAGATCCTCACACCTATAACTATAAAAATTATTATATATTCTATAAAGATAAGGAACATGATATTGAGAACTACTATGCATTGAAGAATGAGATAAATAGGTTAATCAATAAGTGTTATATCTAATAGCTTATGAAGAGGGATGATTAGCCTAAAACTAAGAGGAAAGAGGTTGGTGTGTGTAATAAGGCATCACTCAAGATCAATGTGATTATGGGTAGACTTTATATAGAGAAAGACTCCATCCAATAGAGAAAAGCTTATGAAAAATAAGTATCAGTTGCCTCTAGAGCCACAAACTCATGGCATGAGTTTATGATTTTTACACTAGAGGATGGAAGGGGTATATATTTCCCTTATGAAGATACCTTACTAACACTACCATAATCTCTAACCAAAAGTGCTTTGGGTGTTGGTGAATGATAGGAGTGTTGTTAACATTCTTTTCTAAAAATTGATGAGCAAGATGGGCATCGATAGTTTTAGGCTAGTTTTAGTTAAAACACTATTGATTGGAATATAGAGGAAGGGTGTGCTAGTAGAGGGTATCGTTGAAATAATAGTTATCGTTGATACATAGCCCTATATAGAACTCTCTAGTAGACCTTTACGATGATCAAGATGGATTTGTTCTACAACATCATTATTGGTAAATGTCTCTATAAAATCAACACTGCTATTAAAATACAGTACTTTGCTATAAAATTCTCTACTAAAATATAGGTGGCCATAATTAGAAGGAATTGAATGGCTTTAAAGTTGTGCACCTTCATGTGGGTCAAGAGGAAGAATGCCTTGGTAGTAGACTAGGGTGGGCTATGAAAGAAACAAATAAAACATGCATCAAAGCTACGAAAAAGTTATAATAGGTCAGCTTTTATGAGACAAATACTAGTGCTACCATGAAGATTTAATTTGCCTTAGATCCTGAATAAGAAAAGGCCCTAATAAAACTCCTCAATATCCAAAAAGATAACTTTACTTTTAAAATCTCTTATATGCCTAACATCAACCCCGAAATGACCATCCATTAGTTGAATGTGAGCCTATTTTTCTCTCTCATCAGCTAGAAAAGAAGAAATTTTAGGAGGGAAGACAAAATGCCATATATGAAGAGGTGGATAAACTTTTGCAAGTGGATATTTTTTTAGAGGTGAGGTATCCTAAGTGGCTAGTTGTTATAGTGTGAAGAAAGCAAATAAAAAGTGGAGAATATGTGTGAACTTCACCGACGTTAATAAAGCATGCATAAAGGATAGTTTTTCCTATCAAAGATAGATAAATTGGTAGACTTTATAGTTAGGTTTGAATTCCTAAGCTCATTGGATACAAACCTGGGTTATCACTAGATCCCAAAGCACCATCGAAGTTGAAGAAAAGATATTGTCACATGGTTAATTTATTGTTAAAATTTTCCAACCCCTATACGGTAATCTAGTCCCACTAGACTCAGTCTTTCCTCACCATTTTCACTTGTGTTTGCCTATGACTAAGTGTCTCCCACACCCAAGAGGTTTTTCCCACTCTCACAAATTATAAGCAAATAGAATTACACAAGTAAAGAGGTAGCAAATCAATACACAACATATACAAGAAAAATTTTCAACCTTTATTAATCTCAACAACAAAAGAAATACATAAATTTATATGTGTGTGTTATGCATAAAAATTACAACCTATACAATCAAGGCTCTCCAGCCTATTTATAGACAAGCATATAAAAGGTTGCAAAGCATAAAACTATCATCCCTACATTTTAGAAAGTAGTGGAGCACTTTCTCCCCCATATTCCTATAAATTTAGTGGGTGGTTTTGACCCATAATTGTAACTGCCATAACAACCTACTATATTGTCATATAACTATTAGTTTATGATGTCGAATTTGTTATGTTTGTTGCATGCCTTGGACTGTCCATTGTCTAAGTTCAAACTCACATCAGCACACTGCTCGTTTATGCCAATGATGCTGATTTTGCCACGCTGTTGAATTTGACGCTATCCAACATATTGCCACTGCCTCCTGTGTTCTTTCTAGCAGTGTTTTTATCAATGTATTCATGTTGAATTTTGACTTTGTTATAAACCTCCCCCACTAAAAGAAACTAACGCTCTCATCGAACAGAGTTAGGATACCTCTGCATAACATTTGCTCATTGTCACGAATTTGTATCCCACACACAAAGCCTCTCAGTTTTTCTCGTATTTAAATATAATTTTTCCCATCTAATCTATGATGCCTAGGAAACCTTGACAATCCCATAGTCAATTAGATTTTGAAACAAACTGTGACTAAAGTCTTCTCTAGGATCCTACTTGTTTTCCACAAAGTGAAAACACACTTTGAGTCCTAATTCAAAGCATTGAGATCAATGTCATTAATCTCATTTGGACACCAATAAAGCTGAAACACTCCATTGTCACACAACTTCCATATCTTCTAGAATTCATATGCAACTTCTCTAAGGCACACACAAGTTATCCTCAATCATTAGCAATCTCACATGCCAATTCGTCGACCCATAAGCTTATTTTCATAATGTTTAGACACTTCCCTAAGCATCCAAGGCTTCAATCCCTTTCCTCATGAAAAACACCATATAAAACTACTTTGAAGAATCACGTTAATCCCCATAAAATCCACCTAACTCTTCAATTGTTTCATATACAACCTTTAAGAAAAATAAGTCAACTTTTTTTAGTGATCAACATAATCTTATGTTGAAGTTCTTTCGGCAAGTCGTAGCCTTGCCTAAGCATACACACATGTAGCATCCCAACATCATATCCATCTGACTTGTTATATATATACCTATTGTTGTACCCGAGACAATTCATCACCCACATAATTATTTATTGATGTAATAGCCTCGTTGTTCCCATATAGAATAGCTACCCATACTACCTCTCCATCAAAGTAGCATACCAAATCATCCTCGTTGATGATTTTAGCTCCTCAACCGAACCCACTAACTCGGTTACCGAATCTATCACCCAACTGTCCATCGTTAAAGTGCAGACTCCCAATATGCTCACTTTTGTTCTACCTCCCCACCATGGTAGCACACCATACATAATCCCTCTGTTTAAGTTTGGTTTCTTAATCAAATCCTCTACGACTCGGTTACTATATTCTTCATCCCGCACAATCCATCGTCAAAATATGTTGAATTCCCAAAACATTGTTCCCTTCATCCCAACCTATATGTTCACTAAGATGCATGGCATGCATGTTCTGCTTTTGTCACCCCAATCTGTCTCGTTGTTGAAGTGCACATAACAGCCCCATATTTTTCCCCACCCAAGACAGTCTAATTAAGCCTTGCCCCCTCCTCCTCCATACTAGCCCAAATCACGATTGAATTTCATCTTAGTCATTAAACACACGCATGAGATTTATGCATGCCACATCTTCAACATCGTTTTCCACAATGACAACATTGAGATGTCCTTTTTTTTAGCGTTCCCTCATAAAGTGATTTCCATCGCATATAAAGTAATGGAAATCTGGTTTTAAACCCTTACCGATTATCTTCTCATCTTACCTTCCATCGTTAATAGCATGTTTGGGCTCCCCCCACCAAATTTCTTCTTTTTCATCTTATCCTTTCTCTTAGGCTTTAACAAAAACTCAGAAGCTCCAGCAGTCCCTTCGCGCATTTACTCTAAAATCTGTCAATCCATCAACAATGGTAATGGCCGAAGACAAGTCTAAAATATTCTGCCTCCTCAACTCTAACTATGCCCATGAATGAAGACCAGACAGAAACTTGAACAATTTATCCTTCTTGGACATGTTGTCAATTTCTAGAATCAAAGCACTAAATCTCTACATATAATCCCTCATTGACCCAACATACCTCAAGTTTTCTCTTGCAATCCATAACCTATTGTTGGGCAGAAATTGTTCATTTAACTCATGTTCCAGGCTCTTCTATGTCTCAACCTTTGGTCCCCTAGCGTTTAATTCCTTCTTGGACCTTGTCCGCCACATAACTTTACATCACTAGACAGGTACATCACTGCGATGTCAAATTGTTCATCAATGTTGATCTTGGCCACACTAAAATAGTGTTCCATGTCCTACATAAAATTCTTCAATTCCTTGAACCTCTTAGCCCCACCAAATGAGTTAGGCTCTGGAACTTTAGGCTTTAAAGAACCAATGCTGCCAATAGCCTTCACAACTGCCCCTTTCAAGATAGTCATTTCTTCATCGACAGTCTGCAACTTTCAGCTTGTCTTTATCGCAAGTTTGACATATTGTCCAACAGTCTTTTAAATGATATCCATTGCCAACTCTAACTCGTCATTCAATGAACAATTTTCATCTTTAAGAATTGACCCCATCAAGTCCTCTAGAGGTGTCAATCTCTCCCTAATCACATTCATGCCCTTTGGCATATGATTTCAAGCCACCAATTTAGTAAACTATCCCACAATAACTTATGCAAGACTGTCTGTTGTCCTGCCCACAAAATTGTTTATTGTCCTGCCAAAAATGCAATCGTGCTCTGATACCAATTGTTCATGAGGAAAGGGATGGAAGCATTGGGTGCTTAAGGAAGTGTCTGGATATCATGAAAATAGACTTACAGGTTGATGATTTGGCATATGGGATTGCTAATGAATGAGAACAGCCTATGTGTTTCTTAGGAAAGTCACATACAAACTCTAAAAGATATGGCAGTTATGTGACAATAAAGTGTTACAACTTTGTTGGTGTCTATACGAGATTAATGACATTGATCTCAATGCTTTAGGTTGGGACTCAAGGTGTGTTTTGACTTTATAGGAAACAAGTAGGACCTAAGAGAAGAATTTCATCATAACTTGGTTTGAAATCTAGTTGACTATGGGATTGTCAAGGTTTCTTAGGCATCGTAGATTCGATAGACATAATTTTATTTGAATATGGGAAAAACTGAGAGGCTTTGTATATGGAACACAAATTTATGACAATAAGCAGATGTGATGCAAGGGTATCCTAAGTTTTTCTGATGAAGGTGTTGGTTTTTTTTAATGGGGCTTTTTTTAGTGGGGGGTTTCTAACGGAGTCACAATTCAGCATGAATACATTAACAAAAACACTACTGGAAAGACACGATGGGTAGTGGTAGTCCATGAGACAATGTCAAATTAGACAACTTTGGCATATTCAAGCAATGGGTTGATGCGAGTTTGGACTTAGACGATGGACAATCCAAGGCAGGCAGCAAACATATATTCTACAACATAAAATGATAGTTTCGCAATAGTGTAGTGGGTTGTTACGATAGTTATGGTCATGGCTTTATGGGGGGATGAGTGTTTAAATCATGGAAGCATGGCATCTAAATATTGGGGCATGATTGAGATTGCTCCTCAAGACACTAAGATCATCGGATCATGGGATCATGGTTCAAAACCACCCACTAAGTTCATGGGAACATAGGGAAAAAAGCGCCCCACTACTTTCTAAAATATAAGAATTGTAGTTTTATGCTTTGTAACATTTCATATACTTGTCTATAAATAGGCATGAGAGCTTTGGCTATGTAGGATGCAAGTTTTGTGCATAGCACACACATATGAATTTGTGTATTTCCTTTATTATTGAGATTAATAAAAGTTGAGAATTTTTTTCTATATATGATGTGTACTAATTTGCTACCTCTTACTTGTGTAATTTTATTTGCTTACAACTTATGAGAGTGGGGAAAACCTTTGGGTGTGGGAGATACTTAGTCATAGGAAAACACAAGTGAAAAAGGTGAGGAAATGTTGAGTCTAGTGGGACTAGATTGTCGCATAGAGGCTGGAAAATCTCGATGACATATATCCTTTATGAAATAGACTAAATTTTGTTATAAGACCATACCATTTGGGCTTAAAAAAGTAGAAGTCGCCTATTAGAGGATGGTGAATCAAAGATTTAAAGACTAGTTTCATAGGAACATGAAAGTCTACATTGACAATATGAGAGTATGACTTTTAAAGACTTCTAGGATCTCCAAGAGGTTTTTATTATTCTTCACTAGTACAAAATGAAGTTGAATCTAGCCAAGTGTGCCTTCTTCATCGGAGAAAGAAATTCATAGGAATTTTTTATTGGTAATAAAGGGATAAAACCTAATCTCGAGAAAGTTTAGGCCATCTTGAACATGATACCTCCCTAGTTTATGAAAGATGTACAAAGACTGATAGGAAAAAAAATATTTTTTAATAGATTTACCTCCCATATGGGAAATGTTATTTGTCATATGAGATAGAAATCAACAATGAAATATGAAATAGAAATCAATAACTTAAAACACTAGAGCATCCAATTTCACTACAACTAATCCGTAACAACTCCTTAAATAATGCTAGTGTAAGATTTAGCCTATGTTGACAGTTAAGATTCCCCAATTTAATCAACAATCTCTCTCGAGAATGTGTTGACATTACTTTCATACATTAACATATCATATCTCTATATGAATTTCAATATGCAAAAACACTTTAAGTTTCATAGATTCTTGCATAACATAACCACATAAATCATGCTTGTCAATCTTTAGAGTTTTATCAATTTATGGAATTCATCATATGAATCAAACATTATACATAACCTCTTAGTATCAATATAACTATCAAATCATCAAGTATTTTCTAGATATTCAAAAGTATTAAGAACAATGATGAGAACTCAACATGAAATAATTAAACTCGAAATAGCATTGAATAACAAA